>VAPL010010394.1_pt1 | contig 15966 bp, 12 predicted proteins | sample 3395061 | NCBI WGS metagenome assembly VAPL01 (sample SAMN08290444, study PRJNA428436) | hydrothermal vent metagenome | isolation source: Deep-sea hydrothermal vent chimney 2 | place: Pacific Ocean: Juan De Fuca Ridge | depth 2182 m m | reverse complement strand
CCTTCAGAAAACCTGTCGGTGGTAGAATTAAGTAGTACTTGTGTTGTGCCCAGTGTGCTGGCACATAGGAAAATTACTTTTGCATTGTATTCCGTTACTTCCATGGTGATGGCGTCAATAACACGTACACCGGATGCCCTGTTATTTTCCTTGTCATAAATTACCGATTCAACCATAGAGTTTGGTTGAAGTGTTAAATTACCTGTAGCTATTGCAGCCGGTAAAGTACTACTTTGTGTGCTAAAATATGCGCCATAAGGGCATCCTCTGTAGCATAAGTTACGCTTTTGGCATTTTACTCTGCCATTATGATTTGTGGTAATATTAGCTACTCTACCAATGGTCAATTTACGATCTGCCCAGGTGGCCTCCATTGATTTTTTTACATGTTTTTCTACGCAATTCATCTCAAAAGGAGGAAGAAACTGTCCATCCGGTAATTGAGGTATTCCTTCTTTCTGACCACTCACACCAATAAATCTTTCTACATAATCGTACCAAGGTGCAATATCCTTGTATCGAATTGGCCAATCAACTCCATGTCCATCTTTGGCATTAGCTTCAAAATCCAAATCACTCCAGCGATAGACCTGGCGTCCCCACATGAGCGATCTTCCACCAACATGATCTCCTCTCAGCCAGCTAAAAGTCTGGCCTTCGGGAACGGTAAATGGATTTTCATTGTCTTTGATCCAAAGGTGTTTGGTAGCCTCACTAAAGGCATATACTTTAGACTGGACAGGATATATGCGCTCATCCTCCTGTGTGATTTTTCCTCTATGTTCAAATTCCCATGGAGGAGTATTTGTATTTGTATAATCTGTAATATGATCCAATTTCCTTCCTCTCTCCAATACCAGCGTTTTAAGTCCTTTTTCGCAAAGTTCTTTTGCAGCCCATCCCCCGGAAATACCGGATCCTACTACAATCGCATCAAATTCATTGCTTTTTGTCATTTTATAATATTGAGTTTAAACCTTATTATCTACGTAGAGTTTGCTGTTTTCTGTAATGGGAATACATCCGTCATACCTACCCGGAACAGGATGATAATCAAGTATTTTGGTCATCACATACTCAGAAGTATAATAACCTAATATTGTAAGTTCCTTCAATATTAGGTAAAATGTCTTTTTTTGTGATTCATTAAAATATTCAAGCGATTTAGTTTCCTCTTCCTTCAGAAGCTTAGTTTTTTCTTCCTGATCACAATCTTCGAAAGTATTGGAATATTTAGTAAGGGTATTTTGTTCGAAAGATTTCAAACCGTCAAGGAATGTTTTTTGATCTGAAGTGCTATAATAATCTTGCAACATCAGGTCAATAAACTCAGGTACATGCAAATCAATTGCACCCGGAGTATCCGTTTTTGGAAGGATAGACTCTGCAATGGAAGAAATAAAATTAATTTGATCGACTTTTATAAATTTTGGCTGCCAATTCGGATCACCGGAAGGCGTGCAACCATTTAGTAAGCCAATGCCGGCTGACGCGGTAATGGTCATACCCATAATGCCCGCAGTTTTTTTTAACGCATCTCGTCTGTTCATAGTTAGTAGAATTTTATAATTGCAAAATGCAATTGAAATATTGAAGTATAAGTCCACTTCCAAAAGCCAGTGTTCGTTGATTTTGTACTTTTCGGAGTGGACTCAATTATTTTTCACCTTTGCAACTTACATTTTAAATTGCGGATTTTAAATATTTTAATCTGATCAGCAATTTAATGGAAATATCAAAAATATTATTAAAGTAATTCATTTTCAATGTTATAATTTGCTAATTGATTTTTCTATCCTGACAGTAAAAAGTCAATCATATCTTGCAAGAAGAAAAATCTAATTATATTGTGAATTGGTATCTGATATAATGAATTATTTCCCTTCAGGCATAAAATTTTATTCCATTTATAAATAACAAATATGAGTGATGTTCAGTTGAAAAAAGTTTTAAGCCCATTGATGTTGTGGGGCCTTGGCGTTGGCTATGTTATATCAGGAATGTACTTCGGTTGGAACTTGGGCCTTGCAGAAGGAGGAACTTACGGCCTTGCCATTGCCACATTTTTTATTATAATTATGTACGTCACCTTCACGTTTAGCTACACAGAAATGGCATGTGCAATTCCCAGAGCCGGAGGTGCTTTTGAATATGCCAACAGAGGATTAGGCAAGCACTTGGGTTTTATAGGAGGTATTGCTCAAAATATGGAATTCGTTTTTGCTCCACCTGCCATAGCAGCTGCCATTGGTGCTTACCTAAATCTACTTTACCCATCAATTGATTTGATGGTTTTTGCCATCGGTGCTTATTTGCTTTTTACCGGCGTGAATATTTTGGGTGTAAAAATAGCTGCATCTTTTGAACTCATCATTACTGTATTTGCGGCCATTGAGTTGCTCATATTTGCAGGGGTTGCGCTTCCGGAATTTGAATTGAGCAATCTTCAAATAAACCCCATGCCTCATGGGTTTTCGGGGATATTTGCCGCCATTCCTTTTGCCATATGGTTTTTTCTTGCCATCGAAGGCGTTGCCAATGTAGCAGAAGAAACCATAAACCCACAACGAAGTATTCTTATAGGATTTGGGTCGGCCATATTCACCTTGGTTATCTTGTGCGTACTTACATTTACAGCGGCAGTTGGCGTGGGAGGATGGGAAGCAATCGTATATCCCGAGGGCAGTACCGAAGCATCTGATTCCCCTCTTCCATTGGCCTTGGCACAAATCATTGACAGCGGACATATACTTTATAAATTATTGATAGGCATTGGACTTTTGGGATTGATTGCCTCATTTCATGGCATTATTCTGGCCGGTGGCAGAGCGACCTTTGAATTTGGCAGGGTAGGGTATGCTCCCAAATATCTTGGTAAGATCCAAAAGAAATTCAGAACCCCAGCCAATGCATTAATCGTGAATATGCTCGTGGGTATTGTTGCCTTATTTACTGGTAAAACTGGAGAGATAATAACAATTGCCTGTTTTGGCGCCCTGGTGCTGTACATAGTTTCTATGTTTTCATTTTTTGCTTTGCGCAAAAAAGAACCCAACATGGAGAGACCTTTTAAAGTTCCTTTTTACCCGCTATTTCCAGCAGTTGCACTGGTGATTGCATCTGTTGCATTAATTGCCATGACCTACTACAATCCAATTGTGGCCTTAATATTTTTCGGTATTGTTGGGCTTTCCTATCTATATTTTCTAATTTTTCTAAATAAAAAAATGTGACCCTTCCGACAATGAATAAAAACGAAATAATTGCAAAACTCAAAGAGAGCAAAAACACTAAAATCAAAGTGGCCATAACCGATATTGATGGTGTATTGAGAGGGAAATTTATGCATCGCGATAAGTTTATTTCTGCACTAAAAGGTGGTTTTGGATATTGTTCGGTTGTTTTTGGCTGGGATATGGCCGATGCATCTTACGACAATGTGGAGGTAACAGGCTGGCATACAGGATATGGAGATGAAGACGCACGAATTGATATCAATACATTCAGGACTATTCCCTGGCAAGACAATACACCTTTTTTTCTGGCAGATTTTAGCAAGGACAATGGCGATGATCTGAAAGTTTGCCCAAGAAGTTTGCTAAAACGTGTGATATCCGAAGCAAAAGAATTGGGTTATAGTCCTATGTTTTCCCAAGAGTTTGAGTGGTTTAACTTCAAGGAGTCTTCAGATTCTCTAAATGAGAAAAACTTCCAAAATCTCCAGTCACTTACGCCCGGCATGTTTGGATATTCAATACTTAGAATGTCCGAAAACCATGCTTTTTTTCGAGAATTATTTGACCAGATGGAAAAATTTAATATTCCATTGGAGGGGCTTCATACCGAGACGGGACCGGGTGTAGTCGAAGCAGCTATTCAATTCAGCGATATACTGGAATCTGCCGATCGCGCAGTACTTTTCAAGACAGCTGCAAAAGAAATTGCCAAGAATCATGGCATTATATCCAGCTTTATGGCAAAGCAAAACAGCTCACTTCCTGGGTGTAGCGGACACATTCATCAAAGTCTGTGGGATGTCGATAATACAAGCAATTTATTCTATGACAGTACTGCCAAGAATAACATGAGCGAATTAATGCAAAGTTACCTTGCCGGGCAATTGCTATGCCTACCTGATATTTTGCCCATGTTTGCGCCAACAATCAATAGCTACAAAAGGTTGGTCGAAGGTGCCTGGGCGCCAACAACAATAACTTGGGGTGTTGACAACCGAACAACAGCATTGAGGGTTTTATCGTCCGGAGAAAAATCAACAAGAATAGAGCATCGTGTTGTTGGCTCTGATGTGAACCCCTATCTCGCCATGGCGGCAAGTTTGGCAAGCGGATTATATGGAATTAAGAAGGGTTTGAAACTGGAAGTGCCTCAAACGATTGGCAACGGATACAAAGATCAAAGCAATGGCGCGCTACCCTCCAATCTATTTGATGCTTCCAATAGAATGAAATCTTCTCAAATATCCAGGGAGCTATTCGGAGAGAGTTTCGTCGATCATTTCACAAGTACGAGAGCGTGGGAGTGGAGACAGTTTTCAGCCGAGGTTACGGATTGGGAAAGAAAGAGATATTTCGAAATAATCTAATAATTATTTAAAATAATGGTTCTACTGTGAACCTAACTGCCGTAGGCAGGTTTTATGGAATACAATAAATAATTGCCAGAAGTTTGAAGACCGATGACCGAAGAAGATAAAGTGTAAAAATTCCAAAGTAGGATTCAGAAACACGATTAGTTGTTTGTTCAACAAGCCCCTACTCCTGACTTCAGTCTCCTGTCTTCCGACTCCTGACTTCGGTCTTCTGCCACATTCAACAAAAAATAATTGTACATCTTCAATGACAAACCTCATATGATTAAAATAGGAATTCCACCTGCATTTATGTACCCGGATAAAAACCGTAAGGTCTTTGGACCTAAATCCTTGAGCTACATAGAAAATGATATGACCAGATATATTGCTCAAAAAGGAATTCTCCCTGTCTTAATTCCGGATGTGGAAAATGAATATTTGACTGATATCCTATCGGAAATGGATGGGTTTGTATTTCAAGGAGGTAGCGATATTGCCCCAGAAACTTTCAGAGAAAACCCCATTGGGAAATGGAAAGGTGATGCTATTCGAGATAGATTTGAATTGAAAATAATGGATTTTGCAATAACAAACTCCAAACCTGTTTTAGGAATTTGTAGGGGATTTCAATTGATGAATGTGTATTTCGGCGGAACACTTTTTCAAGACATCGTCACCCAAAACCCAAGTGAGATCTTGCATCGTTCTGCCGAATTGTATGATACCATAAAACATCAAATTAATATTGTAAAAGGAACGATATTAGATAAAATTTATAAAGATGAAAAGTTATCGCTTGTCAATTCAGTTCATCATATGGCAGTCAATAAATTAGGCAAAGACCTTGATATTTATGCGCATGCAACAGATGGAATTATAGAAGCTTTCGGTTATAGCAAAGAGCCGGTGGGTAAGGTGATGGGCGTGCAGTGGCATCCTGAATTTTCTCACACCATAAAGGATGAATTGATAGATGCCGATAAACTTTTTGATGTTTTTATAAGTTATGTGAAAGCTGGGATTAAAAAATTGTAAAACTTAAGCAAATTTTTGCGTCTATCTGATTATCAGAAAAACAAGTTTTGCGTTAATTTTCTGATATTCGGTTGTTTAATTTATAATTCATCATTTACAATTAATAATTTAACGAAGTGTAGATCTAAACACATGAAATCAAGAAAACTGATAATATGGTTAATCTCTCTTTCGGCGGCTTTTGGAGCTATCTTTAAAATAAACTCATTAGCAATAATTTTTAATGGATATATCGCAAAAGACATTTGTTCCTGTATTTATCTTTCGGGCAGGAGTCAGGAAAGTATTGAAGAAAATGATTTAAACAAGTATTATTTACGTCTATCGACCAATAACTGGGATAAAGAAGAAAGAAGTGTCACATCAACTTTCTTTGGATTTTCAGCACAAACTGCCATATATCGCGAAGGGCTGGGCTGCACATTGGTTCATGGTGCAAACCTTGGAGATGCCAGAAAATTGACATATAAACCAAAATTTCCTGCATACAATCCGGATACTGTCTATTGGCCAACAGGAAACAAATTGCGTGATACAATTCCTCCCGCCATCGATATTGAAAAGATTAATATCGCTATTTCCCAAGCTTTAAATGAGGGCCATACCAGAGGTATAGTTGTTGTCTATGATACCATTTTTCTTGCAGAAGCCTATAATCATGGGTTTGATAAAGACACAAGAACCCTTGGATGGTCGATGGCAAAAAGCATTATGAATGCATTGGTTGGCATATTGGTTAAACAAGGAAAATTAAATCTTGAAGGTGAAACTTCAATCAGTGAATGGAGTAATGATGTAAGAAAAAATATCAGTCTGAAAAACTTGCTGCAAATGAGTTCCGGACTTGAATGGGAAGAGAAGTATGGTAAAACTTCTGATGTCACCAAAATGCTTTTTACTGAACCGGATGCAGCAAAATATGCCATTGCATCTCAATTCTCTCATCCTCCCGATTCAGTTTGGCGCTATGCATCAGGGACATCCAATATTATTTCTGAAATTATAAAAAGGGCTACCGGCAATTATGATGACTATATTTCTTTTCCTCGTAATGAACTTTTCAACAAAATAGGTATGCGAAGTATGGTGCTGGAAACTGATCAATCGGGAACATTTGTTGGTTCTTCATATGCATTTGCAACACCACGTGACTGGGCCAGGTTTGGATTATTATATCTCAAAAATGGATATTGGGGAAAAGAGCAAATACTACCAGATAACTGGGTTAAGTTTACTCAAACACCGGCAAGAAAATCTAATGGCAGATATGGCGCTCAATTTTGGTTGAACGGTGGTGCAAATCCCAAACTTCCCAATTCTCCATCAAGCATATATTTTTGTAGCGGATATAATGGACAAAAAGTATATATCGTGCCTTCTCACAATCTTGTGATAGTGAGAATGGGAATATCAGCAAAAGGGGAATTTGATTTTGATAATTTTGTTGCATCAATTATTAAGGGGGTCGAACCGCAATGAATTTTATAGCAATCCATTTTATTAATTTGTTCATCGTTTTATTTAATGCGACAATATTTCAAAATACCAATTCAACTTCGCCAGAAGATTTTAGAAATTATGTTTGCTATACCACGAATGAAAAAATTTCAATAGATGGCAAACTCAACGAGAATGCTTGGAAGAATGCAACCTTTAGTGATTTGTTTGTAGATATTGAAGGAGAATCATTTCCAGCTCCTCTTCATGATACAAGATTTAAAATGTTGTGGGACGCAGAATATCTTTACATTGGCGCATGGTTAGAAGAGCCACATATTTGGGCGACCTACACGGAAAGAGAATCCGTTATTTTCCATGAAAATGATTTTGAGATATTCATTGATCCTAATGGTGATACACATAATTATTATGAGATTGAAGTCAATGCATTGAATACGATTTGGGATTTGTTGCTGGCAAAACCTTATAGAGATAATGGGAAGGCAATTAATGCGTGGGATGTTAAAGGAATGAAAACTGCTGTATATTTAGAAGGCACGATAAATAATCCGTTGGACAAAGATAAGTTTTGGAGCGTAGAATTTGCCCTGCCGTGGAGTGCCTTAAAAGAGAAAGCTTTTGAGAACAGAAAACCAATAGATGGAGAGCAATGGCGCATAAATTTTTCTCGAGTTCAATGGCGGTTAGATATAGAAAATAATCAATATAAAAAACGAATTGATCCGAATACCAATAAGTCATTTCCGGAATTTAATTGGGTATGGTCACCCCAGGGAGTAATTGCCATGCACCAACCGGAGACATGGGGATTTGTACAATTTTCAGATGAGATTGTCGGAAGTAATAACACCAAATTTATTTTAGACCAAGAGGAATTTCGTAAATGGGAACTCAGGAAAGTATATTATGCACAAATAAAATATAAAAGTAATAATGATTCATATGCCGATAACCTTGAATCATTGGACCTTCAAATAAGATGCTGTGAAAATCCTTACCTGAAAATCACAACACAAAATGCTGGTTTTGAAGCCATGCTAAAATGTGAAAACTCAGATAAAATGTGGTGCATTCGTGAGGATGGTTTGACCTGGGTAAAATAGTATTATTTCAGGTTGATATTAATTTTAAAATCTTCAGGGGATCTGTTCTGCATTGTTGCCTCCAAAAAAGTTACTAAGAAAATATCCACCACAAATAATCCATAGTCTTTTTTATGACATTTTGTTTGTGGTAATTATCATTAATTTGACATGAGTTTATGGAAAGTCAGCAGCATACGGCTATATTATTTTTTTCAAGATCAGTAAGAGGTGAATCTCTTGCTAAAAATTATATGCCTGATGAATCTGTTAATTTTAGCATAGCCAAACACCTAATTCTAAAAACAAAAAAACAATTACGGCAAGCACCATTCCCAGTCTATCAAATTGATGAATACAAACAATACGGATCCAACTTTGGCGAAAAGCTAACAAATGCTTTTAAGGAGATTTTTAATAAAGGGTTTGAATATGTAATTGCGGTGGGCAATGATTGTTCAAATCTGCATTTTGATAAGCTCCAAATTTCAGATAGCATAAAGTGTCAAAAAGCCATAATAGGTCCTGATTATCGAGGAGGAATTTATTTACTCGGTTTATCAAAAGACACAGATTATGCCACAATGTTCCGTTCTATTTCGTGGAGAAAGGACGAGGTATTTAAGCAACTCAAGGAGGCACTTGGTCCAAGCACAATTCTCGATCAAAAAAATGACATCAATACCCTTGAAGACATAGTCAACAATGAGGAGTTATTGGCAATAGCCAAAGGACTTTTAGTAAATATCATTCAATTTTTATGGATAGAAAAGTACAATTCACTTCATAGATTTACATCCATATTTCTTCGTGGGCCTCCGGTTAATTAATAGTGAATATTAGTGTTGCACACACTAAAAGAAATCAAATACATTTTCATTAATAAATGAGTGGCATAAAACTTCTTGCCATCAAAACATTATTTTACTTAAACTATTCTGACCCGATTTGTTCCAGAAAGACGAATGGACTGGAAGGATAGTTTGTTAACAAAAAACTTATGAAAGAAACATATTTTAATCGTGAAGACCTGGGAAAGTTTGGTGATATCACTGAATTTCAAAAAGAGTTGGGAGATAAATTTTTTGACTACTACTCAAGCGTATTTAAAGAAGGTGCCCTCACCAAAAGAGAAAAATCACTTATTGCCCTTGCAGTATCACATGCACTTCAATGCCCATATTGTATTGATGCCTACACTACAGACACACTAAAGCAGGGCTGCGATGAGCAGGAACTGATGGAGGCAGTACATGTTGCTGGTGCAATTCGGGGAGGTTCCTCACTTGTGTATAGTGTGCAAATGATGAATCAGGTGAAAGATAAAATGATGTAAAATGCAATCTCTACAAAAAATACATCACAAGTTGTCAGATACAGAAGCTCAGATTCAAATTCTTTCCGATGCAGACGCACTTGCTATTCCGGAATTTAAGCAAAAGCTTATCGAGTCAGGTTTATACCCACTCAAACCAACGCATTTAGATATACTGCAAATAAATGTAGGAAAAATGTGTAATCAAGTGTGCAAGCATTGCCATGTAGATGCCGGCCCTGATCGCAAAGAAATCATGACAAGAGAAACTATGCAAAGCTGTTTAAATGCACTGGCAGTATCTGATATTCAAACAGTAGATTTAACTGGCGGAGCCCCGGAGTTGAACCCCAATTTCCGCTGGTTTGTGGAGGAAATATCGAAGTTAAAAAAGCAGATTATCGTCCGTTGCAACCTCACGATTATTTTGGCTAACCCTAAATTTAACGATCTGCCCCAATTTTATAAGAAGCATGGAGTAAATGTGGTATCATCACTGCCCCATTTCAGCTCCCGACGTACGGATGCCCAACGTGGGGAGGGAGTGTTTGATAAATCCATCAGTGCCCTAAAAATGCTCAATGAAGTTGGTTATGGCATCGGTCAAAAATTAAAACTGGACTTGGTTTATAATCCAACCGGAGCTATTATTCCTGGAGATCAGGTGTCTTTAGAGCAAGAATTTAAGCGTAAACTCAAGTCATCTTTTGGTGTAGCATTCAATAATTTATTTGCCATTACCAATTTACCCATCAGTCGTTTCCTGGATTTTTTACTAGTATCAGGAAATTTAAATGACTATATGGAAGAATTGGCTAATGCTTACAACCCCATTGCCGCCCAAGGAGTAATGTGTCGCAATACCATTAGTGTTGGATGGGATGGCTATTTGTACGATTGCGATTTTAATCAAATGTTAGATTTGAAGTTAGATACCGACCAACCACATATTTCCAATTTTGATTTGATGGCAATTGCCAACAGGGAAATTATAATAAACAATCATTGCTACGGATGTACTGCCGGTGCAGGATCGAGCTGTGGTGGAACTACCACCTAAAAAGTTAATTCTATTCAAGAAACAAAATACACAAATGAGCTATTTAGAAACCACCAACGATATTTATAAAAAAGCAGCAGAAACTCCAGATGTGGGTTTGTGTTGCACGACCACGCCCATATGGGCATTGCCCGGTCTATCTATTCCCAAAAAAATGCTGGAAATGAACTATGGATGCGGCAGCACGGTGCACCCACGTGATCTGGTCAACAACCCAAATATTCTTTATGTCGGGGTGGGAGGAGGTATGGAATTATTGCAATTTTCTTATTTCAGCAGGCAGGCTATGGGAGTGATCGGCATAGATACAGTACCAGAAATGCTTGATGCATGTGATCAAAACTTGAAAACTGCAACGGGTGAAAATGATTGGTTTGACCGCTCGTTTGTGGAACTGCGAATGGGTAGTGCGCTGACTTTGCCTGTCGAAGACAATAGTGTAGATGTGGCTGCACAAAATTGCCTGTTCAATATTTTTAAAGAAGAAGATCTGAAAACGGCAGTTTCAGAAATGTACCGTGTATTAAAACCGCAGGGAAAATTAGTGCTTTCTGACCCGATTTGTGAAGATGGAATGCCTATCCATTTGAAAGAAGACCCACAATTGCGCGGACTTTGTTTGAGCGGCGCTTTGCCACTTGAAAAATATATTCAATTTATCACCGACATTGGTTTTGGTACGGTTGAAATCAGAGCAAAGAGACCTTACCGCATATTGGATCCAGGACATTATCAGACCGATGCAAATATCATTATCGAAAGTGTAGAAGTGTGTGCCATTAAAGACACCATGCCAGATGATGGCCCTTGTGCCTTCACAGGAAAGACAGCAATTTACACTGGTGATAAAGAATATTTTGACGATGAGTGTGGTCATGTATTAATGTACAACCAACCCTTATCGATATGTGATAAAACCGCCGCTGCGCTTGTAAAATTTGGAAGAGAAGATATTTATATTTCGGAGAGTACATATTTCTATGACGGAGGAGGATGCTGCTGATTTTCAGCCTGGGATTTTAGTATAAACTCCCATATTGTAAAGTCACTCAAACTACATTTGATTCAGCTATTTTGGTTTGAGATCAAGCCTGTATTCCTTGTCATGTACAAGGAAGAAAATAAACATTGGATCCCGTTTCTAATTCTACTTTACGAAGATAGATCACCAATTGTATAATATACTTTTTGCGACCAAACCTTCAAGCCTGCCTTGCCGGACAGGCAGGCTTGAAGGTTTTATCCCAATTAGAAAGCAGATTGCTAACTTCGTAAAGTAGAACTAATAAATTTTATAAATAATGTTTGTAAATTAAAGTGTACTCCATAGTTTTGCACTCCTTTTAAAATGGTGGTTGTAGTTCAGTTGGTTAGAACGCCTGATTGTGGTTCAGGAGGTCGCCGGTTCGAGTCCGGTCTTCCACCCTTTTTTTTATACTATTTACAGAAAGATTAGTGAATCCCAAAATTCTATTGCCCGACTTACGATTGATATTTAACAGCAAAGTGTAAGTAAAATATGTCACGAAACCACTGGAGCAGTAGAATATCCTTCATAATAACAACAGCAGCTTTTGCAGTTGGTCTTGGGAATGTATGGAGATTTCCATACATAACCGGAGTAAACGGTGGAGGGGCCTTTCTTTTGGTTTATGTAATTCTAATTTTCTTAATAGGTATTCCATTGCTCACCATAGAAATTGGTCTTGGACGAATGTCGGAAACCACCCCTCTGATCGGATTTGGGAAACTGAGCAGCAAATCCAAATGGAATGGTATTGGGTGGTTAGGGGTTATTACAAATATTGTGATAATGAGCTTTTATGTAATGATTCTGGCATGGATTATTATATATTTTTGTGAAAGTTTATTGGGAAATATGGCTCTTTTGAACCCAGGGGATTTTTCTGAACATTTTAATGCGATTACTTCCAATTTGGGAATAATCTTTTTCATTATTTTATGTATGATGGTGGGTGCTGTCTTTATTCTTAGCAGAGGTTTGCAAGAAGGATTGGAGCGTTATACAAAATGGATGATGATGGCTTTGGTTGCAATGATGCTGAGTCTTGCCATTTGGGCATCGACCCTGGAAGGGGCAGCAGAAGGTTATAGGTGGTATTTAACTCCTGATTTTTCAAAAATTAATTTACAGGTTATTTTAACAGCTTTAGGACAAGTCTTCTTCTCAGTTGGTGTAGGGATGGCAATTGCATTTTCGTTTGGCAGCTATACAGATAAAAAAGAAAATTTGATAAGCAGTACAGTGTGGATTGTCTTAGTTGATACGTTTTTTGCAGTATTAGCAGGATTGATGATGTTCCCAGCCATATTCAGTTTTGGTCTTGAACCAGATTCTGGCCCGAATTTAATTTTCGTAACAATGGCATCCATTTTTGGCCAATTGGAATATGGCCAATGGGTTGGAGCAATTTTCTTTTTACTTTTGTTTCTTGGTGGATTTACCTCTTTTATTGCCTCTGTTCAGGGATTGAAAGACAGTTTTCAAGATAAGTACAACCTATCTTCATTTCGTTCTTTATTGCTTGCGTTGGTCATCATTTCACTTGGTTCTATTCCAGTGGTTTTTTCATATACCGAAAACCCATTTCATTTATTTGGAATGACAATATTCAGCTTATTGGATTATATGGCCAATGTCATTTTGCTGCCGATTAGTGGCTTGCTAATTGCGGTTTTTGGGGCTTATGTAGTAGGTTTTGAAAGACTAAAGACTCATTTAGAAATAGGCGCTGGAAAGATGCGAAATAGTAATGTTTGGAAGTTCATTATCCAATGGGTTATACCTATTACATTACTTATCATTTTGTTAAACGGGTTCATGTAAATATATTTAAATTAATTTTTTTGACTTTTTTTGGGTCAAGGCAAAAATAACCACCACAATAAGAAATTATGATTTGTTTGCACCATTATGTTACTTAAGGAAATTGCATGTTAGAATAATTTATAACTATAAAATAAAAATAATGAACAATTTGACTTATAGAAATCAGATAAAGGAAAAGGTAGATATTGGAAATGAAATGCTCTATCTCTCCATGCAGGATTGTAAAGACACCGGCGTAACAGTTGAGGAGATTATTGATTTGACGGAAAAAGGGATGATCGCATATAGCAAAAAGGAAGTTGAAATGCCAGCTAAAATAGGATTGCATCCTCAACCAAATTCTCTTATGCACGCCATGCCTGCGTATCTACCCAATGAGTTTGCATGTGGAATAAAATGGGGCAGTAATTTTCCTACGAACAATGAAAGATTTCCGGATTTGATACCAACAAACTGTCAAATTATTTACAACGATCATGAGTCTGGGCTGCCACTGGCAATTATGGATGCTACATGGATTACAGAGGTTAGAACACCAGCTGTTTCTTTGGTAGCGGCAAAGCATATGGCAAATTTAGATGCAACTACTTTTGGAATGTATGGGTGTGGCGTACAGGGGAGAGCCCACGTAAAAATGATAGAAAATGTATTGACCAAGCTGGAAAAAATTTATATCTATGATATCTATGAATCTTCAATGGACAAATTAATAGAGATGTGTCAGCCAATGGTAAATGCTAAAATAATCAAGACGAAATCTCCTGATGAAATAGCTAAGAAATGTGAAGTAATAGCTTCAGCAGTACCGATTCATCATAAACCCAATCCCTTTGTGAGCGGAGATCTGATCCAAAAAGGACAGACGCTAATCACTTGTGATTGTCATTCAGTTTATTCAGATGAGGCATATAAAAAGGCTGATATTTATACCGTTGATAGTGTTGAGCAGCATAAATTGCTTGTTGGTTATGGATATTATCCCTGGGGTCTTCCGGAAATATATGCTGAAACCGGTGGTGTAGCAGCAGGATTAAAGCCGGGAAGAACTTCCAATGAACAGTTGATCGTATCAAATAATGTAGGAATGGCAGTAGAGGATATGATGGTGGCGAAAAGAATTTTTGACAGAGCCTTAGCTAAGGATATAGGTATTAAACTGCCTTTATGGAAAAACACTAAATAATTAGGCTTTTAAAAAGCAACTAACGCTAACATGCAAACAAAAATGGTTCTATGTGAGTGAGAAACTGAAATTTGTTGAAGGCCTTATTAAGTAACTCTATAAATTGACTTTACTACTTTTATTGATCTTTGTCCTCCAGCCGGACTGGCTTTAACTTTCTGTCTTGAAACAGAAAGTCGAACTATAGAAGTACTATTTGAACACCCCGAATATGGGAGAAAGCAAATTGCTGATGCATTGGGTGATCTTACAGAAAAAGGAGTAAAATACCAACTGGACAAGCAGAAAAAAGCAGGGAAAATAAAACGAATAGGGGCAGACAAAGGTGGCCATTGGAAAGTGAATAATGAAACCTGATAATGAGTTTTGCAACCATCAACATTATCAAGTCGTATAAAACCAATCGCTCAAACCAAAACTAAGCACTTCTAAAATTAGACACTTTATGGACAGGCACTAATTGATTATTATAATATCCTTTTTGACATAAAAATTGGAGATGTTTATTTTGGAAACAGAATGGGTATATTTATGTACAACCAATCTTTAGAAGTACTCATTTGAACTTGGTTGTAATCCTCAATGGCCTGTATTGCCATTCCTTTGTACTTCCATCTTAAACTCCCGCCTGTCTCGGTTAGCCAAGCAAGAAGGAATTGGGTTCAGGTGTAAGAAATACATATAAATATTGAGAGTTATAATACTCCTGTTTCACACCCCGAATTTATTGAAGGAGATATTTTTAAAGCTGTCATTCCTTTGAAAAGTGATTCCACCAAAAAAACTACCCCCTTTGGCGCAAGTCGGTGACTTGTGCCTTGACAATGAGAAGTAGAGTTTGTAACTTGGTAAGTTTAAGAAAGGGTTTATCGGTGGCAATGCGTGCGCAAAAGGACGACATGAGGTAAAGGATATTGAAAAAAAATAATGTGAGTGTCGGGCAAAGTGAAAAAATAATAGAATGTGAAAAATGAAGGCGATGAACAAAATTCAAAATAGAGGCAGGCCTTTGCGTGCGCCTGTCAAAGTAAGACAAGGCTTGATTGAATTGGCATCAGGGTGATTCGGAATAAAAATCCTCAATACCATTGCTTCGACATGCCCTGCGGAACATGGCGAAGAGCTGGACCAGCAAGTTACTACTCAAAAAGCAGTTCGAACTGCTGCATATTCCATTTGTAATGTTTTTCGTAATCCCTGCCTGCATCAGAATATACTAAATACATTTTTTTTCCATCCTCGCTTATCCATTTGGGTGAAATTTGTGGTAGGTATGTCCTATTAAGCGAATCTCCTATATTCCAGACTTCATCTGTATAAAACTCAGTCCATGGGCCCCAAGGGTTTTCTGCCCATAGCATTTTTAAAGCTGCAGGTTCGTTGTGCAT
>VAPL010152301.1_pt1 | contig 15968 bp, 16 predicted proteins | sample 3395061 | NCBI WGS metagenome assembly VAPL01 (sample SAMN08290444, study PRJNA428436) | hydrothermal vent metagenome | isolation source: Deep-sea hydrothermal vent chimney 2 | place: Pacific Ocean: Juan De Fuca Ridge | depth 2182 m m | reverse complement strand
TTACGATCGAGCTGTTCTATTTTTTCACCATCAAATGCTGAAGTATCATTTCGAAAATGCAGAATCAAACGATCTTTTTCTTCTGTAGTAAAAACAGTTTTAGCCTTTCCTGAAAATAATTCAGATACTTTTTTCATGTGTTATTCCTCAAACCCAATATTTAATTTTAAATTTCTTGCCAATCCATTCCGTCATGTTGATCAATAACGGAAATACCAATATTTTTTTTCGTTAGCACCGACTGCAAACTGTCTATTGCTAATTTTTTATTATTATTTTTATCACTAACATGCGCAACAATGATGTGCTTTAGCTCATCGTGTTGTATTTCACTTACTAATTCAGATGCTTGCTCATTACTTAAATGCCCATATTCGCCACCAACTCGATGCTTTAGTGAAGCCGGATATAAACCATTTAATAACATGGTTTTATCGTGGTTACATTCTAATAATAATGCATCACAATCTTTTAACTGTGTTTTAATATGCGCAGTACAGTGCCCAACATCAGTTAACATCGCAAAACGACTTTTTTTATTTGATATGATAAATTGACAAGGCTCATTAGCATCGTGTGGCACGGTAAACGAAGTAATCGTTAGCGCGCCAAATACCGTATCACCATCTACTGCAATGTATCTAAGAGCCGGAATGTCACCTAAACCATGCCATTTAGCTGTCCCTCGAGTCATACACACCGGTAATTTATATTTACGAGCAAAAGCACCAACACCTTTAATATGATCACCATGCTCATGAGTAACAAACAAGGCGGTTATATCTTCTGGAGCTTGGTTTAATCTTTTTAAACGTTTTTCAGTCTCTTTAACTGAAAAACCACAATCCACCATAATTGTCGTTGTAGCATCTTGAATAAGAGCTGCATTTCCTTTACTGCCACTACCTAATGATGCAAAGCGCATTTATTATTTCAATAACTCGTCTAACTTTTCAACAATCAGTTTTTGTAATGGTGATTTATTCTCGTCACCTTGACGAGTTAATACATGAATATATGTTTCATCTTTTTTATCATCAAGCGAAATTAAATACTGAGTGATATCTTGATCTTTTTCACTAAATAAATTAGAAAAGAAACCACCATTATTTAATTCAGTTTCAATAAATGCTTTAGAAACTTTGATGTAATATATTCCAGCACTTCGGTTTTTATCTTCAACAGTAAAACCTAGACGATCTATCGCTAACCCGGTGCGTCGCCAAGTTCGTGAAAAAATTTCTTTTACTTTTAGATATTGAATATTCCCATCAACTGTAACGATAGTTGTTCTTTTCTGCGGCACAGAGTTAGAAAACAGTTTCGATACGGTGGCTTCATCATTCCCTAAATAAACTAAAAATCGCTGTAACATTTCAGCTTCTAACTCCGAATCAGATGCTAACGGAATCCACACTAATTTAGTTTCCTCATCATCAGTATCAATTTCTTTTTCCATACCACCACGATGCGTTAAAAACATTAACGTACGTGTATTAGCACTATTTCTCTCCAACCGAACCCGATACTTATCCTTTTGACCTCGGTACATATTTTTAAACATCTGAGAAAACCAATTTGTTGGCACATTGGATTTATTTTCTAACCAATTAGTTTCAATAATGCCTAACTTAGGTTCTTTGATTTTAATTGTAAAACCAGTACGTTGAAAATAATCAATGGCTTTATTCCAAATATCTTTTGGCTCTGCATCAATTTCTAACCATCGAATCGCACCATCACGAAGCAAACGAATTCCAGTGGTTCGATCTTTTAATAACTCACCCGAATTATTCGATTTTTTTTGAGAATATATTTTATACGTTGTGCTCTGAGGTGCAATTTCAGGAACAGTTAAAGCACTATTTTGAGATGGCATCACAATATCCGGTGGCACAACTAATGGTTTTTCAGTCGCCACATCTTGATAAACTGCTTTTTTATCTGAGGACGAACAACTAACAACTAATAACAAGGTTGAAAATGAAAATATATAAAAAACTGCTTTCATGCGTGCGCAAGCATAGAACATAATGATTTCACTTATAATTTTTAAATTGGTTTCAAAGCACATCAGCACTTTTTAGTGCAGAACGTACCGTTTCATGGAATTCGTTCGATAATGGTGTTAACGGTAATCGAATACCGGTTGCTATCTTAGCCATTTCCATTAAAGCCCATTTCACCGGAATTGGATTTGCTTCAACAAATAAATTTTCGTGTAACGGCATTAATCGCTGATTAATTTCAAGTGCAGTTTCCCGGTCTCCTTGCAAGGCTGCGGAGCACATTTCCTGCATTAACTTTGGAGCCACATTCGCTGTCACCGATATATCACCTTTGGCACCCAGCAATATTGCATCTAAAGCCGTAGCATCGTCACCACTCCAAACATAAAAATCATCAGGACACTCTTCAATTAACGTTTTAATTCGCGCCATATCGCCTGTCGCTTCTTTAACTCCGATAATATTCGCAATACTTGATAATTGCTTAACAGTAGCAGGTAACATATCAACTGCAGTACGTCCTGGAACATTATACAAAATTTGAGGTATTGCGACAGCTTCAGCAACCGCTTTATAGTGAAGGTATAAGCCCCGTTGAGTTGGTTTGTTATAATACGGTGTTACCAACAAACAAGCATCAGCGCCAGCTTGCAAAGCACACTGCGTTAACTCGATGGCTTCAGTTGTTGAATTAGCACCAGTGCCTGCAATAATAGGCACTCTTTTATTAGAAGAATCAACAACTTGCCGAATTACTTCACAATGCTCTGATTGTGACAATGTCGCAGACTCACCCGTTGTTCCCATGGCAATAATCGCATTAGTGCCATTATCAACATGAAATTCGACTAAATTATGTAAACTGTCAAAATCAACGCTACCATCCTCACGCATTGGTGTGACTAGAGCAACCAAACTACCTTGGAACATATTTTTTCCCCACAAAATCCAGCTGCAATGGTACTGTAGCAATGAAAATTGAACAAGCAATCATGACCTGAGTCATTAAAAAATTGTTGTAAAATGACACAATAAAGACATTATTGATGATTTTAAGCAAATTCAATCAATTCATTAGCCGTATCAAAATATCATGCTTTTTTAGATTAAGGAAATACGCAATAAATATACATAATTAATAGCTAAACGGAGTTTTAAATGCAGTCAGATGAGAATAACTTGCGTGAAATACGCATCAATCCAATCGTTCCAAGTGAATCAGTATTAGTAGCAACAGCTCGAAGTATGCGGCCACAAAAAGACGAACAAGCAGCCCCCCGCGATACCAGAGAACATGTCTCGAAATGTCCATTTTGCACGGGTAACGAATCGATGACTCCACCAGAAATTACCAGCTATCCCAATTCTCAAGATTGGAAAATTCGAATTGTAGAAAATCTTTATCCGGTGTTAGGTGACGACAGAAATACCCCAATGCCAACTTTTGGGCTACAACAAGCTATTGAAGGTTATGGCCGACATGAGGTTATCGTTGATCACACGCAACATGGTATCGCTATCCATGAAATGAGCATTGAACATTTATCTTTATTATTTTTAGCCTACAAAGATCGTATTCAACAAATCTATGACATGGATGATCGCCTTAAATACGTTTTAGTCTTTAAAAACTTTGGCCCGGCTGCTGGTGCAAGCATGGCTCACACCCACAGCCAAATTATTGCGCTACCGGTTGTGCCACAAAATGTTCATGATGAACTACACCACTCCAAACTTTATTATGATAAAAATCACAAATGTATATTTTGTTGTTTAATTGATGAAGCCCTTACATTTGAAACAACAATTTACGAACGGGATACGGGTAAAGTATTACGACAAATCAATGTTGGACAATATGTTATAGAACGATCAGAATTTTTTATTGCAATTAAACCCTTTGCTAGTCGCTATGAATGGGAAGTGCAAATTTTGCCACTATCACATTCAAGTGATTTTTTAACATTAACTCAAGAACAAAGTCTCGATTTTGCAAAAATTTTAAAAAACACCATGACCCGATTAGATGCTGTTATTGGTGGAGCACAATACAATTATTTTTTACATTCACAACCTCGCGGAGCAGAGCATCAATCACTATCCGAAAGTTATCATTGGCATTTAGAAATTTGCCCCAGAACCAGTATCCCAAGTGGTTTCGAATTAGGATCCGGGCTATTTGTTAATACGGTCAGCCCCGAAGATGCAGCCGAACAATTACGAAATGCAAAAATATAAAACTTACATCAATTCATATTTTAAACTACGATATAAAATATGAACAAAATAACAGGAAATGATAAACAAACCATGAGTAATTTATTAGTTTTATCTGCACTAGGCCATGATAAGCCCGGTTTAGTGACGAAATTATCCAATACCATATTGTCCTATGGCTGTAATATCGTAGACAGCCGTATGACGGTATTAGGTGGTGAATTCGCCATTATAATGCTCATTAGCGGCAACTGGAACAATATCGCAAAACTTGAATCCTCGTTGCCGAGTTTACAAGAAACATTAAATTTATCAGTATCGTGTAGCCGTACCGATAAACGTCAGTCAGAAGCAGACGCACTTCCATATTCAGTTGAAGTAATAGCACTCGATCATCAAGGAATTGTACATGAATTGGCTGAGTTTTTTTCGTCTCGAGATATTAATATTTATGAATTATATACAGGAAGTTATAACGCCGCACACACGGGTACGGCTATGTTCACGCTTAACATGATTCTTGAGATTCCAGCAAAAATGCAAATAGCAGTATTACGCGATGAGTTCCTTGAATATTGCGACCAACTAAACTTAGACGCGGTAATAGAGCCAATTAAGGCATAAGAGTTGCAAAATGAGTAATATCGAAATTGGTAAAAAAATTCCAAATTTTAAATTAAATGCAACGGGTGATAAAAAAATTTCGCTTTCTGATTTAAAAGATAAAAATGTCGTACTATACTTTTACCCAAGAGATAATACTCCGGGCTGTACCAAAGAAGGACAGGCATTTAAAGATAATATAGAAAAATTCAAAAAACAAAATACTGTTATTCTAGGAGTATCCCGTGATAGTGTTCGAACTCACGAAAACTTTAAAGAAAAACAAAAATTTCCCTTTGATTTGTTATCAGACACGGAGGAAGTTCTATGTGACTTATTTGAAGTCATAAAAATGAAAAATATGTATGGTAAAAAAGTACGTGGTATTGAACGCAGTACCTTCATTATTGATTCAAAAGGCAAGCTTTACCAACAATGGCGTAAAGTTAAAGTAGATGGTCACGTTAATGAGGTGCTAGATGCAGTTAAATTACTTAATAAATCCTAAATATACATGACAAAACAAAATAAGAGCAAACAACATAATCGAATATACGTATTAGACACTAATGTTCTAATGCATGATCCCACAGCCCTACTCCGATTTCAAGAGCATGATGTTTTTCTGGCAATGATTGTTCTTGAGGAATTAGATAATAATAAAACCGGCCCATCTGAAGTTGCACGTAATGCACGCCAATCTAGTCGCTTTCTTGACGATTTAATGAAAGGTGCGACCCCCGAAGATATTGAAAAAGGCATTAGTTTAAATATAAATTCCTTAGCCGATTCCTTAAATATTACTGAAACCCAATTCGGACGATTATTTTTTCAAACCAAAAATTACACCAACTCTTTACCTCAACAATTTCCAGGTAATAAAGCCGATAACAATCTATTAAGCACCTGCGTTGCTTTACAAGAAAACTTAGCCGATACAAAGGTAACACTAGTATCAAAAGACATAAACCTCAGGATTAAAGCAGCCACTGTTGGTTTGCATGCAGAAGATTATTTTAACGATCAAGTTCTTGATGATGTTAATTTATTATACTCAGGAAGCCGTGAACTGGAAAAAAATTTTTGGGATGATCACGGTGATAGAATGGAGTCGTGGGTAGATAACGGCAAGTCTTATTATAAAATAACCAACCCCGATCAAAATAATTGGTATCCCGGTGAATTTCTAACAAATGATCATGAACGCAATAATGAATTTATCGTTCGTGAATATAAGAATAATGAATTAACGATAGAAACTGCACGCAACTTCCATGCTTCGCATAATACTGTCTGGGGAATTAATGCCAGAAATCGCGAACAAAATTTTGCTCTGAACCTATTGATGGATCCTGAAATTGATTTTGTATCATTACTTGGCATTGCAGGCACCGGTAAAACCTTATTAACACTGGCAGCAGCATTAGAGCAAACGTTAGAAAAAAAACTTTACCGAGAAATTGTGATGACTCGAGCAACTATTCCAATAGGTGAAGATATCGGTTTTTTACCCGGAACCGAAGAAGAAAAAATGGCACCCTGGATGGGCGCATTAATGGACAACCTTGAAGTATTAACCAACACTGATAGCGCAGAAGGCGGCGGCGATTGGGCAAGAGCGGCTACTAATGATTTATTAAGTAAACGTATAAAACTACGATCAATTACATTTATGCGCGGTCGAACGTTTTTAAATCGATTTATAATTATTGATGAAGCTCAAAACTTAACACCAAAACAATTAAAAACATTAGTCACCAGAGCAGGCCCCGGTACTAAAGTAGTTTGTTTGGGCAATGTCGCTCAAATAGATACGCCCTATTTAACTGAAACCACTTCGGGTTTAACCTATACAGTTGATCGATTCAAAAAGTGGCAACACAGTGGCCATGTGACCCTTAGACGCGGTGAGCGTTCAAGACTAGCCGATTTTGCAGCAGATGCATTATGATATAGCCGTCATTTTGGTAAAATTTTGAGCCGGAGCCTGAAATTAAACCATCATTTTTCTGATACCAATCAGGGGTTATTTGTAGTGCTAATTTGGGCATCTTCAGCACACGGCCAAGATCGCAATATCGCATTAATCAAAGTTGCTAATGGTATTGCGAAAAATACCCCCCACAAGCCCCAAAGACCACCAAATAATAAAATACTAATAATAATTGCGATAGGATGAATATTAACAACTTCAGAAAATAAAATTGGCACCAAAACATAACCATCAAGCGCATTAATAATAAAATACGCCAATAATAAAGCATAAAGCTCCGAACCAAATCCAAATTGAAAGTAAGCAACCAACACAAAAGGAATTGATACAATCATAATACCAATATACGGCATTACAACAGACAGACCCACTAATACCGATAATAAAATAGCGTATTTCAAATCAAAAAAAGTAAAGCAAATATAAACCGAACTGCCTAAAATTAAAAACTCCCAAAACTTTCCTTTAACGTATTTACCGAGCTGTATATCAAGCTCAGTCCACACTTTATTGGCTAAACCTCGTTGACTCGGCATATAACGAGATAACCAATTAAGTATTTGCCATTTATCTTTCATAAAAAATAAAACTAACATTGGAACTAAAATTAAATAGATTAACGCTACAATAATTCCCGGTATCGAAGCCAAAGACATCGTAAAAACAATTTGACCTAAACCAGCAATTTCAGATTTAACAACATTACCTAAAGATTCAATGTCATTAGCAGGTATAAAATGCAGTTTATTTTGAAGCGATAATAATAACTCCTGCCCTTTACCAACATAACTTGGAAGCTCTGCTAAAAGCTGTGTTATTTGATTTAACAACAGAGGCAATATACCAAACACCAGAAAAAATAAAATGGTTAAAAAGAGTAAGAATATCCAAATAACTGAATCTCGACGACGGGCGCCGTATTTTTTCATTAATTGAACAGGGCTTTCTAATAGATAGGCAATAACCACAGCAGCAAATACCGGAGCCAACATGTCGCCTAATAATAAAATAATGGTAAAACCCAAAACCAATAATATAACTAACAACACCGCCTGAGGATCAGTGAAATTTCGTTGATACCAACGATTAAGAGCAGTTAACATTGCGGGTTAATTTTGCCATTTTTTAAATTGGTTATGAAATTCAACCTCAAGATTATCAATAATCTCTTTAGCCTCAACACCATGGATAATATGTTTAGTCATGTATGTCGAAATCTCATTTAATAACACGGATTTATCGAGCATCGGGTATGTTGCTGATAATCGTTTTATCGCTTTGATAACGGACTCTTTGTCAGGACGTTGAATCTGTAAAGGTTCAGTTATTTCTAACCCAGCAGATACCATTGGAGTTTCTCGTTGTACTAGAAACTCCGCATATGATACTAAAGAACATTGATCTGACTCATTGAGTTTCGCAAAGTGCTTTAATAATTGTTTTTTGTAATTACTCAAATTGTGTTAAATCTTATTAATTTTCAATTAAATCATACCGAAGCAATTGTATCTTCGACATTTTCGTCAACATCATTTTGAGTACAATAATTTCTCGCAAAGTTTAATAATTCATCCATTGCATTCACTCTAAACTTTTGTTTTTGGTGCACAAACGAAAATGGTCTTTTAATTGTAGGATTTAATTCAACAGCACACAATGTTTTGAGTTTTAATTCATTTTCAATGGTCGCTCTCGATACAATTGAAACGCCCATTCCCGCCTCGACAGAACGTTTAATCGCTTCTAAACTACCCAATTCCATCGCGATGTTTAACTCAGAATCCATAATCCCTGCATTATGTAAATATTCTAAAGTTACTTCAAGTGTACCGGAACCTTCTTCGCGACAAATAAACGGGTATTCAATGAAATCGCTGATAGTAACGCTTTCTCTGCTCGCCAAATCATGCTCAGGAGGGACAATTAAAACCAAACTATCCATTCTGCATTTTTCAACAACTAAGTTTTTATTTAATACGGGTGCTTCTACCACACCCAAATCGATAGCATTGTTTTCAACTAAATTCACAATACCATCAGTATTTGCAACTTTTAAACGAATCGTCACTTCTGGAAATTTCTTTTTAAAATCACCAAGTAACGATGGCAACATATATTCAGCAACGGTAGTACTTGCACCTAAAATCAAGACACCGCTAATATCACCTGTGATTTCCCTAACAGCATGATTCATTTCGTTATAGAGTTTAAAAATATTTTCTGCAAAGCCATAAACCCGATTACCAGCCTCGGTTAAACTAATGCGATTATGTGTTCGGTCGAACAAGCGCGTATTAAAATATTCTTCGAGTTGTCTAACCTGGAAAGTTACAGCAGGCTGAGTCATGTGAAGTTCTTCTGCTGCCTTAGTAAAGCTTAATAAGCGTGCAACGGTGTGGAATACCTGTAATCTTCTATCTGCCATTTTGTATGACTCTTTTATAGTTATAGTTATAATGAATAATAATTTTTTATGTCTTTATTGGATATTTTTAAGAAAGAATATTACCAACTATTGATAGAAACATGAACTACTCATCCTCAAGTTACTTTAGATAAACACAAGTAATTTTTATTTCATAAATAATTCAATACGTTACATCTAGTGATAATATTAATTTATCCTACCCATGTGTGAATACTATCAGAATATTTGCTGAAATTAACACTTTTTCACAGAAAATTTAATTGAAACAGTATCTCACCACTTCATCATAACGAACTTATCAAACAAATAGTTATTTTTTTATATCGTTAAATCATGATTTACTAATTAACGATTGAACAACAGCCGTCCACGTTTGAGCAATGTTTATTCGGTTATAACCGCCCCCTCCCATCACCACTAAACGTCCTGCACACAATTCATCGGCTAATTCACATAACCTTTTGCTTGCATGTCGATGCGACTCAGATGAAAATTGAAGATGCGTAATCGGATCACCTGCAACACTATCCGCACCGCATTGAAATAAAATAAACTCCGGTTTATGTTTAATAAGAAATTTTTCAACTTTTAACCAATTAATCATAAAAATATCATCTCCAGAATCGGCTTGTACCGGCAAATTTAATTTAGTCCCAACGGCACTATTTAATCCAACTTCAGATTTTAAACCAGTTCCAGGATATAAAGTTCGACCATCTTCGTGTATATCTGCAAAATAAACCTGTGGATCCGATTCAAAAGCATAAAAAACACCATCACCATGATGCGCATCAATATCAACATATGCGATTCGTTTTAAACCATAATCTTTTCTTAAAAATTCAATGGCAATACCACAATCATTAAACACACAAAATCCTGCAGCACTATCCCGAGTTGCATGATGTAACCCAGCAATCGGAATAAAAGCGCGCTTAGTGCTATTGTTCATCACACTTGTAACTGCATCTAATGTTGTACCAACCACCGTTAATGCTGCTTCATATATTCCAGTAATTGCCGGTGTATCGCCATTGTCAATATATCCTGAGCCATTTAACGAACACTGTTGAACGTGATTTAAATATTCATCAGTATGAAACAATAATATTTGTTGCGTTGTCGCACTAATAGGTTGTCGAACACTAACGTTTTTATCAATACCCTGCTGTACCGCATAATCCCAAAACGCAGACATTCGGTCGGTTCCAAACGGATGCTCCGCACCAAAGCCATAACGCGCTAACCCTTCTCCGATATAAACCGATACATTACTCACAATAAGACTCCACAAAAATTCAATCAGTTGCTACACTTCATCTTAAACAAAAAATAATGCTTTTATTATAATAATTTAACACTTTGAGATAACATTATGGCGCAATACATTTTCACTATGAACGGCGTAAGCAAAACCGTTCCTCCCAAGCGTAAAATTATAGAAGATATTTCTTTATCATTTTATCCGGGTGCCAAAATTGGTGTACTTGGCTTAAATGGTTCAGGGAAATCAACCTTACTTAAAATTATGGCAGGACTAGACCAAGATTTTGATGGCGAAGCTCGTCCACAGACAAATATAAATATTTCATACCTGCCTCAAGAACCACAACTGGATATTAATCATGATGTTAGAGGAAATGTTGAACAAGGTATCAGCGATATTAAATTAATGTTAAAAAGATTTGATGAGATTAGTTTACAATTCTCTGAACCAATGTCTGATGACGAAATGACTAAATTATTAGAAGAGCAAGGTGAGTTACAAGATAAAATAGATAACGCCGGAGCATGGGAAATTGATCGCAAATTGGAAATAGCTGCGGATGCACTTAGACTTCCACCTTGGGATGCTGATGTTAGTATCTTATCAGGCGGTGAAAAACGTCGCGTTGCATTGTGTCGGTTATTATTCTCTTCCCCAGATATGATTTTGCTCGACGAACCCACCAATCACCTTGATGCCGAATCAATTGCTTGGCTAGAAAATTTTTTACAAGAGTTTACAGGTACAGTAATAGCAGTGACTCATGACAGATATTTTTTGGATAATGTTGCTGGATGGATTTTAGAATTAGACCGCGGCCATGGAATTCCTTGGCAAGGCAATTACAGCAGTTGGTTACAACAAAAAGAACAACGGTTATCACAAGAATCCAAAGAACAAGCCGCTCGCCAGAAAGCAATAAAAGAAGAATTAGAGTGGGTTCGTGCAAACCCAAAAGGTCGGCAAGCCAAAAGCAAAGCACGTATTAACCGTTTCGAAGAAATGCTATCACCTGAATATCAAAAACGAAATGAAACTCGAGAATTATACATACCGCCAGGGCCACGCTTAGGAAATTTTGTCATTGAAGCAAACAATGTTACTAAATCATTCGGCGATAAGTTACTTATTGAAGATTTAAACTTTAACCTTCCTTGTGGCGGTATTGTGGGCATCATAGGCCCTAATGGTGCTGGAAAATCAACCTTGTTTAAAATGTTAATGGGCTTAGAACAATGTGATTCAGGTTCGATTAAATTCGGTGAAACAGTAAAATTATCTTACATAGACCAAAATAGAGATTTACTCGATGATAATAAAACTGTTTGGGAAGAAATATCTGAGAAACAAGATATTATCGTAGTAGGTAATTATGAAACTCAGTCTAGAGCCTATGTCGGCCGGTTTAACTTTAAAGGAAGTGAACAACAAAAACGCATCGCTGATCTCTCGGGAGGTGAACGAAACCGTGTTCACCTAGCTAAGTTATTAAAAAGTGGCGGTAATGTTTTACTATTAGACGAACCAACCAATGATCTCGATGTTGAAACATTACGAGCACTCGAAACAGCTATACTCGAATTTCCAGGCTGCGCAGTTATTATTTCTCACGATCGATGGTTTCTAGACAGAATAGCAACTCATATTTTGGCATTTGAAAGCAATAGCCATGTTGAATGGTTTGAGGGTAACTATGCAGACTATGAAGCAGATAAACTTCATCGCCTCGGCGACAAAATGATTCAACCTAAAAGAATTAAGTATAAAAAATTTACAGTCTAAAAGAGTGATATGCGTTAGTATTATATTTCTTCAAATAATTCTTCTGATTCAATATCATCAATATTAAGATTGCCAGACTCATTACCCGACTCTTCACTTACGATGTCCACTGAAGTGCAACTCCAATCTTTTGTAACGTCAGCGGGTTTTACATTGAGTAAATACCAAGTATCAATATCAAACTCATCAACTTCACCATCATGATATTGAATTTCAACATCAATCTCATCTATTGCAACAACTTCAAATGAACGGCCTTGTTGATCTCGATAACACTGTCCTATATTAGGTTCAAATGGTGTTGGCATTGCTGTCACCTCACGTTTGTTTACATGCAAAAAAATTTGTCATTCCTTATAAAACTTTCTCCGGTTTTTAAAACAAGTTCTTAACTTCATACTTATACAGTAGCACTATCAAAACACATTTTATTGTAGAATAAACATCAAATTATTTAATATCAGATTGATTCTAACAAATCTAAATAAATATCTAAAATATAAAGAATTATTAAAAACAGCTTTAATTAATTTATTTTATAACGGCTGATATCTAACAATTAAAGTATTAGAATGTAAGTTTGTATTTTAACACACAAAAAAAGCCCCTAAAATAAGGGGCTTAGAAATAACTATGAAATTTAATATTAAATAACTATGGATTTATATTTTCAGCATTTATTGCATTATTTTGCGGTGTATTAATTTCTGGTACTAACGGTTCGGTATTTCCTGTTGTTTCAACAACTTGTTCGGCAACATAATTAAATACATCTTCTGAAATAACATCACCCACACCATTTAGTACTGACACTTTCCATTCACCAGTCCAGCTGGGTAATAAATTCTTACTGGACCAAACACGCCACCTTGGCCCCGACACTGTAAACTTAGTTTCAGCCATCACGTTACCATTATATTCCCAACGATGTATTGCAGTTTGACCTGACATATCTTGCAGCTCGGTAAAATAAAAAACACGACGATAATTAGACAATAACTTGTCAACTTTATCGGTTGGTTCATGCTCTGAAACTTCCGTGGTGAAAATTGATCGAATCACACTACCTTGCGAATAGCCACTTTGTTCATCTTGAACCGCGCTGAATTTTGCTTGCTCCGTTATTTGAGGTTTAATTATTGTCGTTTCAGCTTTAGGTATTGGCATGATATCGGATGTATTTGTATTTAAAACTTCAGTTTCCGCAGATACGTTAAATATAAAAAATAGTGATATTGCAATCGATAAAAGATTTTTCACCGTAGTCCTCCATGTTTTATAGTATGATTATTGTCCTCACATAATAGACCACATCAAGTAATCTTCAATAGAATTGAAATGCTAATAAGTGTGATAAAGTTCACAGTTATTTCGAAAAGGATGAAATTAAAAATAAAAATTTGATAAATTCCGATATTCATCATTTTTAAAGCAACTAATATTTTGCGCTATTTTATTTAATAGCATTTGTCGCGATTGCTGGCTGGCCCATGCAATATGAGGTGTGACAATTAGATTATCCATTGCCATCGCGCCTTGCTGTAGTAAAGGGCTTTGAGCTAAAGGCGGTTCTACCTCTAAGACATCAATTCCTGCAGCAGCTATTGTTCCGTTTTGTAAAGCCTCTAATAATGCCGCTTCATCAACGATACCACCTCGAGCGGTATTAATTAAAATGCAGTTCTTTTTCATTTGAGAGAATTGTGCAGAGCTGAGTAGATTATGTGTTTTTTCAGTTAATGGACAATGCACAGAGATTACATCAGATTGTTGTAACAGCTTATCAAAAGGCACCCTACCAGCTCTTAACTGAGTTTTTTTAATCGCTTTACGTTCAGCAATGATGACCTTCATTCCAAAACATTGCGCCAGCTTTTCAACGGCTCGGCCTAATTCACCATAACCAATAATTCCAAGGGTTTTATCACTTAAATTTTCAATATTATAATTTAGTAAGGTAAATGATGGGCTGTTGTGCCATTTAGCTTGTTGAACTGCTTTTTTATATGCAGGAAAATTTCGCAACAAACTAATAATGAGTCCAAATACATGTTGCGTAACAGACTCACTAGCATAACGTTCAACATTACATACCACAATGTTATTGTCGATAGCAGCTTGAAGGTCAATATTATTCATTCCTGTCGCAGCAACACACACCAATTGTAAATCGCTTGATGATGTTAGAATATCCCTGTTTAATACAACTTTATTACTAATAACAACTTGCTTACCCGTAATTTGCGCTAAAACGGCGTCTAAATTTGTAGCATTATTCACCTGAAAATCGGATAAAACAGAATTAATTACAGATAAATCCATATTTAAATAGTCAACAGTCATCGCGTCTAAAAATATCCCCTTCATCGTTATTCCTTTTTTACTTGTAATATGTTCTAAGGTAAAATGTTTACTTTAAATAATATCGAATATGATTGAATATTATGAACGGAAAATCTGAAAATAACACTTTTACTCACGATTTAACGCCTGCGACAGGTATATTGTTAACCAACCTTGGAACACCATCGTCAGCAACAGTAACCGCAGTACGTAAATATCTCGCTGAATTCTTATCCGATACCCGAGTGGTCGAAATTCCAGCCATTATCTGGAAACCAATTTTATATACCAGCATTTTAACCCGTAGACCCAAAATTGCTGCTCACGCTTATCAATCCATTTGGATGGAACAAGGCTCACCATTATTGGTCTATTCAAAAGCTCAGTGTGCCGCTGTTCAAGAACAATTATCAAAACAATTTGATGGCCCAATTAAAGTTGTTTTAGCAATGCGTTATGGCGAACCTTCAATCGAAGCAGGGTTACAAGAATTACGTACCGCCAATGTACAACGAGTTCTCGTTATCCCGCTATATCCTCAATATTCTGCTACAACCACCGCATCCACATTTGATGCGGTTTCTGCGGTTTTACGCTCTTGGCGCTGGATACCAGAATTACGTATGGTCAATCAATATCATGATTTTACACCCTATATAAAGGCTTTAAAAAACAGCATTACAAATTACTGGTCAGAACATCAAAAACCAGAAAAACTGGTTTTGTCGTTTCATGGCTTACCGAAACGTAATTTAGAAAAAGGTGATCCGTATTTTTGTCAATGCCATAAAACCGCACGTCTATTAGTAGAAGCTTTAGAGCTTAACGAATCTGAATGGATTATGACGTTTCAATCCCGGTTTGGAAAACTTGAATGGTTAACTCCTGCTACTGATACTGTAATTAAAGAACTTGCACAATCTGGTGTTAAAAATATTCACGTTATAAGCCCTGGTTTTTCTGCAGACTGTCTTGAAACACTTGAAGAAGTTGATATGCAATATCGAGAGTTATTTATAAAATCAGGCGGTGAACAATATCATTACATACCCGCCTTAAATGCAAATTCAGATCATATTAATGCCTTGTGTAAACTCATACAATTACATACACAAGGTTGGCCTGAATTTTCAACTCAGTGGAGCCAACAACATCAAAGCCTGGATGCCACGGCTCGCAAAAAAGCGGCTTTACTAGCAGGTTCAAAAAATTAATTGGAATAAAACATTTTAAAACCCTGCAATTTTGATATAAAAAAGGAAGCGATTGCTCACTGCTGTCCCACAGTTAGAGATAAAAAGAACAGCCTGATCCAAAGTTGTTACA
>VAPL010273693.1_pt1 | contig 15975 bp, 10 predicted proteins | sample 3395061 | NCBI WGS metagenome assembly VAPL01 (sample SAMN08290444, study PRJNA428436) | hydrothermal vent metagenome | isolation source: Deep-sea hydrothermal vent chimney 2 | place: Pacific Ocean: Juan De Fuca Ridge | depth 2182 m m | reverse complement strand
GGCGCCGCCATCGTGCATATCCATGTGCGCGATCCGGAAACCGGAAAAGGTTCCCGTGATCCCGGGTTGTTCCGGGAAACGGTCGAGCGGATTCGTTCCGCCGATGTCGATGTGGTTATCAATCTGACCGCCGGAATGGGCGGCGATCTGCTGCTTGGCGGCACCGAAACGCCGCTGCCGCTTGATTCCGCCGGCACCGATATGGCGGGCGCGACGGAACGCCTGATCCATGTCGCCGACCTGCTGCCCGAAATATGCACGCTGGATTGCGGTTCCATGAATTTCGCCGCCGGCGGCGACTATGTCATGACTAACACCCCCGATACCCTGCGCGCCATGGCCCGGCGGGTCCAGGGCCTGGGGGTGCGGCCGGAACTGGAAGTCTTCGACTTCGGCCAGATGGTCATGGTCAAAGACCTGCTGAAGGAAGGGCTGATCGACGATCCGGTGATGATCCAGTTGTGCATGGGCATCCCCTATGGGGCGCCGAATGATCCGAACACATTCATGGCGATGGTCAACGCCTTGCCTGAAAACAGCATATTTTCGGCCTTTTCGATCGGCGCCATGCAAATACCCTTCGTCGCCATGGCGGTGCTGGCCGGCGGCAACGTGCGGGTCGGCCTGGAAGATAACCTTTTGCTCTCCAGGGGCGTCAAAACCTCGAACGCCGGGCTGGTCGAACGGGCGGTGACGCTGCTTGAAGCGATGAACGTAAAAATTATCGGGCCGGACGCCGTGCGCCGCAAACTGAAACTGGCGGCCCCGGAACGATGACCGGGATCAAAACCATCGGGTTGCTGGGTGGCGGCGTGATCGGCGCCGGATGGGCGGCCCGCTGCCTGCTGAACGGGCTGGACGTGGTTTTGTACGACCCCGACCCGGACGTGCAACGGAAAACCGGCGAAGTCCTGGATAACGCCAGGCGTGCCTATGGGCAGATCGTCGCGACCGGATTACCCGAAGAAGGAACCATTCGATATGCCGACGGCATCGCCGGGGCGGTAGAGGCCGCCGACTTTGTCCAGGAAAGCCTGCCCGAGCGGGAGGACCTGAAACGCGCGGTTCTGGCCGAAGCCAGCCGGGTTATGCGCCCGGGAGTGATTATCGGTTCTTCCACATCGGGCCTGCTGCCGTCGCGCATACAGGCCGGTCTGGAGAACCCGGAACGCCTGATTGTCGGCCATCCATTCAACCCGGTTTATCTGATGCCCCTGGTCGAGGTTTGCGGCGGCGAGTTGACTTCCGATCAAACCAGACGGGACGCCATGGCCTTTTATGCCGGCATCGGTATGCGGCCGCTGCATGTGCGCAAGGAAATTGACGGCTTCATCGCCGACCGGTTGATGGAGGCGGTGTGGCGCGAGGCATTATGGATGATCGACGACGATGTCGCCACGGCGCAGGAAATAGACGACGCCATGCGGTTCGGCCCCGGCCTGCGCTGGGCCTTCATGGGAACCTTTATGACCTACCGCATCGCCGGCGGCACCGGCGGCATGCGTCATTTCATGGCGCAATTCGGCCCGACCCTGGAATTGCCGTGGAGCAGGTTAACGGATGTTCCCGACCTGACCGACGAATTGATCGACAAGATCGCCGGCCAGTCCGACGATCAGGCCGGCGACGCCACGATTCGGCAGCTGGAACGGCTGCGTGACGATTGCCTGATTTCGGTGATGCAGGGCCTGGAATCCCGGAATTACGGGGCCGGGGAAGTACTCGGTCAATACCGGCGGCACTTGCAAAAAGGTGACTGGTGATGGAATTCGGACTTAGCCACGAACAGCAGATGGTCGTCGATACCGTCCGCGCGTTTGTCGAACAGGAACTCTATCCCCTGGAAGACGAGGTCGAGCGGACCGGCCGGGTGCCGCCTGAAACGGCCCGCGCAATTCAGCAAAAGGTCCTGGATCTTGGTTTTTACGCACCCAATATTCCGGCGGAATTCGGCGGCGGCGGCCTCGATCACCTGACCTTCACCCTGCTTGAACGGGAACTGGGCCGTTCGTCCATGGCCTTGAACGTGTGGTGGGGCCGCCCGTCGAACATCCTGTGCGCGTGTAATGACGGGCAACGGGAACGCTACCTTATGCCCTGTGTCAGGGGCGAGAAAATGGACGCGCTGGCGATGACCGAGCCCGACGCCGGGTCCGACGTGCGCGGCATGAAGACCACGGCCCGCAAGGATGGCGACGACTGGGTTATCAACGGCGTCAAACATTTTATTTCGCACGCCGATATCGCCGATTTCGTGATTGTTTTCGTGGCCACCGGCGAAGATCAAACACCGCGCGGCCCGCGCAAGCAAATCACCTGTTTTCTGATTGACCGGGATACGCCCGGTTTCGAAATCCGGGAAGGCTACCAGTCGGTGTCGCACCGTGGCTACGCCAACTGCATCCTCAATTTCGATGACTGCCGGGTCCCCTCGTCGCAGATATTGGGAGCGGTCGGACAAGGCTTCGAAGTGGCCAATACCTGGCTCGTCGCCACTCGGCTGTCGGTTGCCGCGTTTTCGGTCGGCCGGGCCAGGCGGGCCTTCGACCTGGCGCTGTCCTGGGCGGCCGAGCGCAAGCAGTTCGGCCAGCAGATCGGCAAGTTTCAGGGCGTTTCGTTCAAGCTGGCCGACATGATTACCGAAATCGACGCCGCCGACCTGCTGACCATGCAGGCGGCCTGGCAGTTGGATCAGGGGCATGACGCCAACCGGGCGATATCCCAGGCCAAGCTTTTCGCCACCGAAATGCTGGCCCGGGTCACCGACGAGGCGATCCAGATTCACGGCGGCATGGGCCTGATGGCCGAATTGCCGCTGGAACGTTTCTGGCGCGATGCCCGGGTTGAACGAATCTGGGACGGCACCAGTGAAATCCAGCGCCATATCATCTCGCGCGAACTGTTACGCCCATTGGGTGGATAGGTAGTGGATAGGATGGATTTATCCCGCCTGCTGCGGCCCCGTTCAATCGCCGTTTTCGGTGGCAAATTCGCCGAGGCGGTCATTCATCAAAGCGATCTGATGGGTTATTCGGGCGATCTTTGGCCGGTCAATCCGAACCGCAGCGAACTGCTCGGCCATGCCTGTTTCGCGACCGCCGCAGACCTTCCCGGCCCGCCCGACGCCGCCTTCATAGGGGTCAATCGCCACCAGACCATCCGGGTTATCGCCGATTTGGCGGCCATGGGAACGGGCGGGGCGACGGCGTTCGCCTCGGGCTTCAAGGAAAGCGGCGAGCAGGGCCGGAATTTACAGGCGGCCTTTATCCAAGCCGCCGGTTCGATGCCGGTAATCGGGCCGAATTGTTACGGCCTGATAAACTACCTGGATGGCGCCCTGCTGTGGCCCGATATGCACGGCGGGCGGCGGGTCGAACGCGGGGTCGCCATTCTGGTCCAGTCCAGCAACATCGCCATAAACCTGTCCATGAACCGGCGCGGCCTGCCCATTGCCTATCTGGCGACGGTCGGCAATCAGGCCGTGGTCGGAATGCCGGCGATGATCGAGGCCTTTCTCGACGATTCGCGGGTCACCGCCATCGGTTTGCATCTGGAAGGGCTCAACGACCCCGAAGCCATGGCCGTGGCCATGCAAAAGGCCCATGCCAGGGGGGTGCCGGTGATCGTGATAAGGTCCGGAAGATCACAGGGCGGCGCCCGCCTCACTCTCAGTCATACCGCGTCACTGGCCGGTTCCGATGCGGTGATGAAGGCCTATTTTGAACGGCTCGGCATCGCCCAGCTAGATACCCTGTCGGGATTTCTGGAAACCCTGATGTTGCTGCATGTCGGCGGCCCGCTGGCCGGCAACAACATTGTTTCGATGGGCTGCTCGGGTGGCGAGGCGGCCCTGGTATCGGATATCGGCGAAGGCCGGGGAATTTGTTTTCGCCCCTTTGGCGAACAAGCCACGCGGCGCATCGGGCGCACCGTTTCCGACCTGGTGACGATCTCCAATCCGTTCGATTATCATATGTTCGACTGGGGAAACGAGGAACGCCTGAGCGCCACGTTCGCGGCGGTCATGGCCGACGATAACGATCTTGGCCTGCTGGTTCATGATTTCCCCCGCCGGGAATGCGGCGATAATGGCGACTGGCACAAACCCCTGCGCGCCCTGGAAGCCGCCGCCGCCGAAACGGGCGCCCGCGCCGCGGTGGTATCGACCCTGCCGGAAAACATGCCCGAACAGGTATCACTTGATCTTCAATCGAAGGGAATAGCCCCGTTAAGCGGTATTGATGACGCCTTCGCGGCGATCGCCGCCGCGGCAATTCTCGGCGAAACACGACCGGCTCCGCATTTCAAGCCGTTGCCCGGCGGCAGGGACGGCCATTTCCTGAATGAATGGCAAAGCAAGAAACTTCTGGAAGGTTACGGCGTTGCCGTTCCCGAGGGCCGGTTGTGCGCCGCCGTCGAGGAAGCGGTGGATGCGGCGAAGATGCTTGGCTATCCGCTGGCGATCAAGGCCGTGGGGGCGAACCTTACGCACAAGACGGAACTGAACGCGGTGCGGCTGGGCATTGCCGACGAAGCCGCCGTACGCTCGGCGGTTGGTGAGCTTGTCGGCATGGGAGACGGCGTCCTGGTCGAACGGATGACCGAAAATGCAATTTGCGAATTGATCGTCGGCGTCAATTGCGATCCGGTCATAGGCATGTACATGCTGATCGGTTTCGGCGGCGTACTAACGGAAATAGTCGCCGATACCCGTATCATTCTGCTGCCGGCCGACGCCCCGGAAATTCGCCGGTCGATTTTTTCGTTAAAGGCGGCGGCCCTTCTTACCGGCCACCGGGGGAAACCGGAAGCGGATATAAACGCCATAGTGGATACGGTTCTGGCCGTGCAGAATTTTGCCATCGGGCACACCGGGAAGCTGATCGAACTGGATATCAATCCGCTGCTTGTTATGCCGGACGGCGCGGTCGCCGTGGATGCGCTAATCAGACTGGAGCAAGAAAATGACCAATGACGCGATCAAGACGGAACGCCGGGGCGGGGTTCTGGAAGTAACCATCGACCGGCCGAAGGCCAACGCCATCGATGTGGCGACCAGTCGCAGGATGGGAGAGGTATTCGCATCCTTTCGTGACGATCCCGACCTGCGGGTAGCCATCATCACCGGCGGCGGCGATAAATTTTTTTCCGCCGGCTGGGACTTGAAAGCCGCCGCCGGGGGCGAAACGGCTGATTCCGATTACGGGGTCGGCGGCTTCGGCGGTTTGCAGGAACTGCCGAATCTGAACAAGCCGGTGATCGCCGCCCTGAACGGCATGACCGTCGGCGGCGGTTTTGAAATCGCCTTGTCCGCCGATATCATCATCGCCGCCGAACACGTCCGCTTCGCCCTGCCGGAAATCAAGGCCGGGACCGTCGCCGACGCCGCCTCGATCAAGCTGCCCCGGCGCATCCCCTATCACGTCGCCATGGAATTCCTGTTTACCGGGCGCTGGATGGAAGTCGACGAAGCGCTGAAGTGGGGCCTGGTCAACGAAATAGTTCCGGCGGCGCGCCTGATTGACCGGGCCCGCGAAATCGCCGGCCTGCTGGCCGCCGGCCCGCCCCTGGTGTTCGCCGCGATCAAGGAGGTAGCCCGCGAGACCGAGGGGTTGCCTTTCGGGCAGGCGCTGTCGCTTGTGAGCAATCGCAAGTTGCCGACGGTGGATACCCTTTACGGCAGCGAGGACATAAAAGAGGGCCCGCTGGCCTTCGTCGAAAAACGCGATCCCGTATGGCGGGGCAAATAATACCTTCCGGATTTCAGGCCCGGATTCTGTCGTTGCCGGGGTCCCATGCCGGCTCGTCCAGGACCCTGGCCGGTCGCCGGTCGCCGAGAATTTCGATCAACAGTTCCGTGCCGGGGTCGGCATGGTTTATGTCGACATAGGCGAAGGCCAGGCTTTTTTCCGTAACATGGCCGAAGCCGCCCGATGTGGTTACGCCGATAACGTCGCCGTCCGCATACACCGGCTCGCCGCCGCCGGCATCGGCGTCCGAAGCCTCGATTTCCAGATAGACGCACCGGCTGGCGATGCCATCTTGCAAGCGTTGCCGCAAGGCGCTTGCGCCGGTGAAGTGGCTTTTGTTCTTCGAGACGAAACGCTCCATCGCCGCCTCGGCCATGGTGACTTCGCCGGTCAGGTCGGCGCCCCAGCCCTTATAGGCTTTTTCCATACGCAGGCTGTTGACCGCGTAAACGCCGAAGTCGGCGATATCGAACTCGACCCCGGCCTGCCAGATGGCATCATACAGTTCATCCATTTTCGACATCGGGCAGTGCAGTTCCCAGCCCAGTTCGCCGACGTAATTGACGCGCAGGGCACGCAGGACGATGTTGGAGATGCCGACCTTGCGAGCGGTAAACCAGGGAAAGTTTTCATTGGAAAAATCGCTGATTGACAGCTTTGACAACACCTCGCGGGACCTTGGCCCGGCGACCACCAGCACCCCCCAGTAATCCGACACATTGGTAATGGTTACGTTCTCGCCCTCGGCGATGGAATTGTTCAGAAGGTCCAGGTCGCGCAGTTCGCACGCGGCGCCGGAAAGAAGATAGAAATTATCCGCCGTCCAGCGGGTCAGGGTAAATTCGGCCTGCATCCGGGCAGATTCGGAAAGGGCGTGGGTCAGCACCATGCCACCGTCCTTGTTCGGCATCCTGTTGGCGGTCAGGCGGTCGAGAAACCGTTCGGCGTCATCGCCGGTAACGGCGAACTTGGCGAAGCTTGAAAGGTCGAGCACGCCGACCCGTTGGCGCACCGCCCGGCATTCTTCGGCAACGACCCCGAAGATGTTGTTGCGGCGGTAGCCACAGGCCTCGTCGCGGCCATCCGGCGAAAACCATTTCGGACGCTCCCAGCCGAAGGCGCGGGTGTGAACGCAGCCTTTCGCCTGTAATTTATCATACAGCGGCGTGGTTCGTTTCGCCCGCCCCGCCGGCAGTTCCAGGCCCGGCGCCGGGCAGGCGTACATGCGGTTATATTCCTCGAACGCCGTGGCCCGGGTGAAATCGCCATCGGCCCATTTGCCGAACCGCCGGGGATCGAATTCGGCCATGTTGATATCGGCGTCGCCATGGACCATCCACTGGGCCAGATATTTACCGCAGCCGCCGCCCTGGGCGATGCCGATGGAAGCGCCGGTGCACATCCAGAAATTGTTCAGCCCGGCGGCCGGACCAAGCAGCGGGTTGCTATCGGGCGTGTGCGAAATGGCGCCGTTGACAACCCGCTTGATGCCGCTGTCGGCCCATATGGGAACCCGCTTCAGCACCGCTTCCAGATGCGGCATGGAACGTTCGTAGTTGGCTTCGAACAGTTCGCTTTCGGATTCCCATGCCGGATACCCTTGCGGCGTCCAGGCTTCTTCCGCCGTGCCTTCGGCGGTTTCATAAACCCCGATCAGGCCGGATTTTTGTTCCTGGCGGTAATAGCACGATGCCGATGGATCGCGGATGACCGGCATTTCCGTATCGCTGTCGATGAATTCCCGGATCGGCTCGGTAACGAAATACTGGTGCAGCATATTTACGAACGGGGCATAGCCGCCGACCCATTCCATGACCTTGCCGGCGTAGCACCCGGCGGCGTTGACGACATGTTCACAGGTTAAGTCACCCTGTTCAGTCACCACCAGCCATTCGCCGTCCGGCTTGGCCCTGATGTCGATGACCCGGTTGCGAAGGATTATTTCGGCACCCATTTGCCGGGCCCCTGCGGCCAGTGCGTTGCAACCGCCGGCGGGGTCGATATGTCCGTCCATCGTGGTATAGGCGCCGGCAATAACCCCGTCGACGCCCAGATAGGGAACAATCTTCCTGATTTCGTCGGGTCCGATGATCGCTATGTCGTAGCCGATATTGGCGGCCATGCTGGCGACTCGCCGGAACCAGTCGACTTCGGCCCCGGTGAAGGCCAGCCGGATGCCGCCGCAACCGTGCCAGCTTACGTAACTGCCGGTCTTTTCTTCCAGGGTCGGGTACAGCGTGTTGGAATAATGATGTATTTTGGCCATGTTGTAGCTGCCGATGAAGCTGGGGCATTGCCCGGCGGCGTGCCAGGTCGATCCGGAGGTAAGTTCGCCCTTTTCGATAAGCACCGAATCGGTCCAGCCTTCCTCGGCCAGATGATACAGCAGGCCGCAACCCATCATGCCGCCGCCGACAATAACAACCCGGGCATGGCTCCTCATGATGTTCCTCCTTTGAACCGGTATTCCGCTGGCAGCTTGACATCGAACTTGTCGCGTATGGCCCGATCCAGTTCCGCCGGGATGTGATCGGGCCAATGATTTTCCAGCAGGTTTTCGGTCGTCACCCGGGCCCGTTCGATCTCGTTCAAGGAGCCCTTCTCGGCCCATTCGTCCGGGCTTGAACGGTCGCTGACGAGCGGATAAATGTAATCGCTTTCCATTCTTTCGATGGTCTGGGTATGGCCAAGGTAATGTCCGGGGCCATGCAGGCAGACATCGCCGATAACGTCTATCGACAGGGTCCTGTCGTCGACTTCGATGCCGCGAATGGAACGCTGTACGGCGCCGATGGTATCGTTGTCGATGACCAGGCTTTCGAAACAGAAGGCCAGCAGCGAGGCATGCATGCCGGCCGATTCCTGAATCAGGTTGGCCCCGGAATTTCCCACCAGGGCATGATTATAGCCCTTTTCCGCGCCCGACTGGGCGTCGGGAATTTTGGCGTCGGTCATCGCCGAGGCGACGCTGGTCGGCAGGTCGTAGAAACGTCCCATCTGGCCCGCCGCCGCCATCAGTAACGCCTGTTCGCCGCTGCCGCCCGACATGGCCCCGGTCCGCAGGTCCGAAACGAACGGCCAGGGGCCGATCATGCAGGGCGCCCCCGGCATTACCGCATTGACATACACCAGCCCCATCAGGACCTCGGCCAGGGCCTGGGCGACCGCCCCGGCCAGCGCCGCCGGGGCCGTCGCCCCGGCTTGTCCGGCCGATAACAGCAGCACCGGCATGCCGCCCCGGACTGCGGCTTCCAGGATCGAACAGGCATTGGCCTCGAAGCTCATTGGCGGCACCACGAAGCAGTTGGACATGCTGACGAAAGGCCGTCGTCGCCATTGCTCCTCGCCACCGGCGACCATGTGCAGCATCGCCAGCGTTTCGGTGAAATGCGCCGTGTCAACGAAACTGGTTCCGACATGCTTGGCGGTGCCGCTGATGCTGGCGTAACAGGTGTTGAAGTCAAGATCGTGGCTGTCCGCCATGTCACAGGCCACCACCGGTCGCTGGAAATAGTGGATATGTTCCAGTTGATCGACCATGCGGGCCATATCGAACAGATCCTTCAGGACCGAATCGCGGAAGCTACCGGTCAGGGGATCGACAATCTTGATGGCGGCGCCGCCGGTGCCGAAATAAACGCGCCGGCCATGCGGCGAGATATCGTGTTCCGGCTTTTGCCCGCACATTATGAACTGCCGATTGGCTTTGGCCACGGTGTCCTCGACCAGCGCCGCCGGCAGCCGCAGGCGTCGATCCTCGCCGATCATGCCGCCGATCGAGGTTATCGCCTCGATACACGACGGCGGCGCGTTGGCAAAGCCGATGGTTTCCAGCAATTGCAGTACGGCGTGGTGAATTTTACGGACTTCCCGATCACCCAGCGGCCGGTAGTTTCCGCCTTCCATGCCGGGTCGGACGGGCCGGGCGTCGCTGGTCAGGGGCTGGGTCCTGAGTACTTGTCGCGCCGCCCGGCCTCCGCGTCGGCGCTTGATTTTGGAAGGGGCGGTCATCACCTTAATGTCTCCCTGATGGCGAGCCGAACGGTGGGATACTAGGGGAGTTTTCCAGACGAATGCAATCGCCTTTTTTTCGACGGATGGCGATGATAGGTTGTTTCGTTTCGCGGTTGGTTTGCGGCGTTCATTATGTTAACCGGCAGGTCGATTGTCGTTGTCTGGTAATATGGATCATATGGAAAAATCATGCGCAAATATCTGCATATAAATCTCGATCGGCACACCGTCGAATCCGAACAATTAGACGGTCCGGCGGTGGCTCGCGCCGGTCGCTATTTTATCGTCAAAACCCTGCTCGAAGGCGGTTTCGCCGGCGTCGATCCGATGTCACCGGAAAATCCGCTGATTTTTTCCGCGGGACCGTTCGCCGGAACCAATTTTTCCAACGCCAACCGCACCAGCGTCGGCTGCAAAAGCCCGTTGACCGGGGGCATCAAGGAATCCAACGCCGGGGGGTCCTTTTCGCTGGCCCTGGGTCAGATCGAAATTGCCGGGTTTACGCTGAATGGCGCCTCACCGGACTGGGTGGTTATCCGAATTACCAAGGAAGGCGATATCAGCTTCGAATCGGCGGCCCCTTATATGGGCAAGGGCAATATCGAGGCCGCCGCTATGCTGCACGAAAAATATGGCGACAAGGTCTCCCTGGCGTTGTGCGGCCCGGTCGGTGAATATGGCGGGCTGCTGGCCGGTATAGCGTTCAGTGATTCGGAAAACAGGCCGGTGCGGCTGGCCGCCCGGGGCGGTGTCGGCGCCGTCATGGGCGTCAAGAAGGTCAAAGCGATTGTAGTCGATAAACACAAGATGCCGGCCTTCCACGATCGCCAGAAACTGATGGCGTCGATCCGTTCCTATGGCGACAAACTGGAAAAGGAAGCCGCCGTACAGAACATGAAGAAACTGGGCACCGCCATGATGGCCGACATCATCAACCACATGGGAGGACTGCCGGTGAATAATTTTTCCGGGGGCCGGCTGGTCGATCCTTCCGAAGAAACCATGAAGATGGGCGGCGATTATATTCGCGAGTTGAATATGGAACGGGGCGGTGAGCCGTCCCACGCCTGTATGCCGGGCTGTCAAATCATGTGCAGCAATGTTTATGTAAATGCCGCCGGCGAGGAAATCGTATCGCCGCTGGAATACGAAACCATTGGCCTGATGGGGACCAATTGCGGCCTTGACGACCCCGATGAACTGGCCGAATTAAACGCCGTGGCCAACGACCTGGGTATCGACACCATCGAAGTCGGCGCCATGCTGGGCATGTTGATGGATGCCGGCCAGGCCGAATTCGGCGACACCGCATTCATGTACAAGGCCCTTGCGGACATCGCCAAGGGCAATGAACGGGGCCGCCTGTTGGCCCAGGGCACGGCCCGGGTCGGCGAGCATTTTAATTTGACCCGTATACCCTGTATCAAGAAACAGGCGCTCAGCGCCTACGACCCAAGGGTCATCGAAGTAACCGGGGTTTCCATGATGGTCACCGCCCAGGGCGCCGACCACACCGCCGGTAACGTGCCGGTCTTCAAATGTGACGGCAAATCGGTCAGTGATCTGGTAGCGGCCAGTTACGACATGCAGGTCCACAGCGCGGTCGCCGATTCCATGGGCTTTTGCATCTTCGGTCGTTCGGTCAACAATGTTCAAAAGGAATTCATGATCGGCGCCCTGAACGATGCGCTGGGCACCAATTTCGATATCTCGTTTTTTGCCGAACTGGGCCATCAGACCCTGGTGATGGAACGCGCCTTTAACAAGGCCGCCGGGTTCACCGAAGACGATGACGAACTACCGGCATTTTTCCGGGATCAGGCGCTTGCCCCCACCGGCAAAAAGTCCCGGCTGCGGAGCAGTGAAGTCAATCGCTACATGAATGAACTGCTGCAACGCGGCCCGGATTAATTCTTGTAATTCTTGATCAGGGCCGGGAAATCTTCCGCCGTGACCGGTTTGCTGAAGAAGTATCCCTGAAATTCGTCGCAGCCGCTGGCGGAAAGATAGGCGTACTGGTCACTGGTTTCGACGCCTTCGGCGGTAACCGTCATGTCCAGCGCCTGGCCCAGATTGATAATGGCCATGACGATGGCGGCGTCGTTGTTGCTGGTCAGGATATCGTGGATGAATGACATGTCGATCTTGATGGTGTCCAGCGGGAAGCGCTTCAGGTAAGCCAACGACGAATAACCGGTGCCGAAGTCATCAAGGGATATTTTCACCCCTATGGCGTTCAGGCTGTCAAGAATTCGCACCGCATTGCTGGCGTCGTCCATTGCCGTGCTTTCGGTAATTTCGATTTCCAGCAAGGCCGGGTCCAGGCCCGTATCCGTAATCGTCGAGCTGATCAATTCGATCAGATGAGCATCGCGGAATTGTACGGCCGACAGGTTGACCGCCATCGAAAGCCTTGGCATTCCGGCGTCCTGCCAGGCCTTCGCCTGCACCGCCGCCGTTCGCAGTACCCAGGCGCCAAGTTCTATGATCAGGCCGGATGTTTCGGCGATTGTAATGAAATCCACCGGCAGAACAATGCCGCGCGCCGGATGTCGCCATCGCAACAGCGCTTCCATGCCGACGACGTCGCCGGTCGAATTCAGCACTTTCGGCTGGTATACCAGAAAGAATTCACCCTTTTCGAGTGCGCCGTGAAGGTCCTGTTCCAGTTCGTTGCGGTCCCGGATGGCATCGCTCATATTGATGTCATAGAAAGCGAAGCAATTACGGCCCTTGTTCTTCGCTTCATACATGGCGATATCGGCGTTGCGCAGCAACTCCTCGGGGCTCTGGTCATCGAACGGGTATATGGTGATGCCGGTACTGGCCCCGATAAACAACTTGCTGTTGGCGATGTCAAAAGGGTCCGAAAGGGCGGTCAGGACTTTGTCGGCAAGGTATTCGGCATCGGCGACGTTATTGATATTTGATTGAATAATGGCGAATTCATCGCCGCCCAGCCGGGCGACGGTATCGGATTTGCGGACCACATGCTTAAGGCGCTTGCCGACTTCGTTGAGCAGGATGTCGCCGATACCGTGGCCGCGGCTGTCGTTGACATCCTTGAAATTGTCGAGATCAAGGAAGTGCAGGGCCAGCAGGTGATCCTCGCGGTCGGCCTGCAATTGCGCCATTACCAGACGATCGAAAAATACGGTGCGATTGGGCAGGCCGGTCAGGGCGTCAATCTGGGCCTGATTGCGGATGGTTTCTTCCGCCTGTTTTCTGGTGGTGATGTCGCGGACGACGGCGGTAAAGGTATCGGGTTCCGTATCGGGATTGTATTGCAGGTAAATTTCGACCGGGTATATGGTGTTGTCGGAACGTTTGTGGATGGTTTCGAAGGTAAAGTGCTTTTCCTGGCTTAGCCGCACATCCTGTAGCAACTTGCGGAACTGAAAATGGTTGAACATCGGCTTGATGTCCAACGGCGTCATTCCCCTAAGTTCGGTCATGGAAAATTTCAGATTATCCAGTACATGCTTGTTGGCGTAAGTGAAAAACAGGGTATCGGCTTCGAAAACAAAAAGTTCCTGGCCGATAAGATTGATCAGGTTGAAATCTACGTTGACGGTGTCGAAACTGTCGACTGAATCAAAACTTACCAGGAACCCGCCGCGGCGAAAACCACTGACATGAGCCCTGATATTTTTCTTCTCCGTCTGTCTGGGGCGCAGATAAGAGGCATCGCCATAATTGGTTTTTTCGACGAATTCGAGAATTTTTTCCTGAGAAATATCCGGCCCGAAATCACCCCGGTCGGCCCGTAGCCGGAGCAGATCTTCAAACGGCATGCCGATGCAAACGTCATTGTATTTTAAATCCAGGGCGTCGAGAAATTTGCGGTTATAATGTTGTAGTTCGAGTTTCTGGTCGAATATGGCCAGTCCATGTCCAAGATATTCGATGAACTCGAATTCAAATTCGTCCCCTGCAAATTTGTCCCCGCTATTTGGACTTCTCTTGTCCGTCTCATCAGGCATGTTTACCTTCACCTCCCCATTTTTTTTGGCCAAGCGTCATGGCGAGTAAGCGGTAGCATACTTGAGGCAGTTGATATATGTCCAATCGAGTTCGATATCTGGACTTGATTTAATATTAGAAAATGCTAATTTACATACGGTATTTTTCGGTATCGAATTGGAGATAATAACCATGAGCATCAAGGACGTAGATAGCGGCACCCTGATCGGCTGGCTGTCGGAAGGCAAGGCGGTGCTTGTCGATGTCAGGGAATCCGGTGAATATGCCCGCGAGCGTATCGCTAGCGCCCATCATGTTCCGCTGTCATCGTTCCATCCGGATCGCCTGCCCGATCATGCAGACAAAATCGTCGTCTATCATTGCGCCAGCGGTATGCGCACATCCCGCTTTGGGGCGCATTTAAGCCAGGCGGCGGCGGCGGCCGATGATGTTTTTCATCTGCGCGGCGGCATCGCCGCATGGGTCAGCGCCGGACATCAAACCGAAATAGCCTGAACCCGCCGGGGGCGGGGGCTTTCCGTGCCCTGCCGGCTTCACAATTAATTGAACATGCGTGAAGTGACACCGGCCGGCGCCATCGCCTAAACTTTTCGTATGGTGGCCAGGGACGTCCCACCTGCTCGTCCCCCTCGAGCTGTCTCTGGTCCACCCCCTCCCTCCCTGTAAAATCACCGGCCCCGCAAATGGGGTCGGCTTTTTTTGTGCTCCTTGGTATTACTGGTGGCCATAACGGGGATATGACACCATCGCAGAATCGGATATTCACCAAGGGGCAAACATGGCGGCCACATTACAGCGTAATAAATCCGGAAACCGCCATGTAACGGTGCTGGGGGCCGGCGTTATCGGCATGGCGGCGGCGGTCCATCTGCAACGCGATGGTCATGACGTTTGCGTAGTCGATCGCGGCGACCCCGGTCAGGGATGTTCTTTTGGCAACGCCGGAATTCTGGCCGCCAGTTATTGTGCGCCGATGGCCTTGCCGGGCGCCGTCTTTCAGGTCCCGAAATGGCTGCTCGATCCCCTTGGACCGCTGGCTATCAGATGGCCCGACCTGCCGGCCCTGATACCCTGGTTTATCAGGTTTGCGCGGGCCGGCACCAAGGCCAGGGCCGAAGCTTCTTCGCTGGCCCTGAGGGCGCTGCACAAGGACACGGTCGGCGATTTTCAGGACCTGTTTTCGGCTATCGGAGCCGGCCACCTGATCAAACCGTCCGGCTATTTGTACGCCTATGAAACAACCCGGGAACTGACCAGTCACCGGGCCGAATGGGATATGTTACGGCGTCGCGGCGTACGCCTGGAAATGATCGATGGCGATGCGCTGCATGAGATGGAACCGGCCCTGTCGACGGGTTTCGTCGCCGGCGTTCACCTGCCCGACGACGGCCATGTGACCGATCCGTTGGCCGTGGTCGAGACCCTGGCCGAACACTTCGTCGGCAACGGCGGGATCATTTTGAAAGATCTGGTGCGCGATATTGAAATAGGGCCGGCGGGGCCGACACGGTTGCGCTGCGAAAGCGGCGATTTGGACCTGGATGTGCTGGTCGTCGCCGCCGGGGCTTTCTCGGGCGGTTTCGCCGCCCGTCTGGGCTCGAAGGTTCCACTGGTCGGCGAACGCGGCTATCACGTCACCCTGACCGACCCCGGCACCGGCACCCGGCGACCGGTGATGTCGGGCGAAGGTAAATTTGCGATTACGCCGATGGCCATGGGGTTGCGCCTGGCCGGCACGGCGGAATTCGCCGGGCTGGACGCGCCGCCCAACTATGATCGGGCCAGGATTTTGCTGCGGCACGCCGCTCGTGTCCTGCCCGGCATCAATACCGAAAATCATACCGAATGGATGGGCCACCGGCCATCGTTGCCGGATTGCCTGCCGGTGATCGGGCCATCGCCACATTTTCCGTCGGTTTACTTCGCCTTCGGGCATTCCCATGCCGGCCTGATGGGCAGCATCGTCACCGGTCGGACCATTGCCGATCTGGTCGCCGCACGGGTCCCGGCCCTGGACATCAGGCCATTTCGCATAGAGCGTTTCTGATTTTCCGTAAAAAACCTTCCGACCCGAGGCATACCGGAACAAATCCGGATGACCGACCGGGGAGCGTTGGGGGAGGGGGGGGGAGAGAGGCGCCCGACCACCCGGTCATCCGAAGGGGGGGGCGAGAGTGCGACGGTTAGGGTGGAATCATCGCCAAATATAGTGGCGTCGCGTGGGCGG
>VAPL010452207.1_pt1 | contig 15979 bp, 15 predicted proteins | sample 3395061 | NCBI WGS metagenome assembly VAPL01 (sample SAMN08290444, study PRJNA428436) | hydrothermal vent metagenome | isolation source: Deep-sea hydrothermal vent chimney 2 | place: Pacific Ocean: Juan De Fuca Ridge | depth 2182 m m | reverse complement strand
TATTTTCATCTATTTTCATCTATTTTCTGTAAGTATTTCATTTTATCCTTTATTTTCCTATCATCAAGATGAGCTACCATGGATTTTTGTTTAAAGTGATAGAGCTTTCATTATGATGATTTATTACTCAACCAAATATCTTATGCATAATTATATTAATCTTCCTCTTTTGTACATTTATATCTACAAATAAGCCCTGAGAAAGATTCTTTTGATTCTATTTTAAACCCAGCACGCTTGAGCATCTCCTCAATAACCCAATCATATGTAGAGAACTCATCTCGAAAATGCTCAATGGCATCCACTCTCAAAAAATCTCCGCCTAGTTCTTCTTGTGATTGGATAAATGAATTGATGTTGTTTATACAATTTTCTTCGGAAATAACCACATCTTGTATATAGAGAACGCCTGAGCTATTCAGCATACTATGCATTCGTTTCAGCGCCACTGCTTTCCAAAAATCTGGAAGATGATGAAAAGAAAACGAAGTCATAATATAGTCAACTAATTCTGACGAATGGGTGTAGTTTAAAAAGCCGCTATTTATAAACGAAATTGATTGTATATTCTTTTCCAAAGCTTTCTTTTCAGCATAAGCAAGCATGTTTTGTGAAATATCAACAGCAAACACATTGACTCCTCTGAGCGCAGCTTGAATGGTGAAAACACCTGTTCCACATCCGAAATCAATTAATGATTCACCTGCTTTAACAGACAAAATATCTAGAAATTCATTACTTTCCTGAACCAACTCTCGAAATTTTGAATGGGTCTCTTCATAGACTGCAACTTCATTATTTAAACTGTAGTCTTTGCCAACTTGTTCAAATTCATCATAACGCCATTTATTAATATCAATCATAGGTACGCTCATTGCTTAATACTTACAAGGTCTTGGTCACTGCTTATTGTTTTTACAGCAAGCCATTTTCTAGCTCGTGTAAATATATAAATTCTGGTGTTTTTACACACGCTTCTTTTCTAATTTTGACTATCATTGGAGATTCGAAAAACAACTTTGCATTCGATACTGAAGACTATTTGGAAGTGTACAATTTTATTTGCATTTTTTTCATATTTTAAAACTTGATAACTTTTTCGGCAGCCTCCTTTCTAATACCGGCAGCATTATCAAATATTTTTCCCACGCAGGATAACTTCTGACTTAGTGGAAAATTAATGCTAAATTATTGAATATCAGAAAACTCTACCTTCCAGTACTGTATAAATATTAAGAAACTTAAAAGCTGTAGGTGCCTCTATTAATTTGATGAATGGAAATTTTAAAGAGGTGCCCTGTAAAAAAATGAAATCTCAATCAAAAAACCTAAACTGCTTCTGACTGCTACTAACCAGATGGTACTGGTTATGCCGATACAAAATACGCAACATCATAAAGTGTTCCTGGTCTTTAAATACGGCCTTTATCTCATCTTGCTTTGGCTGCAAATTTTTGTGTTGCTAATCTTTCTGCATTTTGCTAGGTTTCAGCCAAATGGTAAAGGGAGGCTACTACAATTGTGACTACAAAATTTACCAATAAGTTTGATTGCTCATCTATAGGAACTGGTTACATCAACAACTTTTTCAAAATCTCATTACATCTCATATTAAATGGGTGCAATTAATATTGCGTACAGAAACTCTAGCATTGGAAAGCTTCCCCATTGTTTTTATTTTTCCTGAAGAAATTGCATACAGCCTTGTTTCATCTCCTGACTGGTTAGCGTTGGCCTGCCTAAATCAGAGCGAGCACCTTTCCTGACCGAGACTTCTATTAAACAAGCCCCATTGCTTTGTGTAAGATGCGCTTGCTTCAGAGCAGCGACAAAATCTTCTTTCGTTTCAACTTTAATCGCGTATTTATAGCCGCAGGCTATAGCAATAGCTGGTATATCTATGTTTTTTGCAACAGTGGGTTGTCCGCCTACCGAATCATGGGCACCATTATTTAGAACAATATGGCAAAATTTAGCTTGTGCATTAATTGCTATTCCTCCCATATGCATTAAAAAAGAGCCATCACCATCCAGACAATAAACATCAGATTTGTATTGTCTGGAAACTTCAGCGGCTATTTGAGAGGCATGTCCCATACTTCCTACTACAAGAAAATCAGACCCATGAGGTTCCCCTCTTAATTCCCTTTGTTCAAAAAGCTCTCTGGAAGGCATTCCCGTGGTTGATACCACAAATGAATCTGCTTGAATTTCATCTATAAAAGTAGCGATTGCCTCCTCCCGACTCCAAACCTTTGCCGGTTCCTCTTTTGGCAATTCGAATATATCGAAAGTACCTTTACGAATTAGAATGGCAACAGGGCGATTTAGGCTAGTTGTTCTTTTTACTAATCTTTCTAATATTTCGTCTGAATTTTGAGTATCTTTGTGCATAATTTCATACTCAATATCCATGGCATTTAATAGTGCCTCTGTCACCTGCCCCTGCTTTTTATGTTGAGGTTCATCCTTTAATTGTCCACCATCTTCGTACATTTCTCCCCGCCATCCGATTAACAGTACCATAGGAACACCATAAACTTGATCGTCAGCCATTGATAACAATGGGTTTACAATATTTCCCAGCCCTGAGTTTTGCATATAAACTACCGGTACTTTCCCGGTAGCAAGGTGATACCCAATAGCAAGCCCCATTGCCCCACCCTCATTAGCGGCAATAATATGCTTGTCCTGGTCAATTTGCGAGGTAATATAGGCACATAGCGTTTTTAGTAATGAATCAGGCACGCCCGTAAAATACTCTAATTTTAGCCGGATCAAAGATTGCAAGAAAGTTTCTGGTCTAATCATATTTATCGATCCAGGAAAAGTTGTTTGAATTTATCTATATCAATTATTGCAGGATTATTTTTAAGACGCTCTATGTTTACTGATGTAAGAAAATCTTCCATTTCCTGCTGTGGTTTAAACCCCAGTTTCTCTAGATTTTGTTCAAGACCTATCGTAGCAGTCAAGTTTTTAAACCAAAGAATAAATTCTTCTATCCCTGATACGCCAATTACATCAAATAGGTTTTTATAACGATTTGCAAGTTCACCAGAAGACAATAAGGTTTTTTTACTATCAAAATTACATTGAGCAACAGCTGGAAAACACAGACTTACAGCATGTCCATGTGGAATATCATGCCTGGATGTTAGATAATAGGAGTAGGCATGAGCTGCTGTGGTTTTAGAAATATTAATTGCTTGACCTGCCAGGCAAGCGGCTTCAGCAACTTTATTTCGAGCATCATTATTATTGACTTTCTCGGTTTTACTCAATACTGCAGTGATTAGATGTTGATTTAAGATCTTAATTGCTTCTATGGCGTAAGACTGACTTTCTTTTGTAGCTGAAACTGCCCAATAAGATTCAATTGCCTGACACAAAGCATCTATTCCACATGAGGCCGCTAATAAGGGAGGCGCCGAGTATGTCTGACTTCCATCTACAATACTTAAATCTGGCAACATAATAGGTGTAGCCAGAGAGTATTTCTTGTCATCCAGATAAATAACAGCAAAGTGCGTTGCTTCACTTCCTGAGCCAGCCGTAGTTGGGATTAAAACTAAAGGACAAACTTTGTCTGTAAAATTTTGAGATGAGGTCTCAATTATACTCCGCGCTTCTTGCTCTGAATAATTAGCCAATAAAGCAACAGATTTAGCAATATCCATGGCCGACCCCCCACCCAGACCGAGAATCATCTGTGACTGTTGTACATTTCTGAGTTTACACCCAGCCATCACTTCTTCAAAACCAGGATTAGGAGTGAATTGGTGAAATAATACTATTTTAAGCTTGGGCAACTGCTGTTCAAGAGCTGCATTTAGGCCACTTCGAAGCCAGCAACGTTCACTAGCAATAATGAGTATCCTCTCCGTACTATTCAGGCGCAAAAATTGCGTGAGTTGATTGCCCGCTTCTCCGTGAGCAATCCTTATCTCTGTCATCCTTAACCCTCTGGAATGAGGGTCAAGATTTGTTTAATAGGCATACAAAGATCATTAACTTCAAAAGAACGATCACTTTTTAGAATTAATTCTGCCGTTTTTACCATGGCAGGATAAGCTGCACGCAACATATGGTTAGCATGTATCACAATATTAACACCATATGATGCCAATTCGGTATCCGTGATAGTATTGAAACTACTAGGAACAGCTACTAAGGGGACATCAGGAAAATCACTTCGAAAAATTTTACAAAATTCTATAATTTCATCAGGCTGTTTTTTTCGACTATGAATCATAATGCCATCTGCTCCAGCTTCAACATATGCCTTTGCACGGGCAACAGCATCATCCATACCCTTATCCAAAATCAGACTTTCTATTCTTGCAATAATCATAAAGTCATCACTAATCTGGGCTTTTTTTCCTGCTTGAATCTTTTCACAAAACCCTTCAATACTATCTTGTGTTTGCTCTACATCAGTCCCGAAAAGAGAATTTCTTTTAAGTCCAGTTTTATCTTCAATGATCACTGCCGACACTCCAGTTCTCTCTAACGTACGAGCCATGAAGGGAAAATGTTCTAAACGCCCTCCCGTATCCCCATCAAAAATAAGGGGCTTTGTGGTTACTTCAAAAATATCGTTGACTGTAACAAGCCTGGATGAAATATCCACTGCTTCAATATCAGGTTTTCCTCTGGCCGTTGAATCGGTGAGACTACTAGACCACATAGCATCAAACTGAACTTTATTACCTTCTTTTTCAACCTCAAGAGTTTCGATAATACGAGCTGTCAGTCCATTGTGAGATTCAATTACTCTTACCACCTCTTTTGCTGCTATAAGTCGCCGTAGGGTCTTTAATCGAACATCGGGCGTTATCCCGATTTCTTTTAGTGCACTGTGTAGTATTGTAGAAGAAATACCTGCTGTATACTCTGGCTCCACAAGTTGTCCGCCCCATTCAGAAATAACATCTATAACCTTTTTTCGCGTTTTTCTCTGAATGCCGTGTTTCCAGTCATCACCATGCACAACGACATCCGGTTTGAGCTTTCGAAGATTAGGTCCATAATCTAAAGTATCTTGAGGAATAACTTTTACAACACCTTTAATCTGCTCAACTAAAAGTTTACGTTGTTCAAAAGTCATAAAAGGTAAGCGTTTATAGGAGGCTATTGCTTTGTCCGTTAACACTCCCACTGTAACATCGCCATGACTAGCTGCTAGCTTAAGAATATTGATATGCCCTTCATGAAGGAGGTCTGCGGCCATCCCTACGTATACTGTTTTATTCATATTATTAGTTTAAAAATTAGGATATGGAAAACTATCAAAACAAGAATGACAGGTATATTTTTTAAAAGCATAAATATAAGTACCATTAATTTACCTTATATATTATACCATTACTGTCCGGTAAAAATAGCCAAAGACTACTAAAAACTCACCCAGTGTAATAGACAAAATATCTAATAATTGATTACTTTTCTGTACTAAATCTTGGAACTTTGAATGGGTCTCTTCATACAGCAACTTTATCATAAACCTATATTATTAATATCAATCATAGAAAACTCTCATTGCTTAACGATTGCAAAACCTTCTCAGAAGCTTTATCTAATGATCGGTAGTACACCATAAGTCATATACAAGCTTTGGGTCACAAATTATAGTTTTTACAGCGAACCATTTTCTAACTCGTGTAAATATATAAATTCTGGTGCTTTTACACCCGCTTCTTTTCTAATTTTGACTAACTTTGGAGATTCGAAAAACAACTTAGCCTTCGATATTAAAGACCACTTGGAAAAATGTACAATTTTATTTGCATCTTTTTCATATTTTAAAACTTGGTAACTTTGTTCACCCGCATTTTTTCTAATACCAGCGGCATTATCAAATATTTTTTTCCACTCTGGGTAATCTTCAACTTCGTGGATAATTAATACGTATTCCATTTAAACCCTTTTACTGATTTTCTAGATAGTTTTTATTCAAGCTTTATTGTCTTACAATTCTTGAATAAAAAGCGAATTAAGTTCTTCCTGTATAGCAGAGAAAATAAGATGTTGGTCAATACTAATAGCATAAGATACGTATGCGGCAACTGATTTCAAAATATTTTTTTCAGAGACTTGCTAGATCATAATTTCAATAGGCCGACCATCTTTCCATCCATCCAAAAGTTAGATGATATTTCTAAGGTTAAATTTGAACAGGCTCTTAGACATACGATGGTCATTAAAATAATTAAGCCTATTTTGATTGGTTACCTTTATTGCTTATACGTCTCTCTAACCACAAACGAATTATTTTATCTAAAGCAATAACGATATGAATGATAACTCCAACAGCAATAATATGTAGCCAGTCATTCAAGCCAATAGGTGCTGTATGAAACAATTGATTCATTATCGGCAAATAAGTAAAAGCCAACTGCGCCATTATCATAAAAAAGATACCACCCCATACCCAAATATTGCTAAACAGGCCTAGGCTAAACATAGATAGACGCAATGAACGACAATTAAGTAAATAGAAAGACTCACCTACTGCAAAAACATTAATGGCTATGGTTCTTGCCTGTTCTACACTAGCACCGTGATGAAGCGCCCACTCAAACAACCCAAAAGATCCTGCAAGTAACATGATGCCCACTAAAAAAATACGAAAGATAAGTTCTCCTTTTAGAATTGGCATGGAAGGGGCACGAGGTGGCTTAGACATTAATCCAGGTTCTCGGGGTTCAAAAGCCAGAGTCAAGCCTAGAAATATAGCAGCTGTCATATTAATCCATAATGCCTGAACCGGAAGTACAGGCAATGTTTCGCCTGATAGTACAGCAACCATAATAACCAGCCCTTCACCAAAGTTGGTTGCCAAGATAAAACTGAGAAATTTTATCAGGTTGTCCAATACGCCACGCCCTTCCTCTACTGCCGCTTCAATGGTGGAAAAATTATCATTTGTTAGCACCATATCTGCTGCTTCCTTAGCTACTTCAGTTCCTGTAATGCCCATGGCCACACCAATATCAGCCTTGCGCAGAGCTGGCGCATCGTTAACACCATCACCAGTCATCGCAACAACTTCTCCGTTAGCTTGTAATGCTTCCACTAGGCGTAATTTTTGTTCTGGTGTGACTCTGGCAAAAACTGATGTTATTCTGGCTGCCTGAATTAACTCAGCATCAAATAAGTTTTGCAGATCTTTACCATTAAGTACGCTTGCCAGCTTATTGGTTAAGCCCAATTGACCGGCTATAGCCACAGCAGTTGCAGGATGATCTCCCGTAATCATTTTGACTTCAATACCTGCCGTTTGACAAGCGGCTATCGCTCGCTTTGCCTCATCCCTAGGTGGGTCAATCATGCCTTGCAAGCCAATAAACTCCAAGTCACTAGCAACGGTATTGTGGTTAATATGTTGTGTTTCTTTGGGGACAGTTACTCGGGCAAAAGCCAAAACACGTAAACCTTGATGAGCTATCAACTCAACTTGGCGATGAATTTCCTTAGGGTTTAATGGCAATAGTTCACCATTTTCCCCTAATAAAGAGTTACAGCGTTGCACAATGCTTTCTACTGAACCCTTTAGATAAACTACACTTTTTTCAGAATTTTCGCATGAATGCAACGTAGCCATATACTGATGCTGTGACTCAAAGGCGATAACATCATGTCTAGGTCTACTTCTTAACAGTAATTTGCTATCCAGCTCTGCTTTATAGGCTGAAACCAGTAAAGCCCCCTCAGTGGGATCACCTTCAATCACCCAGCCTTTCTCAGTTTGTTTTAATATGGACTCATTGCACAATAAACCAGCTTGCATTAGTTCCAACAGGACTGAATGTTTTTTAACATCAATTTTTTTGTCTGCCTGTTCAATATGTCCATGTGGCTCGTAACCTATCCCACTGACCTCAAACCGTTCATTAGCTGCCCAAAGCTGCTGTACTGTCATTTGATTACAGGTTAGCGTACCTGTTTTATCTGAACAGATAACTGTAGTACTGCCTAGGGTTTCTACTGCTGGAAGATGCCGAATAATAGCATTTCGTTTAGCCATTCTAGATACACCAATGGCTAAGGTGATGGTCATTACAGCGGGAAGTCCTTCAGGTATCATGGCTACCGATAAGGCAACAGAAGCTAGAAACAAAGTTTCCCAGGAATCACCATGCCAAAGTCCAAACAAAAAAGTAATGGTAGCCAATCCAAGAATTACAAATAATAGAATATGACTGAATTTTGCTATTTTTCGGGTGAGTGGTGTCGCCAAGATTTCCGCACTGGTAATTAACTGAGAAATACAGCCAATCTCGGTATCATCACCAGTTGCAATAACAACACCAAATCCCGTGCCATAAGTGACCAAGGTTGAGGAATAAAGCATGTTGCTGCGATCAGCAAGCAAAGTTTCATGATCCATCACAGAAACTAACTTACTGACTGGAATGGATTCTCCCGTTAATGCCGACTCATCAATCTGCAATTCACGGCTGCGCAAAAGGCGCATGTCGGCAGGTACTTTATCACCTGATTGCAAGAGCACTATATCTCCAGGAACTAAATCCTTTGCATCTATCCGTTGTTTTTCCCCTGACCGTAGCACTGTGGATTCGGTTACTAAGGCATAAGTCAACGCAGCCAAAGCACTTAGTGCCTTATTTTCCTGAATAAAACCGATGATGGCATTGAGTAAAACCACACCTAAAATAACGCCACCAGCAACCCAGTCATCCAGATACAGTTTAACTGCAATTGCAACTAATAATATATAAACCAATGCCTGATGAAACTGTAATAAAAAACGTAACAGCGGTCCCTTACCCTTTTTTATCGTCAGCGTGTTCGTACCAAATTTTTGCCTACGCTCTTCTATATCGAACTTATCCAGTCCAATATCGGGATTAACATCAAGCAAATCTATTACTTCAGCTTCTGGAATATGATGCCAATGCTTCTTTAATAGTGTTGTCATATAACTATCCTGTTTTATTGTATTGCACTAGTGAGAGGGTAATAGTCAGTATTGAAACCTCTACTGCAATTATTGATAACGATTATATCGTTGGATATTTTATTATTCCTGATTTTGAAGAAGAAAGTGATATGAATTAGACCCACTATTAGTTTAGAATTGCTTATAAGATATTTGTTCCAAATGAAGGTTAAGTATGCAGAGATTCAAAAATATTCTTTACGTTGTGGTGCCAGGCTCTGTAAACAAAGTTGCATTAAATCAAGCTGTGGCTTTAGCTAATAATAATCAAGCTCATTTAACGATTATTCAGGTGGTAGATAATATTCCATCAAACATAAAATTAAACGATCAGCTCCTGTCTACAAAATCCTTCCTCGAAAAATCAATTGCTGAGCAGCAAAAAAAACTACAAGCACTGGTTAATACTCTGGAACAAAAAATAGAAATTCACACAAAAATTCTTGTCGGTACCTCTTTTTTGGAAATCATTCGTGAGGTTCTTCGTAACAAACATGATCTGGTGATCAAAACAGCTGAAAGTGGAACTCTATTAGATCGTGTATTTGGCAGCGATGATATGCATTTGTTGCGCAAATGCCCTTGCCCTGTATGGCTAATAAAGTCAAAATCGCCCCAAAACTATCAACGTATTTTAGCGGCGGTTGATGTTGATATTTTTTATCAAAAAGAAGAATTAAATACCCATCATCTCCTCAACCTTCAAATTCTTGAAATGGCAAGCTCATTAGCATTGTCTGAATTTGCCGATCTACACATTGTTAGTGTGTGGGAGGCAATAGCTGAAGGCCTGCTACGAAGTGCTTATATAGGGAGTCAGGAAATCAATGTTATGGATTACGTTGAAGAAGAAAGGCAACAGCATCAGCACAATTTAAACGCACTCATGAATAAAATAATGAGTAAATTAGGGCAAAATGCTCTGGACTATCTCAAGCCTAAAACACATCTGCTGAAAGGTTCTGCAAACAGAAAAATTCCACTTCTCGCCAAAAATATTGAGGCTGACCTTGTCGTTATGGGCACAGTAGCCCGCACTGGAGTTTCCGGTTTTTTTATGGGCAACACGGCTGAAACCATCCTCAATCAGCTCAATTGTTCGGTGCTGACAGTTAAACCTGTAGGATTCGAGACACCGATTAGTTTAGTTGAATAATAATGTCAATTGAGCACGGGTTTTGTGGAAATACCTGGGCAAATAAGTAAAGACCAACTGTCCATTACCATATAAAAAGACACCTCCCAGCCCATACATTGCTGAACAGACCCGGGATAAAAATGGATAGCTACCCGTCATAAAATCAATAGAGCATAGCTTTCTCTTTCCTTAACCAATTTGTCCATTCTATAAAATTACAGCCCTTGGTTGCTGATAATTGGATAATATTAATCTTTGGGTTTACTTGTCTGGCAAATTGTATACAACGATCAATATCAAAATCGACATAAGGTAATAAGTCTATTTTGTTAATAAGCATTAAATCAGCCGCATAAAACATATCTGGATATTTTATCGGCTTGTCATCTCCTTCCGTTACCGACAGAACCACTACTTTATGTGCTTCTCCTAAATCAAATGAAGAAGGGCAAACGAGATTACCTACATTCTCAATGGCTAATAAACTGTTCGGTTTTAGTTTTAATTCCATCGCAGCATGACCAATACCATGCGCATCTAAATGACAGGCTCGCCCGGTATTAATTTGGATGGCTGGAATACCGGTTGCTCGGATACGATCTGCATCATGCTCAGTTTGTTGGTCACCTTCAATCACCGCAATCGAGAGTTGGTCTTTTAAAGCTTTAATTGTTTCGACTAATAATGTTGTTTTACCTGCACCAGGACTGGAAACAAAATTGATAGTAAAAATATTATGCTGTTTAAAATAAGCTCTATTTTGTTCTGCATAGTGATTATTTTTAGTTAATAAGTCTTGTTCTACTTTGATTAAACGTTCCGTATCATTATGTCTGTGTTGTTGTTCAGTTTGTCCACAACCGCAAATTCCACACATAGTCTTTACCTTTTTTTAAATAACTATTAAATCTTTGATTTTCATTTCATTGCCTTGAATAACCGTCACAAAGGGATTGCCACACAAGTTACAAGCATCATATAAGGTTGCTATTGATACTTGTTTTTTACATTGCTCACAAATCCCTAAACCTTCAAGTTCCATTAAGATAAGCTCTGCTTTTTCAGCTAAAGAATCTTTCATCACCACATCAAAGCCGAAACGTAAGGCTTCTGGCTCTACGCAAGATAGTTTTCCAATTTCCAGCGTGATTTTTTTTACATGTTTAAAATGTTGCGTTTTTGCATGATCTTGCAAAATTTCTCTTACATTTTCTAGTAAAGATATTTCATGCAAAACTATTTTCCAGTTTATGGTTCCACACGTTTACGTCTGTTATTTCTAATAATTTTTCTGTAAATTGTATAGCCTGTTGAAGGTTGCTTTTTGCCTGTTGGCTAAGGTCTTCACCTAATTCAAAACTGACACCCTGAATACTAAGTAAGAAACTGGGAGGGGGCTGTTGTTTTGTTATCTCCTGATAAACTTGTAGCACAGCAGTAGGACTCATTGCATGTGTGCTGTAACTCTTATCTTTAACTGCCCCTAACTTGGTAAAGTTAAAAGCAGTTTTACAATTGACAGCGGCATCTACAAATAATACTAATTGCCTATTTTTCAAGTCCAGGGCATGCTCAACTTGTAATTGAAAGTCAGTGAGTATTTCAATGTCATTGGAATCAATTTTATTGCTTAGATATTCTAATAGTAACGGCCCAAGTGCATCATCCCCTCGACTCAAGTTACCGTAACCAAAAATTAAAATTGGCTTAGCAGTGTCCACCCTACCTTGTGGGTCTTTCAATTTGACCATCATTATGTTTAATTAATTTATCAATCATATTTCCTTCTGCATCAACTAATTCAAGCTGTAAAGGCATTTTTCCCACAGCATGCGTTGCACAGGATAAACAAGGGTCATAAGCACGAATAGCCACTTCCAGATTATTTAATAAAGGTTCGGTTAACTCTTGGCCTGATAAATATTCGGCAGCAACTTGGCGTATAGATTCATTCATCGCCATATTATTGCTGGTAGTAGAAACAATTAGATTTGCCTTGGTTACAATATCATTTTCATCCACCTGATAATGATGGAATAAAGTTCCTCTGGGCGCTTCTATAACACCAATACCTTCAAAACGTTTTTTGCTCTGAACGACTAGGTTTGAGCCCAAAATATCAGGGGCATTAAGTAATTGTTTGATACTTTCTGCACAATGTAAAGCTTCTATTAATCGTGTCCAGTGAAATGCTAAAGTACTATGAACCATGGGTTCTGTACTATGCTGTTTGAATTCAACTCTAGCCTGTTCAGCCAAAGGTGTATCAATAAAGTCGCAATTATTTACTCTTGCCAAAGGCCCGACACGATACCAGCCTTTTTCTTTACCTAATGAGGTTAGATAAGGAAATTTCATATATGTCCATGATCGGACTTCTTCATGAATGATGTCGTTATATTTGCAGTAATCAAAATTATCCAGAATGGTTTCGCCATTGGCTAATTTGGCACGAATTCCACCGTGATATAGTTCCAATGCGCCATTAGGCTTGGTTAGTCCGAGATAACTGGTCGTTATTGTTGCGAAATCATCATAATACGGCAGGTTTGAGCAATGAATCTTTTTGATTAAAGTAACAGCTCCTGCTGACCATTCGATTATTTGTTCTATATCTTGTAGTAAATAATCACGCTCTGCTTTAGTAAGTGATTTGTTCATACCACCAGCAATTGCACCCGTTCCATGAATGCGTTTACCCGAGATCATCCGAATTACTTCTTGCCCATATTTGCGTAATTTAACACCTTGTAAGCTAATATCCGTATATTCATTTAATACAGCAATCACATTGCGCTTATTTATATCGCTTTCAAAACCAAATAATAAATCAGGACTGGAGAGGTAAAAGAAGTGCAAGGCGTGTGATTGCAGTACCTGACCAAAATGCAATAATCGTCTTAACTTATCGGCGGTGGGTGGCAGGTTTTCCGGATCAATCCCCACTAATTGATCAATTGCCTTGGCTGCCGCCAAGTGATGACTAACTGGACAAATTCCGCATAGACGCTGAACCAGAACAGGTAACTCCCAATAAGGCCTGCCTTGAATAAAGCGTTCAAACCCTCGGAATTCAACAATATGCAATCGCGCCTGTTTTACTTTATTATTTTCATCTAACAATAAAGTAACTTTGCCATGTCCTTCAACTCTTGAGACAGGGTCTATCACCACACGTTTCAGATTTTCCTGATTTTCTGCTGTTTCTAAATTTTCGTACATAGGGTCTTCTTCAGCCTAAGCTGCTTTATTCATATTGATTTCCATTCTTTTTATTTCATCTGCACCATTTAACAAAATATCATTATCTTCTATCAGATGGTCATCTGAAATTTTATTGGGATAATCTACATGTGACAAAATATGCTTAATGCAATTAATTCGCGCTTTTTTCTTATCATCAGATTTAATAACCGTCCACTCCGCGTAAGGCGTATTAGTAGATAAAAGCATAGAATATTTCGCAATGGTATATTTATCCCAAAGTTTTTGAGCCTGCTGATCAACGGGAGAAATCTTGTATTGCTTGAGAGGGTCGGTAATTCTTTTCTCAAAGCGCCTAGCTTGTTCTTTTTTGCTCACTGAGAAATAAAATTTGATAAAAATAATATCTGAATTGACGATCATTTTTTCAAACTCAGGCGTTTCCCTTAAAAATTCTTTATGCTCCTCTTCGGAACAAAAACCCATGACTGGTTCTACACCCGCTCGGTTGTACCAAAAACGGTCAAATAACACGATTTCACCAGCAGAAGGAAGATTGCTAATATAGCGTTGAAAATACCATTGCGTTCTTTCAGTATTAGATGGTTTTTCCAGGGCGACAACTTTTGCACCACGAGGGTTTAAATGTTCAGTAATTCTTTTAATGGTACCCCCTTTTCCAGCGGCATCGCGCCCTTCAAATAGCATTAAAACTTTCAACCCTTTGTCTTTAACATGGTTCTGAAATTTCAACAGTTCAACTTGAAGTCTGTGCAGTTCTGTCTCATAGGCCAAGGTGTCTTTTTTTACCCAAACCTGTACTTTGCCATTTTTATTCTTTTTTCGTTTATTTCTGCTTTTTTTAGCCATATCGTTCTATCTTATTTTTAGTTTATTAATATCGTTCATTTCTGCCGTTGAAACTGTGAATACATGGTTATTTTGGAGTGCAAAAACATGCTTTTGCATCCCTATCGTCAATAAGTACAATATTTTCACAGTCTCTATTTCTAAACATCATCTGATTAACTTATCCATATGCCTATCAACTTTCATTTCTAAGGTCACTAATTCGCCTTTATAAAAGACACTGTTAATTACCCAGGGGATTGGCATTTTATGTCCGTCTTCCCTGCTTTTTATGTGATTAATGGTAAGAGGAATATTATTCTTTTTTGCATAGTCTCTTAACATTTGATTGGTATAAAAGTCGGTAAAAGGGCAGGTATTAGAGTAATAGGCCGTTATTCCTTTTTTATCAGCACAGCTTCCTAATTTGGCACTGTCCATAATTGTTGGATAAGCTGCCTTTGAATTAGTTTTTATTCCCCATAATTTAAAAAATGGCGGGGCTTGGTCAATAATTTTAAACCCCTGATATTTTAAAAACTTAGGGTCACTCATAAACGGACGTTTCTTATCGCTTGAAATGGCAACCACACCATCCATTTTTTCAGCATCTTTCATGCATTGCTGCAACAGCTTTTTGCCGTTGCCTTGTCCTTTAAACTGTCCCGCAACCCAAAAACAGTTAATAACCATAAAATTGCTTCCTTCCAACGGCAGCCAGGCATTTTCAATAGGGACATATTCAATAAATACTTTTCCGCGAATAGCCATTTTTTGGAAGGTGTAGCCATTTTTGAACTCAGTCTTTAACCAATCTTTTTTCTTTTGATAACCCTCTCTGCACTTTTTGTCACTTATTGCACAGCAAATATGTTCATCTTCAATGTTCTTATTGGTTAATTTTAGCACTTCCATTTCCTCCACCCCCACCTTTTTTACATATCACTTTTACTGTCAATTCCTAATCATAATGAACCAGTTCATAAGGCAAATCAGGTTCGCGTCCTTCAAGCAGATCTGTCAAAAACTTCCAGAATACATCGGCAGAAGGAGGGCAGCCAGGCAGATAGTAATCTACCTTAACAATTTCATGAATAGGATAAACCTTATCCAGTAATAACGGCAACTCAGGGTCATTAGGAATCTGTGCATTTTCTATCCCAATGCCATTCATATAAGCTTCATTTAAACATTCTTCTAATGGAATATGATTTCGCATGGCAGGGAGACCTCCGTTAATGGCACAGGCTCCGGTAGCAACCAGTATTTTACAATTGTTGCGGAATTCTCTTAAGACGTGTACATTTTCTGAATTACATACGCCACCTTCAATCAGCCCAATATCACTCTGGCTACAATGTTCTATATCGGTGAAGGGAGAGCAGTCAAACTCTACCCGTTCAGCCAGTTTTACCATACGTTCATCAATATCCAAAAAAGACATATGACAACCAAAGCATCCGGCTAAAGATGTGGTTGCAACTCTGATTTTATCAGTCATGTTTTTTCGACTCCTTTTCAAGAGCAATTTGATCTATTTGTCGGTGATCATACACACGCTGACCGATAGGCACTAAATATCCGGTGCGCTTAATCAAAATGGCGCCAGTTGGGCAGATATGTGCGGCACAGTCATTAACATCAATATCACTGTCTTTAAGTTTACCGCTTTTAGAATTGATGATCAGCCGTTTATTGATTCCTCTGCTACTGATGGCAAATACATTTTTACCATCTTCCTGCTGACTGGCACGCACACATAGATTGCAAAAAATACAGCGATTATGGTCAATCAATAAGTCTGGATGTGAGACATCCATTTC
>VAPL010116047.1_pt1 | contig 15981 bp, 15 predicted proteins | sample 3395061 | NCBI WGS metagenome assembly VAPL01 (sample SAMN08290444, study PRJNA428436) | hydrothermal vent metagenome | isolation source: Deep-sea hydrothermal vent chimney 2 | place: Pacific Ocean: Juan De Fuca Ridge | depth 2182 m m | reverse complement strand
GTCGACGACCCATCGAACCCCCACAGAGGCGGTTCCTGGCCGTCGGGCACGACCTTGGTCTTCGATCGCAGCAGGGCGGTCGGTTTACGTCCATCGATCCAGATGTACTCAGCGCGATACGGCATAGTTCCTCGCTCTCATGACGGGTTTCATACAGGGCAACGCTAGACGCGACCCGATCCTGTAAGGATGCGGCAACGGCGTTTCCTATCGGTAACTGCAATGTGAACAGTGTGTTACAGACCAGATCTCGTCTGGCGGTTCCGCCGAGAATCAATACGATGACAGCAACAACCAACGTGGAGAACCGACATGGACAGGCAGAAGGAGTACGTGCTCAGCACCGTCAAGGAGCGCGGTATCCGTTTCATCCGCCTGTGGTTCACCGATGTGCAGGGATTCCTGAAGTCCTTCGCTATCACCCCGGCAGAGCTCGAGATCGCCCTCGATGAAGGCGTCTCGTTCGATGGATCGTCGATCGACGGGTTCAGTCGCTCCTACGAGGCGGACATGCTCGCAAAACCCGATCCCTCGACGTTCCAGATCCTCCCCTGGAAAGGCGGGGACGCCGGCGTCGCCCGTATGTTCTGCGACATCGTCACCCCCGATGGTGACCCGTTCCCCGGTGATCCACGCCACGTCTTGCGTCAAAACCTCCAACGGGCGGCAGATCTGGGGTACTCGTTCTATGTTGCGCCCGAGATCGAGTTCTTCTACTTCGAGGATGCCTCCTCCGAGCCCCAGGTGCTGGACCGCGGAGGCTACTTCGACCTGACCCCGCTCGATGTTGCCCAGGAGTACCGTCGTTCGACGATCGTTGCCCTCGAACGTCTCGGGATCCCCGTGGCGTTCAGCCACCACGAGGTCTCCCCATCCCAGCACGAGCTCGATCTACGTCATACGGACGCGTTGACGATGGCTGACACCATCATGACGACACGGCTCACCGTCAAGGAGGTGGCGATGGAGCACGGGATCTACGCCACGTTCATGCCGAAACCCCTCGCTTCGGTAGACGGCTCGGGGATGCACCTGCATCTGTCCCTGTTCCAGGGAGACGAGAACGCGTTCCACGACCCGTCTGGAGAACACGGCCTCTCGAAGGTCGCCCGTGGCTTCATCGCCGGCCTGCTGGCGCACGCTCCTGAGATCACGGCGGTGACGAACCAGTGGGTGAACTCGTACAAGCGACTCGTTGGCGGTTTCGATGCTCCGATCTACGAGACGTGGGCTCGCAACGATCAGAGTGCTCTGGTGCGGGTGCCTGCAACGAAGAAGGGCAAGATCGACTCGACCCGTATCGAGTACCGCGCCCCCGACCCGGCGTGCAACCCGTACCTGGCACTGTCGGCGATCCTCTCGGCAGGCCTCGCAGGTGTCGCAGGCAACTACGATCTCCCCACAGAGATGGGATCCGATGTGCTGAAGATGACAGCCGACCAGCGGAGCGAGGCAGGTGTCCGGCACCTTCCACGCAACCTCATCGAGGCGATCACTGCAATGGAGCGCTCCGACCTCGTACGTGACGCGCTCGGTGATCACGTCTTCGAGTGGTTCCTTCGCAACAAGAAGCGCGAGTGGGCCCGATACGAGCAGCACGTCTCACGCTACGAGCTCGAGGAGTACCTTCCCGTCCTGTGAAGTACATCGCTGTGTACCCCGAGGCGCCATCGCCTGCACTTACCGGAGCATTGCTCTCGGTCGGGTACCAACCCGTCCCGATCGGAGGTGTCGGGGAGGCTGGCGCCAAGGAGCCGGAATCGGGCTGGGCCGGGGCCGTCGTCGAGATCGGTAGCGATCCCGATATCGCTGCTTCGGTCGCATCAAAGATCCAGGAGGAGCTCGCGGTCCCTGTGCTCCTGATCGTCGACCGCACCCTGACGCGAGAACTCGACGGCAGAGACGGATTCGACGACTTCATCCTCACGCCTATCGACCCGATCGAGCTCGCGATCCGGCTCGCTCGGATGGGTCTCTCCCCGCTCGAGAACGACCCCGGTGGTGTGGTCCGTCACGTCGACCTCGAGCTCAACACACATACCTATCAGGCGACGATCGCGGGAAGTCCCGTCAACCTCACCTACATGGAGTACGAACTGCTGCGGTTCCTCGTCGAGAATCCGAACCGTGTCTGGAGCCGAGAGCAGCTGCTCTCCAAGGTATGGGGCTACGACTACTTCGGCGGTTCACGCACCGTCGACGTGCACGTTCGGCGCCTCCGCGCCAAGCTCGGCGAGGAACGGGCCTCGTGGATCACCACGGTGCGCTCCGTCGGTTACCGGTTCGGATAGGGAAGTTCACAGCTGCGTCAGTTCACAGATCACAGCTGACAGTTCACAGATCACAGTCGGAAGCCGGGGCTGTTTCTGGATGCTTTCACTTCATCAGTAACCGATGAAAGACTGCCCCCTATCCGCACATCCTCCAAGGACCCGGTGCCTGCACCCCTGCAGTCGGTGACGGGCGCTCTCTCCTTCGCCCGCCACCGACTGTGAACTGTGAACTTCTCTACCCGAAAGGCACCCACGCAACATCGTCGAGCGTGTCGATGTCCGAGGCAAGCATCCCGGTCTCAGAGATCGTGTACAGCGTGTCGCCGATGACGAGGGACCGTACAATCGGAGCGCTCCAGGAGCAGTCGGGGCACTCCTCACCCGCAGCGTTCGGATGCTCGATGAGGCCGAGTTGTTTGACCCTCTGAGGGCCGATCGCCAGGACGACGGCTCCTGAGAAGTTGTCCTCCTTGCCGGTTCGTTCGTCCCAGGACCATCGCTGCATCGGCAGTATCGAGATACCCTTGGGTGCCCACCACAGGAATGCATGGGTGTCCCACTCGGCCTGTGAGTATGCCTCTTTGAACGTCATACGGGAGAGGCGTTGCGGGTTCGTCGGATCCGACACGTCGAACACCGAGACCTGGGTTCCGAGGGTACGACCTTCATCCGATGCGTCCTGGCCGACACCGAGGAGGAGATCCTCACCGATGGGATGCAGGTACGCCGAGTACCCGTTGATCTTCAGTTCACCGGTGACCTGTGGGTTCGTCGGGTCCGACAGATCCACGATGTAGAGAGGGTCGACCTGACGGAACGTCACGACGTACCCCTTGTCCTCGATGAACCGCACGGCGTAGACACGTTCGTCCTTGCCGAGACCATCGACGTACCCCACCTGGACGAGTTCGTCACCCTTGCGTTGGAGTGTGATGACGGCCGAGTCGGGAATGTCGCTCGATCCCCACCAGGGGTTCTCATCGGTCGTCACGACCCGCAACGTGCCGTCGTACTCGTCCATGGACCACTGCGACAGCAGCGTCCCATCGACCCTGCCCGACGCTACGTACACCGCGGTTGCGGGGTCGGTGATGTCGAACATGTGGATCTGGGTGGTCAGTGACTCGGTCGCCTTGACGTCGCCGCCGGCTTGTTCGATCAACGGCCACGCCATCCACGGAGCCGTTGCGACGTAGAGATTGTCTGTCGATGCGTAGATCGTCTGACCCTCGGCGAGGAGGCCGATGGCGTTTCCGGGTTCGAGGTCCGAGTCGAGGTCGATCGAGAGTACCGATAGCATCGACAGCCCGGAGAACTCGTCGGGGACCCCGACCTGTTCACAACCCAGAAGCGGGCCGTCGGACGTGGTGCCGGCCTTGTGGTCCTCGAGGACGTACCAGGGCACCCAGTTCTCGATCGTGGACTCTTCGATGATCTTCTTGTTGGCATCGAGCGCTTCCTGCTCGGCACGGATGCCGTTGCCCTGCGGGTACTCCCATGCGAAACCGGTCGGACCGGAAACCACGACGACCCGGATCGATCCAGAAGTCATGCGGGACGACAGGATCGTGCCGTCGAGGGTGAGCGTGCGGAGCACTGCCATCGAGGCAGGGTTGGATACGTCGACCTCGGTGAGGACGGTGCGTGGGCTCGAGTACCCCGGCGCAACGTCGGCCGACAGTTCCCGATCCCCGACCGGTCCGATGCCGTATCCCCCTCCGGAGGTCATCACGAGCAGACGGTCGCCTGAGAGGAAGAGTTGCTGGCCCCATCCATCGAGTGGCATCGAAGCAACGACCTCGGGTGTGCTCGAGGTGTCGATCCAGAAGAGTCGTCCCTGAGCAACGACGAAGATGCGCTCACCGTCGGTCTTGACGATGTCCGGCTCGTCGACACCTGCGACCTGGACGTTGGTACCCGAGTAGTCGACGCCCACCCGGCCAGCTCCGTCGACGGCGGGTGCCTGAGACCCGACCGTGTCGAGTTCGGCTGCGGCCTCCTTGAAGACGACGTCCCCGTAGTAGCCACCCCCGTACCCTCCCAGGCCGTACGGCCCGACGAGATCGATCGCATTCCCCTGGACGTAGTCGAGGAACTCGCTGCATCCGGCGAACGGTTGGAGTGCCGGCGCGGCGAAGATGTCGGCCCCTGCCTTGACCCCCGACCCACCCGGTGGTGGTATCGAGGTCGTCGCGGTCGAATCTGTGGTCGTATCCGTTGCGCCTGGAATGGCGGTGCATGCAGTAGCGATCAGCCCCAAGACGGCTACTACAGCGATGATCGTGCGTCGCATCAGCGATCTCCTCTCTCTGTCCCTCGCTACTGCGACGACGAGAGCCCCCGATCAGGTTCCCACAACTTCTCTAGGCGTCTGGCGCTGATACAGCTCGTATACGAGCTGTATCAGCGCCAGACGCCTGAGTGTTAGCCGAACTCGATGCCCTGGGCGAGGGGGAGGTCGTTGGACCAGTTGATCGTGACGGTCTGGCGGCGCATGTAGGCCTTCCATGCATCGGAACCTGCCTCGCGGCCACCACCGGTCTCTTTCTCGCCACCGAACGCCCCGCCGATCTCGGCGCCCGACGTACCGATGTTGACGTTCGCTATACCGCAATCCGACCCCTCCGCTGAGAGGAACCGCTCGGCCGTACGCAGCGAGTCGGTGAAGATCGCAGACGACAACCCCTGCGGCACACCGTTTTGAACCTCGAGGGCCTCCTCGAACGAGTCCACACCGATGACGTACATGATCGGTCCGAACGTCTCCTGTTGCACGATCGGCGCATCCGCAGCGATCTTGATGAGGGTCGGCTCGAAGAAGAAGCCGGTACCGTCGATCTCGTTGCCGCCTGCGAGCAGTTCGCCGCCCTGCTCGAGGGCGATGGCGATCGCTGCCTTCGTGTCGTCGATGGACCGCTGGCTCACCATCGGCCCGATGAGGGTGTCGTCTTCGAGCGGGTCACCGACCTTGATCTGGCCGTACGCAGCAACGAGACGCGTGAGGAGATCATCGATCACGTCGTTGTGGACGATCAGCCTGCGCAGCGACGTGCAGCGCTGACCCGTCGTTCCCGCCGCCGAGAACAGGGCTCCGCGCACGACGAGATCCAGATCGGCGTCGTCCATGACGATGATGGCGTTGTTGCCTCCGAGTTCGAGGAGGGACCGCCCGAGGCGGGACGCGACCTTCGTGCCCACCTGTTGACCCATCCGCACGGAACCCGTTGCCGAGATGAGCGGGAGTCGCTTGTCATCGACCATTGCAGCACCGACCGGGTCGACGTCTCCGATGGTGAGGTTGAACACACCTTCGAACCCGGTGCCCTCCATCACCTCATGGCAGATGTTCTGCACACCAACTGCGGACAGCGGCACGATCGGTGACGGTTTCCAGATCATCGAATCGCCACAGACGGCAGCGAGGAACGCGTTCCATGACCACACGGCAACGGGGAAGTTGAACGCTGAGATGATCCCGATCGGCCCCAACGGTTGCCACTGCTCGTACATGCGGTGCCGGGGGCGTTCCGAGGCGATGGTCAGCCCGTAGAGCTGACGGGACAGGCCGACGGCGAAGTCAGCGATGTCGATCATCTCCTGGACCTCACCCTCGCCCTCGGCGCGGATCTTGCCCATCTCCATCGAGACCAGCGCACCGAGTGGTTCCTTGTAGCTGCGTAGTGCGTCGCCGATCCTGCGCACGTACTGGCCCCGCTCAGGGGCGGGGATCATGCGCCACTCGTGAAACGCTTCCTGGGAGGCCACGACGGCAGCCTCATAGTCGGCACCGTCGGCCTGGCGGACGGTTGCGATGGGCTCTTGGGTAGTCGGGTCGATCGAGTCGATCGTGACGCCGCCCCCCTCACGCCAGCCTGCGGCGTAGGCACCTGAGGTGACGTTGGAGATGCCAAGTGCGTCGAGCACGTGTTCGCGGTTCATGGGGTTCGCTCCTCTAGAGATCGAATGAGGGTGTGGCAGTTGGTCCTTGGCGGGATATCAGCGCGCGGCGATGCACTCGATCTCTACCTGGAACCCTCCTGGGAGTGCTCCGGCCTCGATCGTGGAGCGTGCGGGCTTGGCCTCACCGACGTACTCGCCGTACACCTCGTTGACCTTCGGGAAGTCTGCGATGTCCGCGAGGAAGATCGTCGTCTTGACGATGTCGTCGTAGCCGAGGCCGATGTCCCCGAGGACCGCACCGATGTTCTTCATCACCTGGTGGGTCTGTGCCTGGACATCGCCCTCGATCGGCTTGCCGGTGGCGGGGTCGATCGAGATCATCCCCGAGCAGAAGACGAAGCCGTTCGCCTCGGTGAGGATGCTGTACGGGCCAAGCGGTGCCGGGCCGTTCGGGGCGTCGTGGATGATCTTGGGCATGGTGAACCTCGATGCTGCTCGGGAGCTGTCGAGATGATTCTATGCAATCAGCACCAACCACCCGTCGGCAAGGTACCGGGGAGCAAGAGGACGCGCGGAGAGGGAGCATTCGTTCACCGTTTTCCGTTCACCGTTTACCGACGAAGCCCGAGCATCCAGGAACAGCTCGAGTTTCTGGCCGTGAGCTGTGAGCCCGCCGACCGCTTCCGCCCATACGCGCATCTTCCAGATACCAGATACCAGATACGACGCCGCCTCCAGGGCGGCGTCTCCTAGCTGAAGCTGTTGCCGCAGCCGCAGGTTCCCGAGACGTTGGGGTTCTCGATCGCAAAGCCTGCACCGCCGAGGCCGGAGTCCTTGAAGTCGACCACGGCGCCGTCGACCATCGTCAGGCTCATTGCGTCGACGACGACCCGCACACCGTCGGTCTCATTGACCACATCGGTGGGGTCGATCGCTCCATCGAAGAACATCTCGTAGGCGTACCCGGAACAACCGGACTGCTGCACACCGAGGCGCAGCGCCAGATCGCCGTCATCTTCGGCTTCGATCAGCGACTTGACCTTGGCCGCCGCAGCCGACGTGAGCGTGACTCCCTTGGGGGGAGCAGTCGCTGGAGACAAGGGGATGTCGACTCTACGGGTGGCGTCGGGTGCAGTCATGGGGGCCTCCGATGGGTGGAACCTTTGGGTCGGTCATGATAGGGGACAGATTCGGGCGGTTCGACAGATTTGTCATCGAACCCACCTGCCACCGATAGGCTCGCGCCATGGTCACAGAGCAAGACATCGCCGCGACCCTCGCCAACGTCATCGACCCGGAGCTCCACACGGACATCGTCGATCTCGGCATGGTCGGCGACGTCACCATCGACGGTTCACACGTGACGATCGGCCTTGCACTCACGATCGCGAGCTGCCCCATGCGCGGCCAGATCGAATCCGACATAGAGCGAAGGGTTGGTGCCCTGCCCGGGATCGAGCGTGTCGAGATCGTCACAACGGTGATGTCCCAGGAGCAACGCTCCACGCTGATGGAACGGGCCCGTCTCCACGCGAGGGAGACGGCGACACCGACCGCAGTCAACGCCTCGACAAGGGTGATCGCCGTCAGCTCAGGAAAGGGCGGTGTCGGCAAGTCGTCGCTGTCGGCGAACATCGCCCTTGCGATCGCGGCCCAGGGGCACTCTGTCGGGCTCCTCGATGCCGACATCTGGGGGTTCTCGGCTCCACGGATCCTCGGGGCGACACAGGAACGCCTGGAGGCGAACGCTGATCGCAAGATCGTTCCAACGGTCGCACACGGAATCCATCTCGTGTCGACCGGCCTTCTCCTCGACGACGAGGACACGGCGCTGATGTGGCGTGGCCTGATGCTCACCAAGGCCGTTGAACAGTTCCTCCACGACGTTGCTTGGCCCGAGGACCTCGGCTACCTCGTCATCGACATGCCGCCGGGCACCGGTGACGTCCAGATGGCACTCGCACGTCTCCTCCCCCAGGCTGAGATGGTGGTTGTGACGACACCACAGATCGCTGCCCAGAAGGTGGCCGCCCGTGTAGCGGACATGGCGAGACGGTCGCACATGCCGATCGTCGGTGTGGTCGAGAACATGGCAGGGTTCACGACCAGGACCGGTGATCACTACGCCATCTTTGGACAGGGAGGGGGAGCCGCTCTCGCCGACGATCTCGGTGTGCCGCTCCTCGGCTCGGTCCCCATCGACCCGTTCGTCGCCTCAGGTGGCGACGCCGGGACCCCGGTCGTCACCGAGCACCCAGACTCGGCTGCCGGGAAAGCGATCATCGACGTTGCCGACGAGATCACACGGATTCTGCCTCCCCTGGCCCTCGAGAGCTGTGTGGGGCGCCTCGGTGCGCTACTCGATGAACTCGAGAGCAGCTGAGCGCGGTCCATGGGGTGACACCGTGCAGCACCTATCCAAGACAGCACGTCACCTCCCCCGATGCGACAGGCAAGTGTCGGTGGGCTGACAGATAGGTGCTATCGGTGTCTTGACCTCCATTTAGCGCACAGTTATCAGTCGACCCCTGATGCTGTGCTTGCTCGATGCGAGGAGGCCCACAGATGCAGGCATGGATCGGTCGAGACCAAAATCGAGGCGCCGCAGATCGCGAGCCGTCCACGACATGGGGATGACGGATCCCACCGGGGTCCCATCGAAGGAGAACTCTCCCGACCGCTCGTACCGGGCAGGCGGTCTCGACGCGCCCGAAACTGGCCCCGTTGCCGGAAACAGCAGTGCCGAATGGTGGCGGGGAACAGGCGTGCGCGCCCTGGTTCGCTTGGGTTGGCAAGAGACGAAGCAGTTGTGGAACGGTCGCGCGCCACTCCACGACATCGAGCGGCGAAGCGTCATCAGCCGGCTCTTCCCTCAGGGCGTGTCACGTCGTCAGTTCTTCACCCGCTTTGCATCGCTGATGATGCTGTCCACTGCGATCGCTACGTTCGGAATCCTTGCGGACTCAACGGCGGTCGTGATTGGAGCGATGCTCGTCGCTCCACTGATGCTCCCTGTCCTCGGTGGTGCGGCTGCCATCATCATGGGGTGGCCGCGGCGCATCGTCAGCCGGGCGCTGCTCGTCACCGTCGGCGCTACGCTCGCCGTGCTCCTGGCGGCTGTGATCTCGTTCGTCGTCCCCGGTCACACGGACCCGCTTCCGGCGGAGCTGATGGCCCGTACCTCACCGAACCTCCTCGACCTCGGGATCGCTCTGGCCGCCGGCGCTGCAGGCGCCTACGGACAGGTCAAGCGCCACGCAGCCGACGCTCTCACCGGCGTGGCCGTCGCTGTTGCTCTCGTCCCACCACTCGCCGTTGTTGGTATCACCCTTCAACTGACCGAGTGGCAGCTCGCCCTCGGTGCGCTTCTCCTGTTCCTCGCCAACGTGGTCGGCATCGTCATCGCCGCGGCAGCCACGTTCCTCGCTGCGGGGTTCGTACCGGGACGAAACCCGCTCAGGGGGCACCCTCAGATCGTCCGAGGCATCTCGTGGGCAGCCATCGCGGCAATCATCGTCGTCCTTCCCATGCAGTTCGGACGCGGGAACGTCCTCCCGCTCTCGGATCCGACCGATGAGGTCACCGTCTTCGTGGAGGAGTACGTTGCTGAGCGCGAATCATCGTCCGAGGTCGTCAACGTCGCAGTCGAAGTCGACGGCGGCGTAACCGAGGTCGACGTGGTCATCGCAAGTTCGTTCGCGCCGCCTTCCGTCAACGCCCTCGCACAGCGTCTCGCCGAGTACCTCTCATCCCCCGTCGAGGTGCGCCTCCTCATCGTCGCCTCCGAGACCAAACGCGCCACCGTCACCCCCTGACCTCAGACGTATGTATGCCAGACGCCTGAGGTCAGTGCTGGGTGGTGACTTTGCGTTCGTGGTCGCGGAACCGTCTGGCAAGCCGCTGTTCGAAGCGGGGTGGACGTCGTCTCGGCGGACGCTGCACCGGAGGTGGGCGGAACGCCTGGTCGTGGCCTCCGTGCCTGAATCCGGAGTCATGTGACACTGAGAGTCTCCTTTCAGTCGCCACTTCGATTGTCGCGCTCATACGGCCTCACCGGAAGCTGGAATCGTGATACGCACAAGCGCGAAGGTGTGACAGTATGAGGTCAACATCGCATGCGACAGCCGGGGAGGTGACACGACCATGGCGAACAAAGACAAGGGCGGCAAGAGCACCAAGAAGGCCCCTTCCAAGAGCCTGAAGGAGAAGCGCCAAGCGAAGAAGGAGAAGCGATCCGGTAGTTGAGGCCACGCGGTTGCAGGCGCGCCAACGCACCTGCTATCCGCAGAGGGACTTTGCAAGCGGGTACGGGTTGATCCAGTCGCTGCCTGGCGGGGCGTACTGGAAGTGGAGCATCGGGAGCCATGCAGGGGCGTTGCCGGTCGTCCCGACACCGCCGAGGACGTCACCGACATCGACCGCCGTCCCACCCCGGATTCCCTCTGTGATGAACTCGAGATGGGCGTAGTAGTACCGGTTCCCCGATGAGCCCGTGAGGTAGATCGAGATCCCCCCGAGGGAACTGTTCGACGTTCTAGTCACCGTCCCGAACTCGACCGCAACGAGTGGTGCGTTGCGTGCAGCGAAGATGTCGACGCCCTTGTGGGTACGGCCTCCGGACCTCGCTGCACCCCACGTGTCTGAGAAGCTGTTCGCTGCGTCGACGGGGCACGTCTTGGCGTCGGTCACCACCGCTGGTGGCGTGGTCGTCGTCGTGGTCGTATCGGGTGGGGCCTCGGTCGTCGTGGTGGTCGCCCCGGTCGTCGTTGTCACCTGTGGGGCCTCCGTCGTGGTCGTGGTGACAGGAGCCGTGGTGGTGGTCTCCGCTTCGGCTGCTGCTGCAGCCTCTCTGGCCTTGCGTGCAGCTTCTGCCTTGCGCCGTTCCTCTGCCTCCTTCGCCTTCCGTTCGGCTGCCTCCTTCGCCTTGCGTTCCTCCTCCTGCTTGGTGAACGCCGCGGTGATCGAGTTGTACTCGGTGTCCGCGTTTGCAAGTGCCACCGACAGATCTGTCGCCATCTCCGTCAGCTCCGCGGTGATCTCGCGCTGGGCAACGAGCGAAGCATCGAGAGATGCCTGCTGCTGCACCTGAAGTTGCTCCGACGCCATCAGTCCGCTGAGTACGGCGAGGTCCGCAGCATTGAGCCTGTCCAGATACTCTGCCTGGACCGGGATGTCCATGAAATCTCTCGTGTTGAAGACACGCTCGGTCCCGGTGAGTCCTCCCGCCATGTAGCGGGACAGGACGAGAGATACGACCTTGGAGCGACGAGCGACAATGTCCTGCTCGAGGTCGGCAACCCGGGTTGAGAGATCCATGACGCGCTCTCTGAGGATCTCCTCGTCGAACATGGCCTGGTCGAAACGGGCGGTGAGTGCCTCGAGGCTGGAGCCGGCAGCGCGGCGCCTTGCGAGAGCGGCATCGACGTCGCTCTGAGACAGTTCGCCACCGGTTTGGGCGTAGGCGGGGACGGCTAGTGCCACGAGCACCACCACAGCAAGAACGATTCGGATTCGCATCAGTCCCCTATCTCAGGTGAACCTCTGTTACTTCCTCGGTCAAACTCGATTCGAACCTTACCGCTCCATCCCGATCGAGCTTTTTCAGCTGAACACCTACCTGATGCACTGCAGCGTGACGAAGCCCTTCAGGGATCCCCTTGTACACATCGTCGACGATGTCGCCGATCGTCCCCGCCCCCTGCCGGATCGCATCGACGATCTGGCGCTCACGCTCGAGACGGTGGTCGATGTATTCATCGATCACCGCCGCGGCATCGTCGATCGTGCTGCCGTGCCCAGGTTCGATTCGGGCCACTCCAAGATCCCGCACGAGGTAGAGGCTGTCGAGGTAGTCGGCTGCGTCCTCGATGATGACCGTGGACCCCTCCATGATGTGGTCCCCGGTGAACAGCACCTCGTCGAGCCGGAAACAGAGATGGTCGGGAGTGTGACCCGGAGTGTGGATGGCGTCGAGGCGGGACGACCCGAACGGAATGCTCTGGCCGTCGGCAACGGTGACGTCCGGGATGAACTCGGGTCCAGGCCCGTACCCGTACACCGGGACGCCGAGCCTGGCAGCCAGTGGATTGGCGAGGGGCGCGTGGTCCGGATGCGTGTGTGTGGCAACGATACCGACGAGTCTGAGACCCTCGAGTGCCTTGACGATCTCGAGGGTGTGAGTCCCGATGATCGGCCCTGGATCGAGAACGAGCGCTTCACCATCACAGGACAGCACGTACGTGTTCGTCCCCGGCCCGGTGTACAGGCTCGGGTTTGGAGCAAGGACTCGCTCGATCGTACCCATCTCAGCCATGGCCTTTGAGCTCGGCGGGGATCCGGCCGCCCATGGCGAGAACCCTCATGAGACGCTCGAGGATCTCGGGGTCGTGCTGGGCAGGGCCGGCAGCCTCGAAACCCGGGTCCTCCGGGAGCAAGATGCGGGCCTCGTGATCATCGACGTAGAGGCGCGGCTGGATCGGTGCGACGATGTCGAGGGAGCGGAAGCGCTCGACGAGATCTGCGGCGGACGTCTCCGTCGAGATCATCTCGAGGGTTCGCCTGGTCGGGAACGCAACGTCCCAGTCGTCGATCTTGTCCCGTTCAAGAGCCTCGATCGGGGACGTCCATACGAGATCGACGAGCTCGTCGGTGTTGTACGTCGCTTCGGTGTCGGGCTCGGCCACAGCGAGGAAGAATCGCGTGTCGAACCGGATGGGAAATGCTGCAGGGGTGATCCAGTTCGAGAAGTACACGAGAGCGTCCTGATCGAGTTCGTAGGGCGACTCCTCCACGGCGCCGAACACGTCATCGGTGAGCGGCATCGTTCTGGCACCTTCGGTTGTCAGACAAACACCGGTCTCTTCGATCAGCTCTCGTAGCGCGGCAACCTGCCAATCCGAGCCAGCCGTACGGGGCCCGAACGACGGAGGGGCTGCTGCGTCGGCCTCGTCGACCGCACCGCCGGGGAACACCCACACGCACGGCATGAACCGGGACGTGTCTGGACGCTGGACCATCAGGACCTCGATGCCACCGTTGTCCCGCACGAGACAAACCGTCGATGCGCGGCGCAGGCTCACTTGATCACCACCCATCGCGACGTGAGACGAGCGACGAACCATCCTCGTAACGCCTCGCGTACAGCGGGAACGAGCAGGAGGAAGCCGGTGATGTCTGTGAGGAAACCGGGAGTGAGCAGGAGCGCCCCTGCCACGAGGATCATCGCCCCATGCACCAGTTGCACGGTCGGTGGCCTGCCCGCGGCGATCTCGGTGCGAATGTTCACCCAGGTCTGGCGACCCTGTCGGGCCACGAGGGATGAACCCAAGAAGGCCGTTGCGATCACGATGGCGATGGTCGGCCAGATACCTATCGCCGTCCCTACGAAGTAGAACAGCACGATCTCGATCGCCGGCACGATGAGAAAGGCCAGGAACAACCATGTTCGTATCCGCATGGCTACAGGGTAGGACAGCCGTCAGACGACAGAGCACAGATGACAGACGTCTGTCATCTCACGTCGCCTGTCTGTCATCTACCTATGGCCTCTGCGACCATCAGGCCGATCGTTCGGTGGCCTTCAGGGTTCGGGTGGGGCCAGCCCGCCCACTTCTGCGTCGCGATCTTCCGATCGATATCTATCCAGGTCACTTCGGGGTTGAGGCCATCGCGCAGAGCGCCATGGAGCTGATCGAGGGCGTACCCCATCTGGTCCGCACACGGATCGCCAACGGGAACCCACAGTGGGGCCAGTTCGGTTCCGGTGATGTCGTAGTAGCCGGTCCAGTACACCCGGGCGTTCGTCTGGGATATCAAGGCTTCAGATGTCTGCCTTGCTCGCTGGGTGATGTAGCCACGGCGTTCAGCAATGTTCCAACGGTCACGGACCGCGGTGCGACAGGCGTCTTGATCCCCTCGCTGAGTGAACGAGAACGTCGTGTCCCTCGTGAGGTCGACGACGACCTGGGTCCAGTTCGTCGTGTTGATTCCCACGGTGACCACAACGATGTTCCAGGTGTCGTCACTTGCGAGGGCACGGATCTGGTCCACCTGAGGCTCGTACCTCGTGCCACACGAGTCGGATCCACCGTCGATCATGTTGCCGACACCGGCACCGGCCCATGCAATGTTCGTGTACGTCGGGGCCCAGGCGTCCGGGAGCGTCGCCGCCACCTCTGATGCGACCGTCGTACCGTACGAGTAGCCACCGTCGACACAGGTGGCGTCACCGGTGAACCACTGTTTCGTGTAGCCCGAGGCGATCGAATCACCCGCGACGATGATGTTCGGTGGACCCGGCGTCGTCCCGGTCCAGACCGTGAACCAATCCGATGTGTTCGCGTTGGTGTCGATCGCTCGGACCTGGAGCCCGTACCGAGATCGCGGTGAGATCGCGGCGTAGCTCACCGTCGGGCGGTACCTGTCGAGGGCATGGGCCTTCCCGATCGTTGCACCGTTCCATCGGTACTCGTAGCCAACGACACCATCGTTGTCGTAGGCGTCGATGACGAGGTCCGCTTCGAGGAGATCGTTGTGACGCCCCGGTGCTCGAAGTTCGCCGGACACGATCACCGGCCTCGTGTCACCATCGGGGAGGAGGTCGGTCACCGGCTTCACCTGCGCTGTTGCCGGTGCGGCAATGAGGCCGGCCACGGCAACAGCGAAGAGCAAGGAGAGAGCACGCTTGTACATCACTGAGAAACCTACCCGACAGACGAGATACCGATAGGACGTCTCAGACATCCGACAGGGTTCCCAAGGAACGTTGGCGGGTGTGACTAGTCACCACAGTGGTAGAGAGAACCACCCTCTGTGGGAGTCAAGAGATCTCAAGCGGTGCCGATACATCACCATGATGAAGAAAACACTCACACTCCTCATTGCCGTGACCCTGCTGGTCCTCTCGGCAACACCTGCACTCGCCGACAACGGTGGCATGGGCAAGGTCGAGCTCAAGACGAAGAAGACCGCAGCGATCGTTGAAGGGGACACCGCGTGGGTGGCCATCAGCTGGAAGGCCGAGAAGACGGACGCCACCAACTTCGAGATCGCCGCCACGACCGATGTTGCCGGTGTCACCATCTCATACCCTGACAACACCAACCCGTTCAGCAGCCTCATGGGCAACGACACCCTGACCGCGAACGAGATCGACTTCACGTCCCTGCTCATCTCGGTGCCGTACGGCATCTCGAAGGTCAAGCTCAAGGTGGTCGCGACCTGGACCCAGGACGGCAAGAACAAGAGTAAGGACTACAAGGTCGAGGTACCCGTCGCCAAGTTCAAGGGCGATGACGTTGCCCAGGCCACCACCGACGTCGGCACCGTGTCTGGTGCCGCACCCGACTGGATCGAGGTCTCCTGGACCGGAATCGCCCCCATCCTCAACGATGTTCAGATGACCGTGTCGGGCCCGACCGGCATCGTGATCACCTACCCACAGGACCGGGCGTTCACCAGCCTGATGTACGACAACATCCTCGTCGGAGGTGAGACCGACTATGCAGCAGCCTACGTCGACGCCTCGGCGTTGAGTCCTGGCAACTACACGCTCGACGTCACCCTCACCTACTCCAAGGGTGGAGCGATCACCTCCGTCACCGGCCAGGTAACCATCCAGATCACCGGCTGACACGCGGTCGACTTCCTCGGTCCCCTCCTGGCTCCTTCCGTCCCCGAAGGAGCCAGGAAACGGATCACTCCGGGCATTCTCGCCGGCATCTCCCACTCACCTCGTACCCCCGAGCTTCCGACTCTTCCGTCCCCCTTGAAGCCACAATCCGCTGTTTGGCACCGTGATACCAGGCTC
>VAPL010602540.1_pt1 | contig 15990 bp, 12 predicted proteins | sample 3395061 | NCBI WGS metagenome assembly VAPL01 (sample SAMN08290444, study PRJNA428436) | hydrothermal vent metagenome | isolation source: Deep-sea hydrothermal vent chimney 2 | place: Pacific Ocean: Juan De Fuca Ridge | depth 2182 m m | reverse complement strand
TCATCATGGCACTGAGTGGGTGCTCCAATAATACAGTTCTTGATCCTGATCAAGTGAAGGTGCCTTTAGACTATACCTATACAATTGGAGCAGGCGATAAACTTGGAGTGTTTGTTTGGGGTAATGATGAATTGAGTACCTCAGTTCATGTCCGCCCAGATGGAAAAATGTCTTCGCCGTTGGTTAATGATTTAACTGCATCTGGTAAAACACCATTTGAGCTTGGCAGAGATATCGAAAAAGTGCTCGCTAAATTCATCCGTGATCCAGTTGTTTCTATCGTTGTCACCGATTTCGTTGGGTCATTAGATAAGCAAATACGGGTTATTGGCCAAATTAGAAATGACGATCAACAATCCGAGCAAGATGGCAATGTTTCGATGAGAGAAAATGAAGCCGTCTCTATCCCATACAAGATAAATATGACAATGTTGGATTTGCTGGTTGAAATTGGTGGAATATCTTCTTATGCGGCTGGAAACAGAACCAAGATTATTCGTATGATCGATGGTAAAACTAAAAAAGTCGCAGTACGCTTGGCAGATTTAATTGAAGATGCTGATATGTCAGCAAACATCCCATTACTTCCAGGCGATATTGTTTTTATCCCTGAAAGTTATTTTTAGATCATATTGAGTTAATACATTCATTCGTAAGTTTAACTAAATAATGTGGGAAGGTTGTTTTTTTGAGAGCGAGGCGAAGAAGCGCCGACATAGTGATTCTACGTCAAGCTTGATCAACACAGCTATCTGGAATGTAGACCGCCACATTATCAGTCGAACTTACGAAATGATGTGCTCGATGTAACAACTAAATAAAAAAAACACAATGATAGATTCTATATTTCCATATATCAGAGCGATACTACGTGATAAATGGTTAGCACTTTGGATTGCCTGGGCAATTTGTTTTTTAGGCTGGACAGTTGTTTTACTGTGGCCAGATAAATATGAGTCCACTGCAAAAATACACATTGATACCCAGAGCATTCTCGCGCCCTTGCTGAAAGGAATGGCAATTCAGCCTAATATTGCGGTACGAGTTGAATTAATGTCAAAAATATTGTTAGGACGTCCGAATATCGAGCGTGTCATCAGAATGGTCGATTTGGATCTGGATATCGAAACAGAAGAAGATTTTGACAAGTTGGTTAAAAACCTACAGAAGTCAATCAATATTGAGACTACAGATTCAATGAATTTGTATACAATTAACGCTCGTTATTCATCTCCTGAAGAGTCTAAGTTAATCGTACAGTCTTTATTGTCAATTTTTGTCGAAGAAATACAGGGAAAAGTCAGAGAAGAATCTCATCAGGCCAGTCGTTTTCTTGACACACAAGTTCAGGCATACGAACAGCGTTTAAGTGAAGCAGAAAAGAATCTTGAGAGCTTCAAGCGGAAAAATGTCGGGGAACTTCCACAGGAAGGAGCAACTTTTTATCAAGACTATCAGAAAACCAAGGTCTTGTTGGAAAACTCCCAACTAAAATTGCAGGAAGCGCTTAATAAAAGACAATCTCTGAAACGTCAGATGGAAGGTGATGAGCCTACCTATCTTGGTCTTGGGGAAAAGAAGGCACAGCAACCTATTGAGGGGAACTTTTCTTCAAGAATTAAGGAGTTGCAACAAACAAGGGACAAGTTGCTAATTAACTATACAGAAGAGCATCCTAGACTAAAAGCTGTTACGAGAATGCTTAAAGATTTGCAGAAAAAACAGTTACAAAGATCTGCATCTGGTAAACCAATCAACACTCCGTTGTTACTAGGCGATAAATTAACGTCACTTCAGAAAAGCACATTTTTCCAACAGTTGACTGTTTCATTGGGAAAAGCTGATGCAGAGGCTGCAGGTATGCAAGCAAGAGTGGCTGAATATTCACAACGTCTCGAGATTCTTAAAAAGCAAATGCATTCGGCTCTCGGTGTTGAAACCCAGTTGCAAGGCTTAAATCGAGATTACTTGATTATCAAAAAAAGATATAGCGATTTATTGGCTCGGAGAGAAACAGCACGCTTATCAGAACGGGTTGAGCAAACAAAAGTTGTAAAATTTAGAATTGTTGAACCACCGATCTTGCCACTCAAACCAATGGCACCAAATCGACCATTATGGGCTAGTTTTGTACTGATATCAGGTCTACTTGCTGGGCTTGGTATCAGCATCTTAAGATCATTGATTTATCCAGCATTTTATACTGTCAAGCAACTTGCTTCAGTTGCAGGGAAACCAGTGTTAGGATCTATTGATAGGATCGAATTACCTGAGCAACACAAAGAAAATGCAGTGTTGGCAATCAAATTTACCGCAGCATTTTTCGCTTTGATTGTTTCATATGGTGGAGTGTTGTTTTTGTCAAGCTTTTCAGAACACAATACCCAGCATGACCTTTCATATATTGAACCAGACATATTTGGAAATAAATAATTGTGACTATACTTCAACGTGCTATAAAAAAAAGCAATGATGCAAAGGTTGCTAATAATAAAGGTTATGACCAAACCACTGACACTTCTAGTTTCTCTCGCGCTGAAAAAAGCTTGGTGAGTGGGTCGGATCGAATCGATATTGACTTTAACGTTCTGCAGCAGAAAGGGTTTCTGAATCCATTTTCACCTTCTATTGTTTTGTCTGAGCAATATCGTTATCTTAAGCGACCACTCTTGGCAAATGCCTTCCCTGAGTCTGATAATGGAATAAAAAATCGCAACTTATTATTGATTACTAGTAGTTTGCCAGAAGAAGGTAAAACCTATACTGCATTAAACCTGGCACTCAGTATGGCAATGGAAAAAGGTATCAAGGTATTACTTATTGATGGTGATGTTGCATCACCGGATATTGCAAAGGTCTTGAATATTGCTGAGCGCCCAGGGCTCATTGAGTATCTTGACGAAAAGATATCAAATCTCAATCAAATTCTATTACGAACAAATTTACCTGGTCTCTCTGTCATTCCATCTGGCACTGCACATCGTTATAGTACAGAATTGCTTTCTAGTAATATGATGAAACAGCTGGCAGTTGATTTATCAACACGTTATTCTGACAGAATTGTTATTTTCGATTCTCCACCTGTTTTGGCTGCGAGTCAGGCATCTGTTCTCGCGACCTTGGTTGGACAGGTCGTTATGGTTGTCAAGGCTGAAACAACTCCACAAACAGTTGTTCAGGATGCATTAGAAAAAATAGACGGTTGTGATGTCATTGGCATGTTATTGAATCAATCTGTATCAGGTAAAGGCGACGGAAGTTATTATTATGGTTCTTATTAGAGGTGATGTTTTCATAACAATCACGAAAGCTAACTCTCAATAGTAATGAGCCATTATTGCTCTGAAAGTTACTCAATATCTAGATCAGAAGATGCTGCACAAAACGCAAGTGAACAAAAAAGCACGGTGTTCATGTTGTATCAAAGCATCTTGAAGCAGCATTCATTGTTGCGATGTGCGTATTGTAGACAACTTATTATCAATACACTCTCCATCATTACACAGGTTATTTATTTGTCTTTTAGGCGCAACTTGGCGAGCTATTTACACCCCAGTTGCTACATCTTAAAGACAAACAATGATCCTTCGCCAGTTGTTGGGGTCACCTCGCATGCGTCATTTCAGAAACGTGCATGGGATCAGTTGGACAATGATGAATTGGGGTTATTGTTTCTGACTAATCGATTTCAAGAGAGGCATTGTTGTATTACACAACGATCAAGAACACTTGGTTGGAAACAAATAGACAACCCAGGATATTCAAGATATTTCATGCAAGCTCCAAAGCGTAATTTTCAACGACTTCTTGGAGTCGTGATGTTGTGTTTTAATTGTATTTTTATGCTGAATACAAGTGCGTTAGCAAAAGAGCTTACAATACGCCCTGGTATTTCTTTACAAGAGCTTTACACCGATAATATTAATCTTTCTTTAGACGGCGAAGAAGAAGGCGCTTTTGTTACTGAGGTCAGTCCCTATGTAACGATAAAAGCACGAGGGGCTCGGAATCGGATCAATGCAGCATTGCGGGTTGAGAATTTGTTTTTTCATGGTGTCAACAAAAATTCTAACACGTTTTTTCAAGGGCAACTGGAATCCCGGAGCAGACTTTGGGCTAATTCTTTTTTTGTTGACCTGAGAGGAACACATACTCAAGCGAATACTCGAAATAGAGGACGGATTGCAACGGATAATATATCTCAAAGCGGTAATCGTGTGGATGTATCAACATATACAATCAGCCCTTTCTGGCGAATACATTTAGGTGGATACGCTAAAGGTGAAGCTCGAGTCAGTTACTCTGATGTTATGGTTAGTAATAATGATGATAATAGAAGTAATATTGCAGATTCACGCATTCATGAAGAAAAGTTTACCCTGAATAGCGCACATAAATTTGACGTGATAGGGTGGAAACTTGGATTGTCAAATCGAGATGAAAATAGACAATCAGGCAATGTCAACGACATCCATTATTTCAATGCATTCGGTGAAATCAACTTCAAAGTGGTTTCACGGTTTATCATGTTTGTTAGAGCAGGATACGCTGATAACGATCTTGGTTTGTTCCAACTGAATTCTAAAAACGGTGTGTATTACCAAGCTGGTGCGCGATGGAGGCCGAGTAGCGGGTTAGAGCTTAGTGGTGCAGCTGGTAATAACAATTTCATCAATCTATCAATGATTCCGTTTCAACGAGCTAAATGGCAAGTGGGTTATCGACACAACAATATCGGGTTAAATACAGGCTCTCAGTGGAATACTAATTTTGAGTACACTATGAATCATCTTGTCTGGCGTGCCGGCTATGAGGTCGATACAGTGACCACGCAACAAGTATTATTGGAACGTGATGTTTTTGATAGCGGATTTGTGAGCAATAATAATTCTTCTGGATTGACAGTGGATAATAGTCAGAATGATTTGACATCTTTGAGCAATGAAGTCTTTGAACGAAAGAGAGGAGAAGTTTCTGTTCAAGGCAATACTGGTAAAAACACATTAAGGTTAACCGGTTATACTGAAGAACGAAATTTTGATAGCAACAGGCGCAATGAAGAAGCGAATGGTGTATTGCTATCCTGGCGCTGGCATTTTGATGGGCGTACATCGTCAGTGGTCACGGCAGATGTCGAGCACATTGATGGCGGCAATCTGCAGTCAGATTTCGACGAAAAAAATATTCGCTGGGGCATTGGAATACAAATCAGGCGTGCTTTATCAAAATATTTAACGGCTACTTTTGGATACCGCTATTCGCGTCAGGAATCCAACCAGTCAGAGAGTGAATACACAGAGAATCGTGTATTTGGCAGAGTTAATTACATTTATCAATAGTGACTTAATTTAGTGTACGAATCATTCTATCAACTAACAAAAAACCCTTTTCGGCTCAATTCTGATCCAGACTTCTTTTATACCAGCACTGTACACAGTCGAGCTCTGGATTATCTTCTGTATGGCGCAGCCCAGGGAGAAGGATTTATTGTAATCACAGGAATTCCTGGTCTGGGTAAGACAATGTTGTTACAAACATTGTGTAAAGAGCTTCGTGATCAACAGATCGTTGTTGGAAAATTATTGACGCCTCAAGTGGCAAGTAATGATCTGATGCGGCTTGTTGCCGCCAGCTTTGGTTTATCTCATCGAGGCTTGACCAAGGCTGCATTACTGAATGTACTGGAGAACTACTTTTTATCCAAGGTGCGAAAAGGTAAGCGCGTTCTTTTGGTTGTAGATGAGGCGCATCATTTATCTGCACAATCGATTGAAGAATTGCGTTTGTTGATGAATCTGGAAGATCAAGGACGACAGTTGTTTCAATGTTTTCTGTTAGGACAAGAGCAGTTGAGAAAAACTCTGCAGCTACCTGTGCTTGAGCAAGCCAAACAACGAATCATTGCTGCCTACAACCTACGGACAATGGATGGCGCTGAGACACGTCAATACGTTGAGTATCGATTAAGAAAAGCTGGATGGTTAGGTAATCCTCAATTTATGGATCAGGCTTTTGAAGGCATACAAAAATTCTCTAATGGGATCCCGCGAAAAATCAACCTGGTGTGCAACCGTGCGCTAGTTTATGGCTATCTAGAGGAGCTTGATGTTGTTGATGGTGATGTTATAGAGATTGTTGTTAAGGAATTGAATGAGGAGTTTAGTGAAGAGTTTGTTGATCATGAGGCTGTTTCAAATACACCTCAAAATAATGTAATTAATTTTGATCGTCCCATAGAAACCAGGGTAAAACGCTTGGAATCAAAAGTAGATATGTTAAAAGAACGGCTACTAAAAGAACGGCGACTATTACGTAAAGTAATGTCCAAATTTGAACTAAAGTCCAGTGTTTTCAATAGTACGAATCAATCGAAACAACAATCTGATGATTAATATGCGTAAAAAAAAGATTTTATGTGTTGTTGGTGCACGACCTAATTTTATGAAAATAGCGCCTATTATACGAGCGCTTAACAGCCAGCAAACAGCTTTAGAACCATATCTTGTCCATACTGGTCAGCATTATGGCGCTGATATGAAGACATCTTTTTTTGATCAGCTAAATATTCCTGAGCCCGATGTTGATTTAAATGTTGGTTCAGCGAGTCACGCTATACAAACTGCTGAAATAATGAAACGCTTTGAGCCCGTGTTGGATAAGAATGATTATGATGCTGTCCTTGTAGTTGGTGATGTTAACTCAACAATTGCTTGTGGATTGGTTGCAGTGAAAAAAAATATTCCGTTAATTCATGTCGAAGCTGGTTTACGCTGTTATGACAAAACCATGCCCGAAGAAATTAACCGTGTGTTAACAGATCAGATATCTGATCTGCTGTTTACCACAGAACGTTCAGCACGTGATAATTTGGTTAAGGAAGGAATCAAGGAATCAGCGATTCATTTCGTCGGTAATGTTATGGTTGATACCTTGTTTGCAAATGTTGAACGAGCAGTTTCATACAAGCAAACATTAACTAATGTATCAAATGAAGTCGCTAATCAAATCAATGAAGGAGAGTATAGCGTTCTGACTTTGCATCGACCGGCAACAGTTGATCACCCTGATTTATTGAAACAAACCTTACAGACCATTGTGCAAGTATCAGAACGGACACCGGTTGTCTTTCCAGTTCATCCGCGTACGGCTAAGCAGATAGAAATTCATGGATTAAGTGATCTCTTGAATTCTGGAAATATTATCAGTATGCCGGCATTGGGATATTTGGAAATATTAGGTTTAATGAAATCCGCTAAATTTGTGATGACAGATTCTGGTGGACTGCAGGAAGAAACAACTGCGCTTGGTGTTCCGTGTTTGACATTAAGACCAAGTACAGAACGTCCCATCACAGTCACAGAAGGGACCAATACTATTGTTGATATTGATCCAGTGCAGATTTTATCTGGAGTGGATGATATTTTATTATCAGGTGGAAAATCTGGACGCATACCTGAGTACTGGGATGGCCACGCAGCAGAACGCATCATCACTATTTTGGATCAATGGATTCCATAATCGATATGTTGTGAATTCAGTTGATGCCTGTAAATGAGTTAAATCACTTGGATATTAGACGCAGTATTTTTGTTTGCCTTTAAGACATGGCAACAAGCGCATAGCAGGCTATGTAACCGTTGTCACTACCAAGAAGGTGAGCAAAAAAAACAAGTCAGAATGTTCAAGTTATTTCATGCACGTTCCTAATTAAATAATCGCTGGAATCAATTCTACTCTCTAACTATGACTGATAATGCACAATTAATAACGAATGCCATGTCTGTTGATGTGGAAGACTATTTCCAGGTATCAGCTTTTGAGTCAACGATTGCGCGAGGTGACTGGGATAATCTCGAGTGTCGGGTTGAACAAAATACACTGAAAATTCTCGAATTATTTGAGCAAAGAAATATCAAGGCGACATTTTTTACCTTGTGTTGGGTGGCTCAGCGTTATCCTGCGTTGATTCGTTCCATTGTCGATGCTGGACATGAACTTGCCAGCCATGGAATGGAGCATAAGCGCGTTACTCAGCAATCTCCCTCAGAATTTAAGACTGATATCATTGAATCCAAAAACAGGCTTGAGGATATTTCCGGACAATCTGTGATTGGTTATCGTGCTGCGAGCTATTCAATTACCAGAGAAACATATTGGGCGCTTGAGATTCTTCAGGACGCTGGCTATCAATACAGCTCCAGCATTTATCCAATTCGACATGATTTGTACGGTATTCCTGAAGCGCCACGTTTTGCATATAAACCGTTTCCTAATTCAGAGTTTCTAGAAATTCCAATCAGTACACTTCAACTGGGAAAAAACAATTATCCATGTGGAGGTGGAGGCTATTTCAGACTGTTTCCGTATCAGTTGTCACGCTGGGCAATTAATCAATTGAACGAAAAGCAACAACAACCAGCTGTGTTTTATTTCCACCCGTGGGAAATTGACCCAGATCAACCCAAACAGCAAAATATTTCTGCAAAGACACGTTTTAGGCATTATCTTAACCTGGGTAAAATGGAACAGCGATTGAATAAGATGGTGACAGATTTTCAGTGGGATACGATGAAAAATGTGTTTTTGGCAGATGTTGACAGCTATCCACAAATTAGTTTTTCAGTAAATAACTTAGACTCTCAGGCAGCGTTATCTTTTTCACAATAAAGAGAAATAAAAATTTGTATGTCAGATCAGCTTAAAATAAAATCGCTAACAAGTGATCACTATGCTGTGTGGGATGACTTCGTAGATCAGTGTCCACAAGCAACTTTTTTTCATAAAGCGGGTTGGCATGAAGTGATTGAAATAGCAACAGGGCATGTGCCACATTTTCTTTATGCAGAACGCAATGGCATTATTGAGGGCATACTACCGTTAGGCCATATTCGTAGTCTGTTATTTGGTAATTCATTAATATCTGTACCATTTTGCGTCTATGGAGGTATAGCAGCAATCAATGATAATGCACGTCAGCTGCTAGATAATGCAGCTTGTGAACTGGGTAAATCGCTGGCAGTTGATGTTGTAGATATCAGAAACAGAGAAGACTCAGGGAAGCAGCGTATCAAGCAAGATTTATATGTGACATTTCGCAAAACAATCAGCGCAGATGACGATGAAAATTTAAAAGCGATTCCTCGAAAACAACGAGCCGTGGTACGCAAAGGTATTAAATCCGGATTAATCAGTGTGATTGACGGAGACTCAAGTCGTTTTTATCAGCTCTATTCTGAAAGTGTACGAAATCTTGGAACACCTGTGATGTCCAAAACATTTTTTGATGTGTTATTAACCGTGTTTGGTAATCAGGCTGAAATATTAACAATAGAAAACAAGGGTCAGGCAGTCAGCAGTGTACTTAACTTTTATTTTCGAGATGAGGTGTTGCCTTATTACGGTGGCGGCGGTGATGCTGCCCGCAAGTATAAAGCCAATGATTTTATGTATTGGGAAGTAATGCGTCGCGCAGCCGAAAAAGGTGTTAGATTATTTGATTTTGGCAGAAGCAAAAAGGGTACCGGCTCATATCGTTTTAAAACACACTGGGGATTTGATCCTGAGCCTTTGTATTATGAATATGTTTTGGTGGAAGCCACAGAGCCGCCAAACCTGAATCCAACCAACCCTAAATACAAGTATTTTATTGAGGTATGGAAGCGCTTACCGCTAAAAGTTAGCCAGGTTGTCGGGCCTTGGTTAGCCAAAGACTTAGCTTAGGTGTTAGGTGATTGTAACAACTACTCAGCTACGCATATCCGCGTTAAGTCAGTAGGGCACTGAAAATCAAGCCAAGTTGTACTTGTTAATCCGATAAAGCATAGTGTCACGCGAAATACCAAGCAAACGAGCTGATTTGCTTCGGTTGCCATTGGTACGGCTGAGTGCCTGACAAATTAAATCTTTCTCAAGTATCTCCAGATTGATACCTTTTTCCGGCAAAGAGAAACCATGCGAGGCTGATGATGGAGTTGATGTGATCTCCATTGGCAAGTTTCCGACATCAATGGTTTGACCCTGGCATAATATACAGAGTCGCTCACAGACATTTTTCAGTTCTCGTACATTGCCTGGCCAGCGATACGACTTCAAGCGGTTATAAGCAGCCTTAGTCAATGTTGGTTGTGCCAGATCATGTTGTTTGGCAGTGATGCCTATAAAATAGTCAATCAGAGAGTTGATCTCTGATCCACGCTCTCTGAGCGCGGGGAGCTCCAGAGGAACTACGTTGAGCCGATAAAACAAATCCTTGCGGAAAAGTCCTTGGGATACTTTTTCGTTTAAATTAGTGTTTGTTGCAGCAATAATTCGCACATCAACCCTATCGGGATGAGTTTTTCCAACTGCCTGACATTCACCCGATTCCAGAAAACGTAATAGTTTTCCCTGTAATGGCATTTCCAGAGAGTCTATTTCATCCAGAAAGACTGTTCCTCCATCGGCAGCTTGTAGTTTACCTACAGAATCTGAGAGAGCACCAGTAAATGCACCTTTGGTATGACCAAATAACTCTGATTCTGCCAGGGACTCTTGCAATGCCGCACAATTGATTTTAACAAAAGGCTGTTGTGCTCTTGTGCTGTTTTGCTGAATTGCTTCAGTCAGCAGTTCCTTGCCAGTGCCTGTCTCACCAAGAACCAGCACTGTGACGTTAGTAACTGCCACCATTCTGGCGTTTCTGAGCACAGCCTCTAATGCAGGTGATGTGCCTACAAGGTCCGTTAACATGTTCATGTGTTTATTGTCCTTGTTGTTCTATCCCTTTGGGATCAATCATGGGGTGGAATTTGAGCGGGTTTAAATCCGGGAATGCCGCAAAGAATGCAAGTCCAAGTAGAAATATACCAGCGATTGTCTTAAATCTACGGATTGTAGACAGCGTTGTCAAGAGGTTCGTCATTAAACCGACTCCCATGACCGCTGGTAATGTCCCGATTCCAAATGCTGCCATAGTCAAAGCACTGCCTACTGGATCGCCAGTCGTTGTTGCGAGCGCAAGTGCCATATAAACCAGTCCACATGGCAACCAACCCCAGATCATTCCAAAAACAAGCGCTTGTGGTAGAGTGCTAACCGGAATCAACCGTTGACCTAGCGGTTCAATAATGCGCCAGAATTTGGCCCCGAGTCTTTCAATATGAGCGAAACCGGGGAACCAACCAGCGATGTATAAGCCAGCTCCTGCCATAAACAGAGCTGAAATAATTTGCAGAATCCTGTGACCATGTTCTTCGAAAGGTAACAGAAAAACTTTTCCCAATAAGCCTGCAATTGCACCGCCTATGGCATAACTGAGAATACGTCCTGCATTGTAATGGAATACAAATAGGGTTAATTGAGATTTATTTTGACGTATTTCCTGTCGCAAGCTTAATGTTAGCGTGCCAATAATCGAACCACACATGCCAAGGCAGTGGAAGCTGCTAAAAAATCCCATGACAAAAGCGACAAGGAATGAATGATAAAAGCTGGGGTCAATGACGTTCACGGGGTGAAACCATACCACATCATTTGCTTGTGGAAAACAAAATCCGTGACAAACTACTTGTGGTTAATTAAGAAAAACGTGTCATATGCCGCATTGTACTGCGGCATATGACACGTTTTTACCGTGTTTATGATTTACCATAGCTAACATTAAGCAACAAATGCGTGCGTTGACTATTTTGGCATATAATTTGCTTGAGATATACAGATTGTTTCGATTGTAATGTGGATATAGTCAACGAACTCTGAATGAGGTCTGTTAGCTAGGAGGCTGTCCGAAAATAGAAACCGTAGCGAGGGAAAGCGGTTTTGAGTCCATTTTTTCGATTAAATGAGGCAAATACGTGCTGTATTGAACGAATTTAATCGGGAAAATGTGCCAAAATCCGCTTTTCTGCAGTAGGCTTTCTATTCTCGGACAGCTTCCTAGTACTCCGACAACCTGAGATTGATGGGTAGGTGAAGTTGAAAAGTGGTTAGCTGCAAGGCGCACGAAAGCAGGACTAGCAGGCTAATCCAAACGAGTGCAACAACGCAGATGACCATTTATCGGCTTTCTATACACGGCAATATCACATTGAAAGACTACTAGTGCTACGACAATGTTGTATTGAGGGGTGTAGAGAGTTTAGATTTAGTTAACTGCTAGCCCACATTTCTCACCAGATGGTGAGATGATCGTGTCGCTATTTGGATGTACAAAGAATTTTATGAAGAAGTGAAATAACGGCGTGTATTTCTGAGGGCATAAAATTTCTTGTGGGTTCAAAGAGTCAGCGAGGACTCATCAGGCTGTTGAGAAATGCGGGCTAGTTATCCCATACATTTTCTAAGTTTGAAATTGGATGTGATCGCAAAATCGCTAATATGTAAGTATGTAATAAGTATAATTAAAGGTGAAAAAAAAAGAATGAAAAATATTGTAAGCAGACATTGCATTGTCATCGCTGGGTTGGGGTTATCGTTGCATGTTTCTGCAGAAACAGAACTACTTCCGACCATCACCATTGAAGGGCAGGGGACACGGCCTGGACAAATTTCTATCACCCCGGAATCAGGTGGTGCATTGGATTCCGCATTATTATTGAAGCGTGTTCCTGGGGGCAATGTTAACCGTAATGGACCACTGACTAATATTCCACAATATCGTGGATTGTTCGGCAACAGAGTTGGTGTGCAAGTGAATGGTATCAGCGTCCAGGAAGTCGGCCCTAACTCAATGGATACGCGTTCCAGTTCTGTGCCTAAATCACTGGTAAAAAGCGTTAAAGTCTATCGTGGCATAGCCCCTGTGAGTGCAGGCATGGAAACCTTGGGTGGAGCAATGGAAATTAATTCTCGCAGGAGTGATTTTGTTGAAAGTTCAACTCCTGAATTCCACGGTTTTGTTAACGCTGGATATAGCTGGGCAGATTTTGGTCGTTATTATGGCGGGATGCTGGGGTTGTCCAATGACAAACATCGAATCAATGCTGGCGGAAATATAGAGAAAGGTAAAAACTATAAATTTGATGGTGATAAAACCGTCAGGTCCAGCCAGTATGATCGCGAAGTGTTTTCAGTCGGCTATGGTTTTAAGCCTGCCGAGAATCATGAGATTTCATTCGATTACGACTTCAAAGACACTGGACATACCGGAACACCTTCACTGCCAATGGATATTGATTACATCAGAACCAATATCGGCAGTATTGGCTACAATGGAAAGCTGGCTGATAATCTTGATGTGAGATTTAAAGGTTTTTTTAACCGTGGTCGGCATAGGATGAGTAACCATCTATTGCGCGATGCTCCCAGACCAGGTGGCGGCAACCAACGCTTTCGTGAAGCCACTCCAAAACTTCAATCAGGTGGATACAATCTACATTTCATTGTCCCAGAGTTGCACAATGGAAAACTGGTTGTTGGTTTTGATGGTGATGTCACCGTTCATGATTCAATCATTTCTGATGCAACCAACCCCATGTTTTTTATCGATAATTTTGTTGATTCAACAAAAAATCGCTATTCAGCATTTTCAGAATGGAACGGGGAGGTGGCAACAGATTTGAATTTAGAAGTTGGTTTTCGTTATACCTATGTCGATATGGATAGCAATCAGGTTGATTCTACCCTGCCTCCTGCAGCAGCATTGCGTGATCGGTTTAATAATGCCGATCGCAATCAAGATGACCACTTGTTTGATGCGGCTGCAATATTGCGTTATACAGCAACTGACAGCTTGGATGTTGAATTTGGCGTTGCGCGTAAAACCCGTGCACCAAGTTATCAAGAGCGATATCTGTGGATCCCTTTGGAAGCTACAGGAGGTTTGGCTGATGGTCGCATTTATGTTGGCGATATCGATCTCGATCATGAAAAATCCTATCAAGTAGAAATGGGACTCGACTGGCATGACCATGGAGCATATTTTGCTCCACGTGCTTTCTATCGTTATATTGTTGATTATATCCAGGGATTGCCGAGTACTGATCAACCAACCAATATGGTCGCAGGAGTTATTCAGCCTGGTGGTCCGGGACCGTTACAGTTCTCCAATATTGATGCGCATTTATGGGGAGTAGATCTGGAAACAGGTTACACAATTACAGACAATCTACGTGCTGATGCGATTTTGAGTTATGTGCGTGGTAAACGCGCGGATGGAGATGAAGATAATCTGTATCGAATTGCACCTCTCAATGGTCGTGTCAGTCTTACTTATCAACGCTCAGACTGGTTAGCTTCATTGACGTATGTAGGAGCACTGAAACAAGACCAGACAGCTAATTTTAATGGTGAACGAGAAACCTCAGGTTACAGCATCCTCAACTTGTATACACAATATCGTCCATCTTTCCATCAATATGCTCAAGGTTTGACCATCGGTGTTGGTGTCGACAATATTATTGGCACCAAGTACACGGATCACCTGAATGGTCTTAACCGCGCTGCTAATCCTGATATAGCTAGAGGCAGGCGCATTCCAAGCCCAGGCCGTAATGTGTATGTAACATTACGTTATGATTGGTAACCACATGTTTGAAATGCGCTAACCAGCGTACGATTCTGTATCGCAGCAATATACGCATCAGTGTTACTGCGATACAGAAAGACTAAAATCTAAATTCTGCATGTGCTTGTACACATAGAGCGCAATCTCTTGATCAGTAGAACGAATTAATATCATTCACTTGATGCACAATTACTTGCGGGTTTTAGCTAAGACTCATAACAAAACAAATCAATGATCTAAATTATTTAATTCATGTAAATTTCTAACATCACCCCCTAATTCTACTGTTCATCAGTAGTCACCTGGAGTCGGGCTTTACCCCCTTGCCGACTCATCTTTAGCCTGTGGTAAAACACAGGCTTTTTTTTTCTTATTAAGAATTAATGATGATATATCAGGATCAGTATTGACTGACTATTACTCAGTTATTATCAAGGCACAGAAACAGCAGCATAGCGAGCTATATTCGCCGTCAATGATCAAAATATTATCCGCAAGATAAGCTTACCTGAAGTTATTTTGTGTGCTTTCTGAGCTCAACCAACATAAATAATAACGTATCCGGTATAAATCTTAGGGCAAAGCCACGTTCATTGGTGTAGACCTTTTCCGCTTTTTTCTCGAATTAGCTGAGCCAGTGAAGGAAGTTTACATTCACCGCTGACACGATCTCGAATATACTCATATGTTCTGACACCCAGTTTTTTAGCGGTTTGACTAATGGTCATAAAGGTATCCTTTGCCTGAGTTCCTTGCTTTGACATGGTATGCAAACTGACATCCCGTTTACGCGCTTGCACACGGGCAGCCAATTCAGCAGAATTGTTATGTAACGGCAATTCAGGATGCTGAAGCACCAACAGTCACTCGTCGCGTTTCGCCTGTGTTTTAGCGATCCGCTCATCCAGTTGCGCATAGCCCGTTTGCGTTGAAAAGAGCGCGTCAAACGCCTGAGAGAGACTCGTGACCTGTTCTGCATCGGGATTGTTTTTAAACGCGTTGAGTCGATGATAAAAAATCCAGTACTGTGTCAGAAAATCATCCAGTAACGTTTGGTGTTGCGGAACCACAGGTTTGAGCGCCTCATTCTCAGCAGACAGCGTTTCAACCAGATTGAGTAATCCGCTAACAGTGGTTTTTAGTTCGGCCTCAGCAATCGCAGTGACGTCTGTTTGCAATGCGCCGAGGGCGGCGGCAAGCTTGTTTCTGGTGAATGGCATGCTAGAGACCGTTCTCAATCAGGACTGTCTCTATTATACCGTTGATTTTTCAGGCTAAATTATTGGCTCAAGGAGGCGATTGAGGTGGTTTGCTGAATGTTACAAGAGGGGCGTAGCAACGCATTGGAAAAGGGTGTCCAATCGTTTCACACAGAGCCCAACAACCCGAAACCGCGTGGGGTAGGAGCCGTATCCGGTATAAATTACAGGGAAAGGATAATTTTTCAGAAAAAAAAGCCGTAAAAAAACAAAAAGTTCTTGACAAGGTTTTTGTGCAAAAAAGGCATT
>VAPL011089242.1_pt1 | contig 15991 bp, 17 predicted proteins | sample 3395061 | NCBI WGS metagenome assembly VAPL01 (sample SAMN08290444, study PRJNA428436) | hydrothermal vent metagenome | isolation source: Deep-sea hydrothermal vent chimney 2 | place: Pacific Ocean: Juan De Fuca Ridge | depth 2182 m m | reverse complement strand
TTTCCTTACCTCCATCCACATATTTTCAGCCGCAAAATCTGACTTAAATACGGAACCCTCGATTTCAGTCTCCCGGCGACCCCTCGCTCTCCCATGCATCATTTGCGCCGCATGAATTCATGCATGGACCATGCATCCCGCCAATGAACCTCCCGTCAACTAAACATTTAACACCATGAAAAATAAGGGGTTATTTTTTATTTTTGTTTTGGCACGCCGCCTGCAAAAGAAAGGAATAGAAGTCGCTTTTAAAACGGTTAAAAAAACAGAATTTTTATAACAATCTATTTTGGTAAGGAGAAAAGCCATGCAACTGACTCAATCTTTCTTTCAATCCCTGGATGACTGGATCGATACGGTGGAAGTCGATGCGAACCTCTCTTCCGATTGCCTCCATTCTGAATGCACTGGAGGTTGTTCACTTTCCTGCATCCTCCCTCAGGACTCAGATTTCCTTGAAGATTCTTACGTAGATAGAGAGAGCTATATTTGGTGTTCGGAACTGATCGAGAAAGGAGGCCTGAAATGACGACTTTAATTTCTCACCATAAAAGCATGAGTCTCGATCTTTGTAAGTCCCCGATCCAGACCTTCGACGGAGAAAACAAGATCCTGAACACTCGGCCCATCAGGAAACAACCGGCAAAATGCAGAGGAACCGGTTCTCGATCATTTGCTCAGACCATTTATTTTTTGAAAAAGGAAAGTCTCATGTTGGTTGGCGAACTTTTCTAACGATAGTTTATTCAATAGAATTTTTTAGAGAACGAGGTTTTTCCTGATTTTCAGAGGCCCACCCATTTTTCTGGCAATTTCACTCATCTTCAGACAATACCTCTCAAACTCGCTCACGCCTATATTTTGAAACTTTTCAGTTGTTTTGTCCTCTTCCATGTATTAATTCCCCTATAATAGTCCTCAAGGCAACAAATGGCAGAGGATGGTAATGAGTTTGGAAAACAATCACGAAAAAATACCCATATATATCGTACAGAAAGATAATCGATATTCGGTGAAGTGCCAGATCAACAGGGTGGCAGACTGCCTGGAGATCGGTGAATTTTGTGACAGTCAGGAAGAAGCTCTGGAATGGGTAGAAGAAGAATGCTGGATTTTTTCCGGGGAAGGGTGGATATGCTATGCCTGCGTTGAAGGCATATGGAAAAAGGTCGTAAATAAACGGCAAGAAAAAGAGGATGACCGATGGAAAGGATGACGATTAAGCAATCGGCATTGATACGGTCAGGTGGCCTGAAAAATTAAATAACCTTCCCTCCTGCTTTTTCCGCCCAATCAATCGATCTTCTCAAGTCTGTCCTGAGCCGTCTCTTTCGGCGGTAATAAATCCTCCAGAAAAAAAGCCGCGAGTTCGGAACGGCTGGCCAAGCCGGTTTTCTGGTAAATTGATTGCGATTGTTGCTGGACGGTTTTGATTTTGGTCGTGCGAATGTCGGCGATCTCCTGTAAGGAAAATCCCTTTAGAAGTAAAAACCCCACCTCGGTTTCAGCCTGAGTCAATTTCCATTTCCCAAACTGTTGTTCGATCTTGACGGAAAGCCCCGCCAGCAATTGATGGGTTTCGTTTTTCCATTGCTCTTTTTCCTGATGCAGTTTTTCCACATCGACTTTTAGAGAGGTGATCTCCTTTTTCGCCAGAGCCAGTCTTTTCACAGCCAACACAAAAAATGTTCCGCTGACAGCTAATAGCAGTCCTTCCAAAATGAGGTGCGAACCGGTACCCCCGCTTCGGGAATCGGTGATGAGGTCCAGCCCCACCAGCACCGCAAACGTTCCCGACAAAAACAGAACGAGTAAATTGCCCCCCCGGCTATCTTCCATTTGACCTATGGCTCTCCTAACTGGTTAAAAAATAAGGTATTTTCTATCATCCAAAGTCCGGATAGAATTTTTTCCTGCCCTGGACGAAACTAGTGAAAATTAACTGATCACGAAGGAGGTTACCATGATTGATTTGCCATTACACCCAATAGCCGTTCATTTCCCCATCGTTTTAGGATTCATCCTGCCCGTTGCCGCTCTTGCTATCTGGTGGGCCATCCGCAAGGAACATTTACAACAGAAGGCGTGGGTTTTGGTCGTCTTTCTTGCTCTTGCTTATGGAGTTTCTGCGTTCGTCGCAGTTGAACTTGGGGAAGAGGACGAGGAAAAAGTGGAAAAAGTGGTTTCTGAAAAAGTCATCGAAGAGCACGAAGAGGCCGGTGAGTTGATCCCCTGGATCGCGACCGGGCTGTTCCTGGTTTCCCTAGCGGGATTTTTACCGAAAAATTCTCAGCGGTTTCGTCTCGCGCTGGGCGTTTTGAGTCTGGCGGCAGTCATCCCTCTGGCCAATACCGGTCATACGGGAGGAAAGCTGGTTTATCAATATGGCGCGGCCAACGCGCATCTTTCAGGGGAATACAAGGCGCTGGTCGGATCGGGAAAATTTTATGTAGAGAATGCGAAATCCGATGACCACGAACAGGAAGAAGATGACGATGATTAGAAAAACATCATTGCTTACAAAATGATTGATTTTTTGGGCCGATTTGGCTAAAACCCTCCTCCATATTTTAGTTGGGGGAGGGTTTCTGCTTGTTATCAATTATTATATTGAAAAAAACTTGACTGAACGGTAAATATTTTATAAATTATTCATTATTTACTAAATCGATCTCATTCATGAAAATCGTCGAACAAACCTCGGAAGAAATCAAAAACCAGATTCTGGATGCGGCCTTTGAACGCTTTGGCCGTTATGGAATTGGCAAAACCACCATGGTCGAGATCGCTAGGGACTGCGATATGTCGGCGGGAAATTTATACCGGTATTACCCCAACAAGAAAGAAATTGCCGCAGACTGTGCAGGGCGGTGTATGCGAGCCGCCGAAGAGTTGTGGCGGGAAATCTTAAAGCAACCCGGATTGTCGCCTTCCGAGCGTCTGACCACCATTGTGCTTGAGAAGCTCAACTACCTGCATCAACAATTCTCGGACCATCCGCCGCTTTTCGAGCTGGTCATGTATATCAGCGGCGAACGCGGCGATCTGGTGAACAGGCACATGGGAGTCCTGCAATCTCTGGTGGCGGAAATTCTTGCGGAAGGCAACCGAACAGGGGAATTTTCTGTTTCTGACGTCCTGGGGACGGCCCGGGTTTTTCTGGCGGCCACGACAAAATTCATCGCGCCCCATTTTATGGGGAGGCATGAGCTTAAAGAGTTGGAAAAAGAAGCCCATGAGGTTGTGCAATTACTGATTCAGGGTCTCGCTGTACGGTAAATTTTTTTTGCCCTAATTACTAAATATTTTACTAATTATTCAATATTTTTCATCATTTCAGAGGATCATAGCGATCAAAATGAGTTTTGGAGAAGGTGTCATCCGTTACCGCTGGTGGATCATTTTAAGCACAATTTTGCTGGTGGCGACTGCCGCCAGCGGAGCCCGGTTTTTAGGATTCTCGACCGATTACCGGGCGTTTTTCAGTAAAGGCAATCCGCAACTGGAAGCGTTCGAGAGAATACAAAACACCTACACTAAAAACGACAACGCCATGATCACTCTGGCTCCAAAAAATGGCAAAGTGTTCACCCGTGAGACCCTGGCGATCGTCGAGGAAGTGACCAAAGCCGCCTGGCAGATTCCTTATTCCATTCGGGTGGACTCGGTCACCAATTTTCAGCATACCTGGGCCAACGGCGATGACTTGGTGGTGGAAGACCTCGTGGAAAATGCTTCGGGGTTTTCGGAGCGGGATCTTGAAAGGGTCAAACGAATCGCCCTGGCTGAACCGCTGTTACTGCACCGGCTCATCAATCCCGCCGCAGACATGACAGCGGTAAACGTGACCGTCAACATGCCGGGAAACTCGATCAAGGAAACTCCGGAGGTGGTGGCCTTCCTGCGCAAAATGGCGGAAGATATCCGGGCCAAACATCCCGACGTGACGATCTACCTCACCGGGGTGGCGTTCATGAACAACGCCTTCAGCGAAGCCGGACAGGAGGACATGAAAACCCTCGTCCCCATCATGTACTTGATCGTCTTCATATTTCTGATGGTGGCGGTGCGGTCTTTCTATGCAACTTTTGTCACTATTGTGGTCATTGCCTTCTCTATTCTTACGGGAATGGGAATCGCCGGATGGTTTGGGGTGCAACTGACACCGGTTTCCGCTAATGCTCCCACCATTATTCTGACACTGGCGGTCGCGGACAGCGTTCATCTCCTGGTCACCCTGTTCCACGAAATGCGGGCGGGAAAAAGCAAACGTGAAGCGATCATTGAATCCCTGCGCGTCAACCACCAACCTATTTTCATCACTAGCTTGACCACTACCATCGGATTCCTCAGCTTGAATTTCGGCGATTCACCGCCTTTCTGGCACTTGGGAAACATCGTCGCAATCGGGGTGATGGCGGCTTACGTTTATTCCGTGTTCTTTCTTCCGGCAGTCCTTTCGGTTCTGCCTCTCAAGGTCAAGAGCAGGAGTCAGGCCCGAGTGAAGTTTTTCGACCGGTTAGCCAACTTTGTGATTCATCAACGGAAACGATTGTTCTGGGGCATTCTGGCTTTCACTATTGTTATTGCCGCGCAAATACCAAGGATTGAGATCGATGAGAAGTTCAATGAATACTTCGATACCCGCTACCAGTTTCGCCTCGACAATGATTTTGTGGTCGACCGCCTCACAGGGTTTTTTTCTATCAGCTACTCGTTGGGAGCGGGAGAATCAGGTGGCATCAGTAATCCGGGTTATCTGAAAACGATAGAAAAGTTCGCTGACTGGTACCGGCAACAGCCGGGGGTGATGTATGTGAATATTCTGACCGACACCATGAAACGGCTGAACAAAAACCTGAATTACGATGACCCGACCTATTACCGGATTCCCAACGAACGCAACCTGGCGGCGCAATACCTGTTGTTGTATGAATTGTCTCTGCCTTTTGGACTGGACCTGAACAATCAGATCAATGTGGACAAGTCGTCCACCCGGTTCACAGCGATTCTGGAAAACATATCGACCCGCGACGCCCTCGATCTGGAAGACCGGGCGCAGGCCTGGTTGAAAGAAAACGCGCCTGTTGAAATGCTGTCTCACGGGGCGAGCCCACTGATCATGTTTTCCCACATTGCCAAGCGCAACTTCAAGAGTATGCTGGGGGGAATGCTGTTGGCGCTGGGTCTGATTTCCCTGATCCTCATGATTGTATTGCGGAGCTTCAAAATCGGATTGATCAGCATCATACCCAACATCGGGCCTGTTGTTATGACGTTCGGGGTCTGGGGGCTGCTCTTTCAACAAGTGGGCTTTGCTGTGGCGGTGGTCGGTCCGGTGGCGCTTGGGATCATCGTCGACGACACGGTGCATTTTTTGAGCAAATACCTGCGCGCCCGGCGGGAACAGGGCAAAAGCCCCGAGGACGCCATCCGTTATTCATTTCATACGGTGGGCACTGCCCTGGGCGTGACATCGCTCATCCTGGTGGCTGGGTTTCTGGTGCTCTCTTATTCCGGGTTCACCATGAACGCGCATTTGGGAGCCATGACTACCATCGCCATCCTTTCGGCCCTGCTTGCAGATTTCTTCTTTCTCCCGCCGCTGCTCATGAAGCTGGATGGCGGAAAAAAGGACATGAGCGGGATGAAGGGTTCTGTGGCTACGTAAAAGATGTAAACTTTCATAAATTTAACACAGCGATTTAATTCTTGTGTCAGGAGAAACGCATATGATTCGAATTATTATTTTATCCACAATATTTTTTCTTTTCCCCTTGTCCGTTATGGCCGAGACGCCAGAGGAAAAAGGACTGGCCATTGCGGTTGAAGACGATAAGCGCGATAACGGATTCGACGATTTTACCTCGAATATGGTGATGGTATTAAAAAATCGTCAGGGTGAAAAGAGCACCCGGTATATCCGCAACAAAACCCTGGAAGTGGAAGGTGACGGAGACAAATCCCTGATCATCTTCGACAAACCAAGGGATATCAAGGGAACGGCCTTGCTGAACTTCACTCATAAAACAGGAAATGACGATCAGTGGTTGTTCCTTCCCGCTTTGAAACGAGTCAAGCGCATCAGTTCGTCCAATAAATCGGGATCGTTCATGGGCAGTGAATTTGCCTACGAAGACGTGACCAGTCAGGAAGTGGAAAAATACACTTACAAATGGATACGCGATGAAACTCTGGATGGAAAAGAATGTTTTGTGTTCGAGCGCTATCCCGTTTACAAAAATTCCGGCTACACCCGGCAGGTGGTCTGGCTCGATAAAAAGGAGTACCGGGTCTACAAGATCGATTTTTACGACCGCAAAAAAGCGCTTTTAAAAACCCAGATCAACAAAGGGTATGAGCAATACCTGGATCAATACTGGCAACCGGCTGAAATGGTCATGAAAAATCACCAGACAGGAAAAAGCACTGTTTTAACCTGGTCCGACTATAAATTCAGAACCGGATTGAAGGATAAGAATTTCAACAAGAACAGCTTAAAACGCGCCCGTTAATTTAGATGAAATACCCGCTCGGTCAGCGTATGCAATTGTTGCTCAATCCCAGGCAGTGGCTCGGGGTCTGGGTTTTTATTGGTTTGATATTTTTTCAAACTGACTGGGCGAGCGCCCATGAGTTGTCCGGGTTTGTGGGGGGAGAGACTCGCTTATACGCCCAAAGCGCCATCCAGGAAGGACAGAAAGACCATTCCGCTTCTTTCGTTTTTCAACCGGAGTACTACCACGAATTCGAAAGTGGCAGTAGTTTCACTTTCGTGCCCTTTTATCGTTTGGACAGTGCCGACGACGAACGCACTCACTTCGACCTCAGGGAGCTCAGTTATATCTGGCTTCATGATAACTTTGAACTGCGGTTGGGCGTGCGCAAGGTCTTCTGGGGCGTCACCGAAGTGGTGCATCTGATCGACATCATCAATCAAACCGATCTGGTGGAAAGCATCGATACGGAAGATAAATTGGGCCAACCCATGGTCAACCTGTCGCTGGCGCGGGATTGGGGGACGGTGGATTTTTTCATGTTGCCCTTTTTCCGCGAACGCACATTTCAAGGACGTGCGGGCAGACTGCGCTTTTCCCGTGTGGTGGACACGGACCGGGCGGTGTACGCAAGCGCCGCTAAGGAATGGCACACCGACTGGGCGGTTCGCTACAGCCATTATTTCGGCGACTGGGATGTCGGATTGTCTCATTTCATCGGCACGGGACGGGAACCCACCTTACTGCCGGGTACGGACAGCTCCGGCAACGCCATCCTGATTCCCCTTTATGAACAAATCAATCAGACCGGGCTGGATGTCTCTTACGTCATCAATGACTGGTTGTGGAAACTGGAGGCGCTTTACAGGTCTGGGCAGGGGGATGAAGATTTCTTTTCCTGGACCGGCGGGTTCGAATACACGTTCACCCGGTTTCTAGGCAGCGAGATGGACTTAGGCCTGGTTATGGAGGCCATTTTCGACGAACGCGGAGACCGCGCCACCACACCATTTGAAAACGACATTGCTTTGGCCATGCGTCTCGCCGTCAACGACCCCGAACGCACAGACGCGCTTGTCGCTCTGGTGCAGGATGTGACCGGAAACGCCCGCTCGCTGTTTCTGGAAACCAGCAGACGGTTTGGCGACCAATGGAAATTAACGGTTGAAATGCGGGCTTCATTCAGTCAATCTGAAAACGACCTGCTTTTCGATCAACGAGCCGATGATTTGTTGCAAATGGAGTTGAACTATTTCTTTTAACAGGCGAAGGAAAGGCCGTATGAATTTTTTTCAAGAGCTCTCTGATAATTCGATATTTTTCTATCAGGCAACTCGTGGGCCCTTATTTCATAAGAGCAGATCGGGGCCCACAACTGCTTTTAAAGGAGCTCTTATATTTTTACGGACGGTTTTTACCGCCTTTGTTCTTAACTTTATTTTGACTGGAGCGGGTACGGCTGAGAGTGCGGAAAATACCTTCAACCAACTGCTGATGGAAAAACTGGCGCTCGAAAAAAAGCATGGAATAAAATCTCTTGAGTGTTTTCCTTTCATCAAAAAGATCGGCTTTACCGAAGACCAGATTCCCCTGATTGAAAACTGCCTGACCGGAACCCGTAATTTCAGGCAAGCTCTCATCCAGGTCCCCGAAGCCGAGGTCCGTAATATTGGAATCAGCGACCGGTTTTTGCGAACCGGAGGGTTTCACACCTTCCTTATCCCCTGGAACGCATCCAAAGACAAAATGGTGCAGTTCCTGAAACAACAGCCAGACGATGAGGGAAAAAAACAATTCCTGGAAAAAATCCATGCGCTGAAACGAACGATTTCAAAAAAAATTATTGTCCGTGAGCTCTATTGCAATTTACAGGTTTCCAATGAACAATGCCATGAAGGCTACCAAAACCTGGCTAAAATCAAATCCGCGGGCTTCTTGAAAAAAATGAAGTGGCGGGAGATTGTCATCTCCGACATTCATGTCGCTCAAAAAGATCCTTATATTCTGGCTTTGGGTTTTGATAATTCGCCTGAGGAAATGTTGAGCCACCTTGGGCAGGACATCGAGAAAACCTGGGCATCTCGAAAAAAGGGTTACGAGAAAATCCAGGAGAAATATGGCCAGGCTTTCAAGGAGAGACTGCAATTGGAGAATTTTTTCTGCGCGCCCGACCTGTCCCTGGAAGAATGCCGACAAGGAGCGATGAATTTATTTGAAGCCAGCGAAAGTGAAGTGTTGCAGGAAAAATTCTGGGGACGAGTGAATGTGGTTCGATCCGATACTCTCATTGAAGATGATTTCAATGCCACCTTGCGTTACGATTTGCCTGCCAGAGAAATCATCCGGTATTTTTCTAAAAAGCCGGCCCGACAGGAAGCCACCAAAAATACTATCGTGGCGGAAAAGCAGGAAGGCCGCTCCAAGAACAATCATGCCGGTCTTAGAGGAGTTTGCGATCTCGATGGATTGGGGGCCGCCCTTTGCGCCAAGGCGTTCCAGAACTTCATCGATTTCCTGAAAAAAAACCGCGACTATCGAGTGGCCCGACCTTTTTCGAACCTCATGTTTGTAGACGGGGGGCAATTGGCGAGAGTCAATTTTGCTCTCAACTCCTCATCCAGAGACACTTATATCTATGTGGACGCAGACACGAGTCCGTCGAATTTAAAAAATTATCTGGGCGGGCTTGAAAGCCGGAAAGACGCTGGAAAGTGAGGGTTCAGTCGGTTCAATCCGACATTTCCGCTTTGGCTTCTCGGGTTTCCTGAGGCAGAAGGAAGTGGCGCGTATCGTATTCTACCGAAGTCAGAACAAACTGTCTGGCCAGACCGGAGGTGAGATTGATGACGAGGGGAGCGACCAGGTTGGCCGTCATTTCCAGAAAGTTTTCAGGTATGGTGACAATGACACGCGTCACCAGGGTGTTCCCAGGTTCGAACTGGATTTCCGCTTTTTCCCTTTCGGTCAATTTCACCGAATAATCGGGGACATAGAGGAAGGGGTCGGTGATCACAAACGCCAATCGGGGAGTTTGCAACGACTGCAACCATTCCATCGGACTTTCTACGTTGGGGGCAAAGGGCAAACAGGTGAAGGCGTTTTCCTTTTCGAACCCATAAAGACCTACAGGAAAATTGAATATTTCTGTTTCTTTTATTTCTATGTTTCCAAATCGGGTGGTTTCGTAATTCATGAATCCAGTTTTTCTTTCATTAGTTGAGAAATTTTCCCCATATCAATATTTTTGGGGGTGGCCGCTGAGTGATTTTCTTGCTTGATCCTCAAAAAAACCTCTTCTCGATAAATTTTGGTCTCCCTGGGAGCTTCGATTCCAAGGCGGATGTTTTTTCCTTTTACATCTATAACGGTTATTTTGACATCTTCATTAATCTTTATACTCTCGCCAATTTTTCTTGTGAGGACAAGCATAGTTGGATTCCATTCCGTTTTGATGGCATTTGGGGGATAATGGGGGAAGTATAGCAAATTATGTTCCGGTTTTTGAAATATTTAGCCGGGGTTGCCACAGGGGTTATTCATTGACAGGTCATGGTTGTTTATGATAACTTTCGCCCTTTCCTCAACGCATCGGGAAGATTTTTTTTATGGGAGGGTAGCTCAGTCGGTAGAGCAGAGGACTGAAAATCCTCGTGTCGGGGGTTCGATTCCCTCCCCTCCCACTCTTTCTAAGAGGGCGAATTTGCTCACGATGCGCAACGCATTCTGTTTGAGTCGAAATCTTTTCATCTCCTTGCAGGATTTTTTGTAAGGCCTGAAAGCCCCATTTCAAGCTGATTCCCAAAAAAATCTCCCACTGTTTTCAAACTTCAAATCATCTCTCAAAAATTCGGGCTCGTCACTAAAAAAATATTAGCGGGGCTTTTAGCGGGGCTTAAGGAAAGTTCCGGTCTGATTTTGGACGACCCTTTTGAAAAAAATGGATGGCTGTAAAAAAAAGTTATCAAACTTTAGAGAGTCCTCTGAGATTTTTTTTCTTGATACCTGTTGGAATAACGGTGTTTTTTTTTGTGCTTGAGAAAAAGCAGGAAATTTTAAAATTAGGTGGTTAGAATGGGGAACTATGGAGGGGCGATCTTCCTGCCAGAATTCTATGTATAATACTGGCTGATGGATTTTTTCCAACAAAACCTTAATAAGATGAAAAGGTCAAATGGTTGCTAAAATTGAAAGCCTGAAAAACATACCTATTTTCTCCTCGTTGTCTGAAATGCACCTGGGAGAGCTTTCCGAAATCATGCTGGAAAAGACCTACCGAAAAAACCAGGTGATCTTTGATCAGGGCGATCCGGGAAATTCTTTGATTGTCATTAAGAGTGGGTTGGTCAAAATTTCTCTTGTCGATTCCAACAATCATGAATTTATAATCAAAACATTCTCGGTGAATGATTTCTTTGGAGAAATGTCGTTGCTTGATGGTGGATCGCGGAGTGCGACTGCGACAGCGGTTGAAGACACCCAGGCCCTCATCATTTTCCGTGAAAATTTTATCAACCTCATTAAGAAAACGCCCTCGATGACCTTGGGGATGTTGACGGAACTTTCCAGCCGATTGAGAACGACGACTGAAAATATTTCCAACCTGACTTTTTTTGATGCGTATGGAAAAGTCGCGCGCTGTCTTTTGGACCTTGCGGATCAAGTGGGCCAAAAGGAAGAAGACGGGGTGGCCATTCAACTGACTCTTTCCCGCCAGGAACTGGCCAATATGTCCGGTTTATCTCGGGAAACCTTTGCGAGGATATTGAAGGAATTTCAAGTCCGTGGATGTCTGAAGGTTCAGGGGAAAAAGATTGTCATTCTGAATGAAAAAGTGATGCGAAGGGAAATCGTTATTTGAAAGCCATCCCTGCCAGGGTCATTGCTTTCACCAAATCGTCTGCTGATTCGTACGGTTTATTTGGTAGGCAGGCGAAAGACTCCGTCCCAGATTTCCGGTGGCGGATTTGATTTGAAACGCAGGCATCGGTTTCTGAAGGAACGCGAAGGGCCATCTGCAGGGTTGACCGACAGAGCCTGCTCAAAAAAATGGATGGCGTGATCCCAGTTTCTTTTTTTGTAATTGTTCAGCCCTTTAATATAAAACGGCAGAATTTCCAAAATAGCCTGATCGATGTACCCCGCTTTACCCAGCAGTTCATACACTTTGACCGGTGACTTTCTCCCCACCACTCGGATGGTTTCCAGCTCCCGGACTTCTATATGGTTTTTGGCCTGTTGATACGTTGAATCGCTGATCAATGAAAAGGTTCCATATTCCTTATTTGCGGCTTCCAGGCGTGCGGCCAGGTTCACAGAATCGCCATTGATCCCATAATTCATGCGGTTTTTAGAGCCTATATTTCCCACGACCATGGAACCCGTGTTGATTCCGACCCGCATATACAATTCCGGTTTCCCCGATTTTTTCCACTGTTTGCGCAGTTGCGCAAGTCTTTCCTGCATTTCTATGGCCACCCAGCAAGCGCGCTTGGCGTGGTCAGGGAAATACAGTGGTGCCCCAAAAAAAGTTTTGATGGCGTCCCCGTCGTATTTGTCCAGGGTTCCCTCGTGCTTGAAAAGAATTTCCGTCATTTCGGTCAGATACGCATTGAGAAAATTCACCAGTTTTTCGGCGGAATATTTTTCCGAGAGGGAAGTGAAACCCTCAATATCAGTGAACAGGGCCGTGAGTTCTTTTTGTTCACCGCCGAGCTTCAATTGCCCCGGTTCTTTCAAAAGCTGATCGATGACGCTCACCGGCAAATATTTGCTGAAGACATTTTGGACCCTTTGTTTTTGCTTCATTTCGGTGCCATACCGGTAAATCATGAGAGAAGCCAGAATTAGCGTATTTTCCAGCAACGGGTAAACATCGGTGATCCAGAAATCTTTATTCACCATCAACCAATGGCTGAGGAGAAATTGCAAGGCAAGTGAAAAAAACCAGACCAATGGCCCGTATCCCGGTTTGATGCGAGAATAGATCCAGGTCAGCAACAGGCCCAAAATGACCAGGTAGGCCATGTCAATGATTTGCACTGCATCGGGTTGGTGCAGGGAATTTTTGTGCAGAATATTGTCAATGACCGTGGCATGAATTTCCACCCCGGGGTAGTTTCGGTCAAAAGGCGTGATCTTGATATTTTCCAATCCAGGAGCAGTGGCCCCAATCAGGACAATTTTATCGCGCAAACTTCCCTCAGGAACCAGATTTTTTCGGTCATGGATGATATCGGTTACTGAGTAGTGGGGGAAAGTTCCACGATCTCCCATGAAATTGATTTGCATTTCCCCTGTGACGTTGGTGAATATTTCCAAGGGAAAGTCTCCGTCGACCAGAACATTTTTGACTCCAAACTCGTCCACGCGGAAAAGGAGAGTCCCATTGAGAAATTTTTCCAAAACTCGGATAGCCAGCGGCGGGAAAAAATAATCCTGAGCGTTTTCTTTATTATGATATTTGACGATGAGAGGCAATTTGCGGATGGACCCATCCGGTTCGACATCGATGCTGATGAAACCCGATTGCTTGACCGCCTTTGAAAGAATGGGAATATTGGATTCGACGGCATAAGCGGACCTGAAATCAACCGATGACAAATCCACCTTTTCGCTGGACTTGATGAATCCTACAAATTGCGAGGGTTTGATATTTTGAAAAAAACCATTTAAGGCGTTTTCTGAAAGATGGTCCAATCCTTCCTTGTTAAAATGGAAAAAATAACCCAGCACGGAACGGCTGGACTTTTCAAGGATCTCGGAAAATTGCGAGTCGTATTCCGCGTTTTTAATAAAACGTTCTACGGTCTGGAAGACCTCTGAACTGCCTTGGGTTTTGTCGATAAGTTCCCGTTGCAGTTTTTTCAGGCTTTCGATTCCCGAGCTTTCATCCGGCGAAGAAAATACCATATCAAAACCAATGACCTTGGCTTCCCGTTCCACAAGTTTTTCCATCAGACGGGTTAAATTTTTTCTCGGCCAAGGCCATCGCCCCAATTCGTCGATACTTTTTTCATCAATAGCGGCAATGACCACCTCTGGTCCAGGGGAAATGGGGCCGCGCCATTGGAAATGGGCATTCTGGAACATGAGTTCCAGCTGGTAGATGAAAGGCGGTTGCGCTCTATAAAGAAAAACCACCATCGTTGTAAAAATCAAGCCTAAGGCCCAGGGAGCGAATTTTTTCATCATCAATTAAGGAATTTTTAGAAATACCGATCGAAATTTCAATTGTATCATGCACCATTAAAATCTCTTAACTTGACATGGAAACTCAACACTTTAAAATAAATCGAAGATAATGAACAGCTTGCAAATATGGGGTTAAGAGGCCATTGACATGAGAAAAAATATTTTATTTTCGGCGTTCCAGTTTTGTTTCCAAATGTCGGTTTTCCTTATTTTTTGCCTCACTTTTCAAGCGGTTTCCATCCCGCCGGCGTTTTCCAAAGAGAAACCCAGGATCACCCGCGTGGAATTTATTAATCTAATGGCCAAGCACCAGCCGGCAAATCCGCTTTTTCCGCAAAACGCCGCAATGCTTTCTCCAGAAAAATTATACGATCAAACAGTCAAGCTATTGAAATTGCGGAATTTCATTATTTTGGAAGGAAAAGACCCCAAGGGCGCTCTAGAGGACATCGAATTTGTCACGGTGACTTACGCTTTTTCAGGAGCCCCTGCGGGTAAAGGCCTGCTTGAGCAAAAACTGTATTTGAAAAATGCGGGCATTGTTGTGTCCCCCGATATTGGTTTGGCCACCGCCGTCGAGGGCAAGGTGTTTCAATCCTCCGCCGGAGAGAGCTTAAAAAGGCAGACCCATCTGGCGTCGCCCGTTTTTTTAATGGATCAAATCGATACCAAGGCGAACTCCAAAGTGTCCTTTTCCTTTGACGACGCAAGTTCGATCTCCATTGGCGAGAATGCCGAGGTCAAGATCACCAAACATATATTTGATCCAAATAAAAATTTGCGTCAAACCGTGGTGGAAGTTTCACTGGGCGCAGTCCGATTTGCGGTGACCAAGGAAAGAAATAAGGACTCGACCTTCAAAGTGATCACACCTGCTGGAATTGCGGGTGTACGCGGGACGGAATTCGTCATCATGGTTGACCCGGATGGAAAGACCACTTTCGTGGGGTTGGAAGGTTCCATCGAAACCATTCCCTTTACCCCTGAAGGACAACCGGGGAAAGCTCAGATCATTTCCCAGGGGCAGAGTCAGGAGATATCGAAAAGCGGGCAAGCGTCTTCGGTGTCGAAGGCTCCCTTGGAGTTGCTGCAACAAGCCAGACAAAAAACCGACCTCAAGCCATCGATTTCTAAAGATCGTGGCATCACCCGGATGAAAGCGGAAATGGCGGCAAGAATCGCCAAAAGGGAACGATTGACAAATGAGGCGCAAAAAGAAATAGAGGCCGACAGCCTCGATGGAGATGAAAAATCCCTCAACCCCGGAGACGCAACGAATCTCCCTCAATCACCTCTAAAAGGGCAAGGTCGGCCAGAAAAACCGACCCAGCAAAATAAACCCGTCAGTTAAACTTGACCCGCCTGGTTTTGGGCTCAACGCCGTTTTTCTTCCCGATAAATGTTGCCGGAGTCACAGATTAATGTGACGCCATCCCTACGCCGATTGCATACGTTCCTATATAGTTTCTCCCAACCGAAACAGAATCATGCTTTCATAATACTGTAGTGGCCTCCTCAAACTGAGGTTATTGTGAGTCCGATATAGAAGTGGTTCAGAAGCCCCCTTGAAGGTCTACCGCGAAGTAACCTCCCTCCAAGTTCCGGTGTATTTTATTCAGGACCAGGCATTTCTTTCAACATCCGTAGCCGATCCAGATCTCAAGGGGGTTTTTCCTGAAATCAATACCCTAAAGGGGTCCGTTATCAAAACTTGTCTCCTCCCTTTACCTACGGTTCATTGGCGGGGGTGCCACACACCTCCCATTTCCGCTACAAATCCCCCTTAAGTGGCCGGTGGGCGGACCCTCATCATTTTAAAAACCACGTTCAAAAATAAGGACGCCTCTATAAATTGCTTTTGGCCATGAGCGGCCCTTATAAAATAAGGGCACGCGAGTTGCCTGAAAGAAATATATCGAATGATTAGAGGTCCCCATAAACCTTTTATCCTGAAGACTTTTGGGAATTATCCTGAATCTTTTACCGGGCGCTGGATATTTTACGGGATAAGTAGTATCGTAAGCCGTTCATCTGCCGCCCGTCAGGGACGATCACGGTTTCGGCAGGTTTTTTTGAGGCTGTTTTTTTCAATAACTGTTTTCAGGATGTCAGCGCATGAGTTTTTATGAAGAGGCCAAAGGGTATCTGGAAGAAATAAAAGCAGAAAACGAAAATTTCAGCAAGGCTGAAAATCCGCAAGAAGAAATAGAAGCTTTGAAGGAAATGATGGATGGGTTCATGCGGGGCGCGCAACGCACCCGGGAGAAAATCGATCAGTACAATGATCGCCGCTGGCAAAGGTA
>VAPL010048006.1_pt1 | contig 15993 bp, 14 predicted proteins | sample 3395061 | NCBI WGS metagenome assembly VAPL01 (sample SAMN08290444, study PRJNA428436) | hydrothermal vent metagenome | isolation source: Deep-sea hydrothermal vent chimney 2 | place: Pacific Ocean: Juan De Fuca Ridge | depth 2182 m m | reverse complement strand
CTTGGTACTTGGAGGATCATCGGGTAGAGAGCAGTCGGTCTCCGTTTGCCGGCAAGACCCGAGCGTCCAGGAATTGCCCGGGTTTCCGACTGTGAACTGTCAGCTGTGAACTTCTGTTCGTGAACTGTCAACTGAACGACTGCCCCCTATCCGCTGGCCCTCTGCGCGCTACGTGCTACTCGTGGCTCTGTCGCTCGACATCACGGCGAGGCCGGCGTCGAGGTCGCGGACGGTCATGATGCGGCGGCCAGGCTGGACGGCGTCCGTGATTTGGCCGATCGACAGGCCGAGAGCCTTCCACTCGAGTGACAGGGCCTCGAGGGACCTGTCGGTTGCCAGAGCGACCCCGAAGATGGAGGCGTCGCGGACCGGGGACTCGATGACTTCCAGGACGGGGCCGACGCGGAAGAATGCTGCCGGGCGTCCCTTCACGCTCATGCGCAAACGCGGGTGTGCGCCGGTTCGCTCGATGGTGGTGATCGCTGCGTCGAGGCTGGGAACGAGGAGTACGACATGGTCGACGAGGAACGATTCGACCGCCACACCTTCGGGTGGGTCGAAGACGTTGATGCCGAACGCAGGTGCTGCGGGCTCCCATGCCCACACCGGATCACCGGTGGTGCACGTGACGTTCCCGAAGCGAGGAGATGCGCTCCATCCGAACGCCGTCCAGTCGATGGGCAACCCGAGACCGGTGATGGAAGGCATTGAGCGAGAGTACGCAGTGCGCGCTGCGTAGTACGAGAATGCGCGACCAGGGAGCAGCTATTCACCGTTCACCGGAAGAACCCGAGCATCCCGGAATCGTCGGGGTTTCCGACTGTGAACGGTGAACTGTCAGCCCAGCGACCGCATCCACCGATCCGCTGATCTTCTGCGTACTTCGAGGCGGATCTGATAGCGAGAAGCCCGACGAACCTCGACAGATGGCCCCGCACTTCCCCGAACGAGGTTCTCTGAATCGGCACATCGGGCCTCTCAAGATGCAATGTACGTGACCATCCGGCGTGATTCAACACGGCTGATAGGTGCCGATTTCGCGACGTCCCCCAAGGAGGCCACACAGCCGCGGTCAACCGAGGCCAGGTGAGGTACACGGCCGGGGTTTGTCCACATATCCACAGCTATCCACAGGAGGTTGTGCACAACGCCCTGTGCGAAACTTCCGTGAGGAACCTTTTCGCGGTCAGGCAGTGATGCCTGCGTAGAGCTCGAGCAGGCGGGTGGCAGTGGAGTCCCATGAGAATCTCTGACTGAACGACACAGCAGAGCGGGACATCCGACGTGCGAGCGAGGGGTGCTCCAGTATCGCTCCGATCGCAGTCGCGAATGCGACAGGATCGTGGTTGTCGACGAGCAGCCCGGACTCGGCAACGTCGATGACGTAGGGCAAGCCACCCGTGTTCGCAGCTACGACGGGCGTCCCACAGGCCTGGGCCTCTGCTGCTACGAGCCCGAAGGACTCGCTGCGCGACGGAACGACGACGACGTCGGCCGCCCGATAGTGATCTGCGAGCACGCGATGAGGAACTGGATCGAAGAATCGGACGCGGTCTTCGAGTCCGAGGCGCTTCGTCGTTTGCCTGCACCGCTCCAACTCGCCTGCGCCGTCGGCACCGCTTGTTCCACCGATGATGTGGAGCACGATTCTTCCCGAGCCGTCGGATGGTGGATCAGGGAGGTGGCCGAGGGCCTGGACGGCGATGTCGGTTCCCTTGTGCGATTGGATTCTCCCAACGAACAGGATGATGCGCTCGTTGCCGAACCCGAGGCGATCCCGGGCCTGTCCCTGGGCGCCCGGGTGGAACACGCCGTGATCGACTCCGGGTGGTGAGACGCAGAGACGCTCGGGTGACGCTCCGTAATGCTCGAGGAGGTCATCGAACTCGTATGGAGTGGAGGCGATCACACAGTCGCTTCGCGAGATGACCTCCTGCTCGGTGACGAGCCGGTCATTGCTCGAAGGGGCTTCGTTCGGGTGACGGGCAGCGTCCTTCACCTTTCCCAAGGTGTGAAACGAGTTGGCGAGAGGGAGCCCGAGGGCGTCCTTGAGCCTTACACCGCAGCGGCCCGACAGCCAGTAGTGGCTGTGCACGAGATCGAAGATGATGCCCTCGGACCTGATCCACTTTTCGACACCATCGGCGAACTCTGAAGCGAACGGCTGCATCTCTCCGATCGTCAGTCGTTCGGATGGTCCAGCCTCGATTTGGACAACCCGGTATCCGGGGAGAACGTCGGTTTCAGATGGCATGTCGATGTCGGTTCGCCGCGTGAACACGGTGACGCGAACGCCGCGTTCGGCCATCGTGCGTGAGAGGCGGTCCAGGTAAACGTTCATACCGCCGGCGTTGCCGGTACCCGGCTGGATCAGCGGCGACGTGTGCATCGCGATGTAGGCAACCTCAGAGATCATTGGAGCGATCCCTTCACCACGAAGAGTTGCCGCGGCTGGGCACCGTGCTTGAACTTGTACCGCTCATCCCCCTTGAGGAAGTCGAACACTGTTGCCCCGCGGGCGATCTGGGCTTCGATCAACGCTGCAAGTAGCACGATCCCCGGCGAGGCCATCGCTGCATCAGGGTCATAGGCAGAGTTGTAGTAGAAGTAGCCGTCGTCCGTCTCGAACCCGAAAGCGTTTGCACGGGGGATCCCGTCGCACTCGAGGGTGTGGATCGTCGCCCCACCGTGATCGAGCAGGTCCTCGAAGTACCGTTGCATGTCCCTGGTCATGAACATGCCCTTGTCGCCTTGTGCGGTCCGATGCATCGCACAGAACATGTTGATCGCTTCGGCACCGTGCTGGACGATCGCGATCTCACCGAACTCTGCTTCGAAGCGTCGACGTTTGCGTCGCACCTCGTGACGTTCCTTCTTCCCGATCGATGCGAGCCAGGCGTCGTAGCTGTCGGGAAGGTCGAGCACAGCCGAAACCTCATCCTCGGTCGTGGTGCATCGGCCACCGGCCATCTCGACTGCCATCTCGACGGCTGTACGGGCCTCCTCGGGAAGCGAATCGAACCGGAACGTCGTGACGGGAAGCGTCGACAGGGCCTCTGCAACTGCTTCTGCACCCTTCGGTCCTAGTGGTGCGTGGTAGTCGGTCAGGTTCGATTGACCGGCGAACTGAAGATGATCGCCCGTGACGACGAACGCTGCGGCACCGGAGTCCATGGCCATGACGTGAAGCTCACCTGCGGTGTCGTCTCGATGGTTCCACGCCGTCTCGAGGAAAGGGCGGTACGGGAACGGCCCAACACCAGGGGCAACTGGTTCGAGATCGGAGGGGAACGCGTCCCAGTTCTGGGGGCTCATAGTGTCTCGAGTATCACGGTGCGGCCCACCGCTCGACCACCACCGATGACCGGAGGCGACATGGCGGTGTCGAGAGCATCAGCCATGGCGTCCGGGAGCACACCGATGCGCCGGGCCACGTCGAGTGCGGCAGCGACCGCCATCTCGCTGGTTCCGGACTGAGACTTCGTGGCGATGGCGACGCCGTGCGAGGCCATGGCGAAGGACCCCTCCGCCCCGACCTTCTGCGGGCCGCCCCAGGTGATGCCGACGCGCCCGTCGTTTCGTACGTTGTCTGCCACCAGCGCACCGTAGGTTGCCATGGCTACTGCGATCGGTGTTGCCTCGGGCATCGTGGTGAGGCATGAGAACGCAGTTGCGAGTGTCGCGATGGTCCCCCGCAACGTCGGAGCACCACAGCCGTCCACTCCGACCGGGCGAGCATCGGCGCCTGAGTACTCCTGCATGACTTCGAGGACGGACTGTTGGAGTGGATGGTGGAGGTCGAGATAGGACGCGATGTCCCAACCGGCGACTGTGCATGCGGCGAGCCAGCCGGCGTGCTTACCCGAACAGTTGTGAAAGCGCGGTTCGAGACGCGTGTTTCCCCTGAGTATCTGAAGGACGTCTGCATCGTGGCTCAGGGGTCGTCCAGGAGTTGTTGCAAGTGCGTCCCTCGTCAGACCGTGGTCGCTCAGGATCTGGTCGACGATCGCGAGGTGAACCGGGTAGCCGCCGTGACTTGCACAGGAAACAGCGAGATGGGAGGGGGGAAGCTCGAGACCGGTGCGGGCAGCAGCTATGGCCTGGAAGGGCTTGATCGCCGACCGGTAGAAGATCGGTTGTCCGATCGCACCGGATGAGTAGAGCACCGTCCCGTCCCCATCGATCGCTATTGCTGCGACGTCGTCGTACGATTCTGCGAGTCCGGAGCGGACCCTTGCAAGACGCATCGGCTACTTCGTCGAGAGGAGTTCGTCCGGACTCGCCGACCCGTCTCGGTAGCGTTTCGTGAGTTCGGCTGTGATGAGGTCGTATGCGTCGTACACAGCGCGGCGCTCTTCGGAGAGCTTTGCCTCGGTTGTCGACAGCGAGTCGCGGATCTCTGCGAGGTCGTCGTCTGCGAGCGTGGGGAGGTGTGCCAGGAAGTCGTCTGCGAGCGCCGCATCCACCGGTCTTCTTCCTTCTCCCGCGAGTTCGGGGAGCTTGAGCGGACGCTCCATATCGAGTGGATTCGATGTCCTCCCCGATGGTGTGTCCGACAGGATCTCAGGGAGGGCTTCGATCAGCGATCGTGTCTCTGTGCCGTTGCGGCGGCGCAGTTCGAAGTCGAGGAGGTCGAGCCTTCCGTGGAGGATCCTGCGGTAGTAGGACAGCTCGGTGTCGAGCTCGTCGAGGATGGCTCTCCTCGAGCGTAGTTCCGCGAGCGGAACCGAGTCCAGTGTCTCGGTGAAGGACGGATCCATCACCAGGTCGATACGTCTACGTTGCTGTGTCATGCCATGCTCCTTGCGAATCACAAGTTAGCAAGCTGGGCGCACCGTCGGGTACGGGTTCACGGCTCTGCCACCGGGACGAATCTCGAAGTGCACGTGCGTGGATGTGTATCTGGCGTTTCCGGAGTTGCCGACGTAGCCGACCACGGTGCCCTTTGAAACCCGCTGACCGGACCGGAGATCGGTGGCCTGGGACTCGAGATGCGCGTAGTAGTACACCGTTCCGGTGTCTGAGTAGAGGTGAACGGTCCAGCCGCCAAGGCTGTTGGAGCTGAGCTTCACTCTTCCGTCGACGACGGCCACCAGGGGCGTATTGCGCGCGGCGAACATGTCGACACCTTTGTGTTTCCGGCCACCTGAGCGTGGGTACCCCCACGAATCGATGAACGAGGTACGGCCCGCAACGGGACAGATGAACCCGGTCGTCGCTGAGGAGCTTGCACCCGCTGCAGAACCGGTCGACGGCGCTGATGTCGAGGACGACCCTTTGGACCTTCTCGCTGCACGTTCCCGTTCAGCTTGTTCCTTTGCGCGCCGTTCGTCCTCGATCCTCTTTTCTCGTATCTCCTGGTCGAGCTTGTCGATGGCGGCTCTGAGATCGTCGTTGGCCTTGGCGAGTATCTCCTGCTGTTGCCGCTGGAGGTCGGCGATCTCGACGACGACGACGGCCGCGGCATCCTCGCTCGCTGCGACGTCAGTCTTTTGGACGATGAGTTCGGAGGCGCTGCGGTCTGCCTGGCGCGAGACGGCGTCGAGGTTGTCGAGCGAGGCGAGCTCGATCTCAGCTGCACGGTCCAGAAGCGCGCGTGATGTGACGAGCTCCTCGATCGTGCTTGCAGCGAACGCCGAACCGATCATCCCCGACTGGCCCGAGGTGTACGCCCTGATCACGAGATCCTGGGCTGCGGTGTTGAGCTCGGTCGCCTTCGTCTGATACCGCTCGACGGCCTGCTCCATCCGTGAGATCCGGTAGGTCAGTTCCTCACGCTGTGCGTTGAGGGTCTCATAGCGGGAAACCGCGTCGTCGAGTTGGGCGGTGACCTCTTGATAGTGCTTGTAGGCCTCCGATTTGCGGGCCTCTGCAACGGCCTTGCTCCGTGCTGCAGCATCGACGTCGGCCTTGGTTTGGGCGGACGCGCCGATCGGCACGAGTGCCATGATGGCGATCGTGAGGAAGAGGAGCAGCCAGCGAGGAGCGCGCGTCAGCAACATCGAGCATCAGGCTAGTGGCAGAAACCGCTACTTCGCCGGGAAATCCGGCATCGGTGGTTCGTCAGCCGAACAGCCAGAGCGCCAGCCAGAAGAAAGGACCGGCGAGGATCGCGCCATCGAAGAGTGCAAGGGTTCCGGGGGCGTTCTCGGTATGGAGAACACTGCCGGTACGCAGCATCGATCCGAGAGCCCGTCCTGCGATGACGCCGGCTGCAGCCGCCACACCTCCGAGCAGGCCTGCGGCGATGTCGAGTTCGCTGACGACCATCCCTGCGATGAGTCCGGCGCCGAGTGCACCGAGCAGTGCCCCGACGTTGGCATCGACAGACTGGATCTGAGCGCCATAGGCACCGGCGACCCAGGCACCGACGAGTGCGAACACGATGACGAGGAGGAACGCGACGACCGCGTACGAGCCAAGAAGCCGTAGAAGGATGAGTCCAGCGCTTGCGGCACTTGCAACGACGGATACGAGGGTCGTGGCTGCAGTTCTGCGAAAATCGCGGCTCGCCTTGTCGAAGATCGGCCATGAGACCGACACCATGATCCCGATTGCCATGCCACCGGCGAACCCGCTGAAGCCCCAGGCGTAGGCGCCGGTGGCTGCTGCGACGGTTCCGATCAATGCAGGGTACGCGACGAACGCGTCCGCAGTTTGAGACGATGTCGCTGAGACGTCCCACACCCACGCGATCACTGCGCCAGCCGCGACGATGGCGAACCATGATGCGTCCGCCCATGCCACGGCGAGCAGCGATATGACCAGGGTCACCGAAAGGAGGTTGGGGGAGACGTTGAGCGCAGGCGCCGATACAGCACCCCCAGAAACCGGCGGGATGAGCGCCACTTCGTCCGACTCGCCGATCGGCGTCGCTTTCTCGGCCTGTGCACCGTTCACCCAGACCCTTGCTGCGGTGATCCCCGAGGAGAACTGGGGTCCGAAACGGTCGGATGCCTGAGTGAGAAGGTCGCCGACGGTCGAAGCGTCGAACGTCACTGAATCCGTTCCGGCGGATTCCCTCAGGTTGGCGAAGAGGCGCAGGGTTGCCATACCGAGAGCGTAGTGCGATGCGTTCCCGTGGGGTGGCAACCCTGGGTGATCGTGCCCGGGCGGCACGACAGAGGAGCGCAGCGACGATGTAGGGGGGATAGCGCAGCAGGAGGACGGGCACCGAGCGCAGCGACGAGTCAGGGGGATGGGGGCTCGAGTTGTTGCTTGTACCCCTTGGCTTCTCACCCTCCTGGCTCGGGGGCTCGCCCGTCCTCTCTCCAGGGAGAACGGAAGAACTCGGAGCCTGAAGGCGGGTATGACCTCGTGGATCGAGGCTGAAGGGGGACCGAAGAAGCCGACGGTGACTGAGGGGGGCTCAGGTCCCGTCGCTGAGGAAGCCGAGGTCGCTGAGCGCTTCGACGGTCGAACGGAAGTCGTGTGAGGCGAACCCGATGAACCCGTTCGCTCGGACCCTGCGCATCGTGGGACCCGGTATCGAGGTACCTCTCCAGGACACGAACGCTGCACCCATTGAGAACGCCTCCGGGTCGGCTTCAGCGACGATGTCGGTGACCGTATCGAGGGTCTGGCCCTGACCTGCCGCCGCTGCGGCGACGAGCACGTTGACGAACCCGTGGTGCCACAGGTCGTCGGCGCAGTGGCGGATGGGTGCTTTGATCCCCGAGGAGATCCTGAACGGCAGCCGATGCGCTGCGGCCTCACTGATGAACCCAGCGACGGCTTCTACCGACAGACTCGCTGCCGCGGAGGGTGCGCCCAACCCGATCTGCACTCCGCCGACCATGGACCGTCGGGAGAGCTCCGATGCGACGGTCACTGCCTGATCCCCGAGAAGCGAGACCCTATCGAGTTCGAGGAATGGGACGACCTCGGGTTGGATCGAGGTGATCGCATCGATGGCAGCACCGATGTCCGCCGGCCTCGGACCGGCGATACGAACCTCGGCTGCTGCGATCGTTGCCGCGGGCTGCATCTCTGTGTGAAACGCCTGAGCGGCAGACGCTGACTCACCGACATCTCCGTCGAACACTGCCCCGATCTCCCACGGATCCTCACCGGCTTCCAACGATCGTGTCAGTGACGCTGCGAGATCCGTGAGGCTCGATGTCGGGCACAGGAAGCGTCCGGCCATCCACCCGGTGCTCGCGATGCGTGCCGCGCGATACGTCGAGACCGCATCGTCCATGGTCGACGGTGTCGGCCCAAGGAGCGACGCGTTGTCGATGAGCGCCCCGAACGATGCAGAGCGGGCATCGAGAACGAGCCTCATCGCGCCTCGATCCATACGTCGGGGTTCGTGCCCGTTTCGACGTTGTAGCTCGGCGAATGCCCGGTGGCGGCGCGGCTTCGCGTCGCGTGTCTTGCCAGCATGGAACTCCCTGTCGCGTGACACCATGGTACGAACCCGGAATCTGCGACGTCACGCCCCGCAGTGGCGTTGTGCTACGAGAGGCATCAGATGAGAAGTGGAACAGGGGTACCTCTGTCGGTCGGGGAGTCGCCTCGACCGAATCTGCGCCGGTGACTGCGATGATCTGGATCGGCTTGCTGATCATTCTCGTCTCATGGTCGATCGTCCGGCTCGGGCGACGGGAAGTGTGACACGGCGTCATGTTCTCCTGATCGACTGTTCGCCCACCGTCGGCACTCCGGCTACAGTCGAAATAGATATGTAACCGCTTACAGTTGTCGTGTGCCCGGGGACGGCACTTCACCAGATTCAAGGCAGAATACATGACAGGTTGGTGGCACGGAGCCGTTGGCTACGAGGTGTACCCGCGCTCCTTCTGCGATTCGAACGACGATGGCATCGGCGATATCAAGGGGATAGCCAGTCGATTGCCGTATCTGTCGTGGCTGGGAATCGACGCTGTGTGGATCGCTCCGTTCTATCGGTCGCCCGGTCTCGACCATGGCTACGACGTCTCGGATTACCGTTCCGTCAACCCCATCCACGGCACCCTTGCCGATTTCGACGAGCTCATTGCTGACGCACACGCGCTGGATATTCGGGTCGTCGTAGACATCGTTCCCAACCACTCTTCGAGTGATCACCGGTGGTTCAAGGAGGCACTCGAGGGGCCGGACAATCGCTACCGCGATTACTACCTCTGGCAAGATCCCGCGCCCGACGGTGGTCCGCCGAACAACTGGGTGAGCCACTTCGGTGGGCCGGCGTGGACGCTCGACGACGCGTCGGGACAGTACTACTGCCACCTCTTCCTCCCAGAGCAGCCAGACCTCAACTGGAGCAACGCCGACCTGCGCGAAGAGTTCGATGAGATCCTCAGATTCTGGTGCGACCGCGGTGCCGATGGATTCCGGATCGACGTTGCGCACGGCCTGACGAAGGATCCGGGCCTTCGTGACAACCCACAACGCGTACCGATCAAGAACCCGGACGATCCGATCGAAGTCTTCAACGCGTATGAGCATCTCTACGACATGGACCAGGACGACACCCTCGAGGTTTTCCAACGATGGAATCAGGTCGTGGCACCGTACGGTGCCGTCCTCGTCGGCGAGTCCAACCCCCGAACCATCAACCGCGTGGCCCGCTACGTTCACGGTGATGGCCTTCATACGGTGTTCTACCTCGAGCCTGGATGGATGCATTGGAAACCGGAGGACCTCCTCGAGAAGATCGAGACAGTTCACCGCAGTAGCGACGCGGGGATATCGTGGGTCATCGACAACCACGACAACTCTCGTTCGGCGACCAGATACGGTGGTGTCGACGTTGGCAGGCAGCGCTCGCTCGCCGTCATGACGTTCATGATGGCTCTCGGCGGGTTCCCCTTCCTGTGGGAAGGTCAGGAGCTCGGCCTCACCGATGCCGAACTCGAGGAAGGGGATCTCGAAGACCCGATCGCAACGCGCAACCTCCATGGCGTCGGTCGCGATGCCACTCGTACCGTGATGCCGTGGGACAGCTCTCACGCCAACGGTTTCTCCGAGTCGGCCGAGCCGTGGCTTCCGTCCGCCCGGCGAACATCGGCTGAAACCGTCACGGGACAGCGAGAAGATCGCTCGTCGTGGCTCTCGAAACATCGCCACCTCATCGAAGTGCGCAGGACCCACCCAGACCTGTGGAAGGCCGAGCCCGAGTGGATCGACACGCCACCGGGAGCCGTGCGGGCGTTGCGAAGGGGATCGATGCTCGCTCTCGCCAACTGGAGGCCCGACACGTTCTCGATCGAGTTACCTCGAGGAACCTGGGCTATCGTCTACCACTCAGGTTCGGAGACGTTTCGGGAGGTGTGTGACGTGATCGACATGGCGCCAGAGACCTCCTACATCCTGGTGTCTGTCACGTGAGATCGACGATTGAGGACGTGGCACGCGAGGCCGGTGTCTCCGTTGCCACGGTGAGCAGGGCGATGAGAGGTATGGCGCACGTTGCCCCGGCGACGCGCGACAGGGTGATCGAGGCCGCTGCACGTCTCGGGTGGGCACCTCACTTTGCGGCGTCACGCCTTGCAAGTGGCCAGACACACACGATCGGGCTTGTCGCTCCATACTTCGATATCTGGTACACGAGTCAGATCCTGGCGGGAGTCGAGAGCGTTCTGTCCGCTGCAGGACTCGATCTTGTGATCTACTCCGTCGATACGCCGGGCAATCGTCAGAAGTTCCTCGATCGGGTCCCATCGCTCCAAACACGGATCGACGGACTGGTTCTCGTCGACTTCTTCCCCGACCCGATACAGGTTGCTCAGATCGAGGAGTCCAAGGTGCGACTCGTGGCGCTCGGCGAACACCTCGACCGCCATCCGTCGATAGCGATCGACAACTACGAGGCCGGTCGAAAGGCGACACAACACCTGATCGATCTCGGGCACACCAAGATCGGAATCGTCGGTACAGAGCAGATGTCCGTCGATGCATCACCCGTTCTTGCAGCGCGTATCGATGGCTTCAAAGCCGCTCTGGCGTCGGCCGGTATCGAGCATCGGCGTGAGTACTCCCTGCCGGGGATGCTTTCGGTGAACGACGGGCCTCGTTCGATCATCGCGCTTCGCGATCTCGACGATCCCCCGACCGGGCTGTTCTATCTCTCAGACGAAACTGCGATCGGAGCCATGGGCGAGGCGCGTCGACAAGGTATCTCGATCCCTCAGGATCTCTCGATCGTTGGATTCGACGACCATGACATCGCCGAGGCCATGCGCCTGACGACGATGTGCCAGCCGGTTCGATACCTCGGATCGCTTGGTGCAGAGAGGATGCTCGAGGCCTCTGTGGTCGGACCATTGCACGAGACCGTGCCCGTCGAATTGGTGGCGAGAGGGTCGGCAACCACTCTGCGTTGACGCGCCCCGTACCTGATGGCTATGGTAGCCGAGCGCGCTGCTGTAAGCGCTTACATGTAGGGGTCAGATACCTCTCCATGTATAGCGGCATCACGGGCTTGCCCCCCGTACGGAAGGAAATATACATGCGAAAGAGACGAAGATTCACGTCACCCGCCGCTCTCGTCATAGTTCTCGCGCTCGTCGCGGCTGCTTGCACCAGTGGTGCCTCGACGGAGACTCCCGAGACGGTGGTCGTGACCTCGATCGTCACCGAAACCGTTACTGAGACGGTTACCGAGACCGTCGAGGTCGAAGTGCCCGCTGTGAACCCGTTCGAGGGGACATCGGTGACGGTGTTCGGTCCCGAGTCCGGTGGCGCCGAGGAAGAGGCGATGATCGCCGCCCTCGATCTGTTCGCCGCCAAGAGCGGGATCAATGTCACGTATCTCGGTGCCCGCGACTTCTCAGACCAGATCAACGCCCAAGCAGCCGGTGGGAACCCGCCGGATATCGCAGTGTTCCCACAACCCGGCAAGGTGGCCGACTTCTCCCGTGAGGGGTTCATCCTCCCCCTCCCGGCGGAGACCGAAGCAGTCATGAACGACAACTTCACGAGCGCGTGGACAGCGTTCGGCAACGTCGACGGCGTTCAGTACGCCATCCCAACGAAGGCCGACCTCAAGTCGCTGGTCTGGTACCAGCCTGCGAGGTTCGAGGCCGGTGGGTATACGGTGCCTGAGACCTGGGACGCACTCCTCGCGTTGTCCGACCAGATGATCGCCGATGGCAACACACCGTGGTGTGTCGGTATCGAGTCCGGACCGGCAACGGGATGGGTCTTCACCGATTGGGTCGAAGATCTGACGCTGCGTATCGAGGGACCCGACTACTACGACCAATGGGTCGATCACACGATCCCGTTCAACAACCCTGAGATGGCGACGATCTGGCAGACCGTACTCGACCTGTGGAACACCCCGGGTGCTGTGTTCGCGAGCAGTGGTTCGATCGCAGCAACACCGTTCGGGGCCAACGGCCAGCCGTTGGTCGACGGCAAGTGTTACATGCACCGTCAAGCATCGTTCTACTCGGCGTTCCTGCCCGAGGGCACCCCTGCAGCCGACGGATCTGAAGGCGCCGTCGACGTGTTCTACTTCCCGTCGGTCGGAGACGAAAAGCCGGTTCTCGGTGCAGGCACGCTTGTGTCTGCGTTCCGTGACGCACCGGAGGTCTGGGCGGTCATGGAGTACTTCGCGTCTGCCGACTACGCAGACGCCCGTCAGCGTTTCCAGGCACTCGGCAAGGGAAGTGCTGTGACGGAGGGAGTCCTCAGCGGATTCCTGTCACCGAACGTCAACGCCGACCTCAGCCTGTACACACCGCTCGAGCAGTCCTTCCTCGACATCCTCGCCACCGCCGATGTAGTGCGGTTCGATGGTTCGGACCTGATGCCGTCGGATGTCGGAGCAGGCACCTTCTGGACCGAGGGAACGAGTGCCGTCAACGGTGAGAAGACGGTTCAGGAAGCACTCGATGCCATCGAGGCGTCCTGGCCATAAACCGACGATGCTGATGAGGTAACTTCGTTGGGGCGCCGGTATCGTGCTGGCGCCTCAACGATATCGGCGATGAGTCGGGACCGGTGGAGGAGGTAGCTGCTCGCCATGGGAAAGCTTCTGACGACGGCGATTGGAGTCGTGGGCTCCATCGGCCTGAGTGCCATCCTGTTCATAGGGGCGAACAAGGTCTTCGATCTGGCGCCCCGACACTGGAAATGGTTCTCTGCGCTGATGGGGTTCCTGGTGAGCGGTGCAATCTTCCTCATCTTGTGGGCCAACGACCTGCTGCTCTCACCATTGGCGGTGACGGTGACCGCGGTCGTCATCGGAACGGTGGGCGGGTTTGCCCTCGGGAACGTGTCGGACCGTCGCTGGCGCCTCGTGATCGGTATCGCGACGGGTGCCGCTCTCGGTGGCATCGCCGGGTTCTACTCCCAGAACATCTTCGGGGTGCTCCCCGATGGAACCCAGGTCATCTGGCCTGCACGGCCCAATCTCCAACCGGGTTCCCTCGTGGCATGGACCGTGGGCGGCATGGTCGCCGGATGGGCGATCTGGTATCTCCGGTCACGTGACAAGCCGGTGTACCGCTCGGTGTTGCTTTGGGGCACACTGGGCTGGGCCGTCGGTGCGTATGCCATCTCCGACCTCTCGAGCGGGACCAGGAACGAGGCCGTGCTCGCCGGTGTCGTTCTCGGGCTTGGATTCGGTGCGTTCGTCGGTTCGAGGCCACCAGCAGATGATCGAGAGAGAAGCCGTGTGCAGACGGAGTCCCGCAAGTACATATTCCTCGGTCCGGCCATCATCTTCATCGCGGTGACACTGATCGTGCCGACGATCCGCACCTTGATCCTGTCGGTACGCGACAGGAGAGGGGAGAACTTCCTCGGGATCGAGAACTATGAGAAGGTGTTCACCAATCCGAACACCTTCGATACATCGGGGTGGGGCCTGTTCTTTACGAGCCGTCTCTTCTGGATCGGCCTGATCATCGTCGTCATCGGCCTGATCATCGCTCGTGTCCGAGGGCGGCAAGTCGGTACAGCCATGGTCGGGTCACCACCGTCGTACGGTGCGTGGTTCATCGGGGGGTTGCTGCTCTCTGCGGCTGCTCTCTCCGTGCTACGAGGAACGCTCTTCAACAACCTGTGGTGGGTCATAACGGTGACGCTCGTTGCATCTGCCCTCGGTCTCGGGATCGCAGTGTTGGCCGATCGTGCGAAGTATGAAGCTGCAGCGAAGTCGATCATCTTCCTGCCCATGGCGATCTCATTCGTTGGCGCCGGCATCATCTGGCGGTTCATGTTCCAGGCCAGGCAGCCCACAGCGGACGTACCCCACGGGGGGCAGACGGGGTTGCTCAACGCACTCTGGGTCGGTCTCGGTGAGCTGACCCAGTCGACGTGGCCCAAGATGATCGCCGTCGCCCTCGTTGGGCTCATCGCTGTGGGTCTCGTCGTGTTGGCCATCAACGGCTTTCGTGACGGGATCTATGGCGTTGGATGGGGAGCGGTCGTGGTCCTGATCCCGGTGCTGTGGTTCCTCTACTCCCTCGTCGTCGGTATCGGTGGGTGGGCGGATGGCCGCGGGCAGATCATCCTGTTCATCCAGGACTCCCCGTTCAACAACCTGTGGCTGATGGTCGTCCTCATCTGGACGCAGGTCGGATTCACGATGATCATCTTCTCCGCGGCGATCAAGGCGGTGCCGGCGGTGCTGATCGAAGCGGCCAAGGTCGACGGTGCAACGGAGTCTCAGCTGTTCTGGAAGGTCACCATGCCACAGATCATGCCGACGATCGGTGTGGTGGTGACCACGTTGATCGTGCTTGTGATGAAGGTCTTCGACATCGTCAAGGTCATGACCAACGGCAATTTCGACACGCAGGTCATCGCCAACGAGATGTGGCAGCGTGCTTTCACCGAGCTGAACTTCGGACTCGGTTCTGCGCTCGCCGTCGTCCTGTTCGTTGCGGTACTCCCCGTGCTCGTCGTCAACGTTCGCCGTATGCAGAGGACGGTGTGACCGTGCCACGCTCGACGCCAGCGCGGCCGATGGCCGCTTCGACGGACCCCCGTCTCGGTCGCCGGATCTACCGGTGGCTCTCGTCCATACCGACGTGGATCTTGTGGGCACTCGTCGTGATCTGGAGTGTCCCGACATTCGGCCTCTTCGTGAACTCCTTCCGAGGCCGAGACGCCCAGATCACGACGGGGTGGTGGACCGGAGGCGGATGGACTCTGGACAACTACGCCACGGTGCTCGCTCCCGGCGCCGGCTCGCGAGGCCTCACCAACGCATTGCTCAACTCGCTCGCGATCTCTCTGCCCGCAACGGTCATCCCCATCGCTATCGCTGCGTTTGCCGCGTACGCGTTTGCGTGGATCCCCTTCAAGGGGAGGGAGTGGGCGTTCGTCGGCGTCGTCGCGCTGATGGCGATCCCTGCACAGATGTCGCTGATACCCCTCCTCCAGCTCTACTCAGGAGGCGGCCACCTCACGATCCCCTGGCTGGAGAAGACTGTCACCGTCTTCCCCGATCTGTCACTCGCCGGTCAGATCCCGGCGGTGTGGATCACGCATACCGGCTTCGCGCTTCCATTTGCGATCTTCCTCATCCACAACTACATCAGCCAGCTGCCGAAGGATGTGTTCGAGTCCGCGCGCATCGATGGGGCGGACCACTTCACGATCTTCTGGCGTCTCGTCCTCCCCCTATCGATCCCCGTCCTCGCGGCGTTCGCCATCTTCCAGTTCCTCTGGACGTGGAACGACTACCTGATCGCCTTGACGATGATCGGAGCGAACGGAGCGAACCTCCCCGCAACCGTGCGTATCGCCTCCCTCGCGGGCGAGTTCGGCGTTCAGGAGCACGTGCTCACCGCCGGTGCGTTCGTCACCACGGTGTTGCCCCTGGTCGTGTTCCTCTCGTTACAGCGCTACTTCGTACGCGGGATCCTTGCCGGGTCGGTCAAAGGGTGACGCTACCGATAGGACTCATCCGCCGAGGAACGCCTGGCGTACTTCACGGTTGTTGAGGAGTTCCTCTCCCGTGCCTGTGAACGTGGTCTTTCCCAGTTCGATGACGTAGCCGCGGTCACTCACGGAGAGGCCTTGCTTCGCGTT
>VAPL010499401.1_pt1 | contig 16013 bp, 9 predicted proteins | sample 3395061 | NCBI WGS metagenome assembly VAPL01 (sample SAMN08290444, study PRJNA428436) | hydrothermal vent metagenome | isolation source: Deep-sea hydrothermal vent chimney 2 | place: Pacific Ocean: Juan De Fuca Ridge | depth 2182 m m | reverse complement strand
GCTTTGAGGGCTTCCACGGCGCGTTCGAGTAACTCTAAATAGAGAGTGAAGCCGATTTCCTGCATCTGGCCACTTTGTCCTTCACCCAATAATTCACCTGCACCGCGAATTTCCATGTCGTGTGAGGCAAGGGTGAATCCTGCGCCCAGTTCCTGAATGGACTCAATGGCTTCGAGGCGTTTTATGGCATCGGCGGTCATCACTTTTTTGGGCGGCACGACCAGATAGGCGTAGGCCTGATGATGCGAACGACCGACACGACCTCGCAACTGGTAGAGTTGGGCCAGCCCGAAGCGGTCTGCACGATTAATGATAATGGTATTGGCATTGGGAATGTCGATGCCGGTTTCGATAATCGTGGTGCAAACCAGTACATTAAACCGGTGATGATAAAAACCTGTCATCACCTGTTCCAGGTCACGTTCACGCATCTGGCCGTGAGCGGTTTCCACCGCGGCTTCGGGAACAAGCTCTTCTATGTCGCGACGCATTTTTTCGATGGTTTCGACACTGTTGTGCAAAATGAATACTTGGCCACCACGACGGATTTCACGTAGGCAGGCTTCTTTTAACAGTGCGTCGTTCCATTGATTGACAAAGGTTTTTACCGCCAGTCGTCGTGCCGGTGCTGTAGCGATGATGGACAGGTCACGCAATCCGGACATGGACATGTTTAATGTCCGTGGAATGGGGGTGGCTGTGAGTGTGAGTAAATCCACTTCTGAACGCAGCGCTTTGAATTTGTCTTTTTGACGCACGCCAAACCGATGTTCTTCATCAATGATCACTAGTCCCAGGCGTTTGTATTGGATGTCGCCGTGGATCAGTTTGTGGGTACCGATGATGATATCGATAGTGCCGCTTTCCAGTTCTTTGAGAATTTCTGTTTGTTCTTTTTTGGAGCGGAAGCGTGAGACCGAGGCAATACGCACAGGCCATTCGGAAAAACGGTCCTGAAAGTTTTCAAAGTGTTGTTGTGCAAGTAGGGTGGTGGGTACCAGCATGGCGACTTGTTTGCCGTCCTGCACGGCAATAAATGCAGCGCGCATGGCGACTTCAGTTTTGCCGAAACCCACGTCACCGCAGATTAGCCGGTCCATGGGTTTGTCTGAGCGTAAATCGTTAAATACGCCTTCAATGGCATCCTGTTGATCGGGGGTTTCTTCAAAGGGAAAGTCGGCACAAAACGCAGCGTACTGGCTGTCGTCCACATGGTAAATGTGTCCCTTGCGGGATTCTCGCTTCGCGTAAATCGATAACAGTTCTGCGGCGACATCGTGAATTTTTTCACGTGCCTTACGTTTGGCCTTTTCCCATTGCCCGCTGCCTAACCGATGTAGCGGTGCAGATTCTGGTGAGGCTCCGGTGTAACGGCTAATCAGGTGCAAGTGGCTGACGGGTACAAACAGTTTGTCACCTTTGGCGTATTCGAGGGTCAGGAATTCCTGGGTCATTTCACCGAGCTGAATAATTTCCAGCCCAAGATAGCGACCTACACCATTGTCTTCGTGGACTACCGGGGCTCCTACTTCCAGTTCGACGAGGTTTTTGATGACCTGGTCGGCATCGCGTGCCTTGCGCTGTCGGCGGCGTTGTTGCAGTACCTGTTCACCGAATAGCTGGGGTTCTGCAATCAGCGCGATATTATTGTTGGTGAGCAACAGGCCATTTTCCAGTGCAGAGACGGCGATAGCGTATTGTGCATCGCTGGCGAGGAAATCGTTCCAGCCAGTGACCTGGGCGGGGTGTAAACCACAATCCTTGAGTATGCCCAGCAGGGTTTCGCGTCGGCCGGTGGATTCTGCACAAAACAATACACGGCCATTGAAATCAGAGAGGAAGGCCGTGAGACGTGCGGCGGGCTGTTCGGCGCGGGCGTCCAGGGTTAATTGGGGCGGCTTTCGGGTGTTGAAATTGTGTGTGCCGGACTGTGCCGAAAAGTCCTGTAGTTCAAAATGCTGCAAGTCAACGCGCGGTTGTTTTCCAATGTGTTCGAAGAATTCATTCTCACGCAGAAACAGCCGGTTCGGTGGCAACAGTGGCCGACTGGTGTCATGGCGACCTTGCTCATAACGTTCTTCCACGTCTGACCAAAAGGTGCCGATAGCGTCTTGTGCGCCATCAATATTGATAACAAGACTGTTTTTGGGCAGATAATCAAACAGGCTTTGCGTTTCATCAAAAAATAACGGTAAGTAGTATTCGATACCCGGTGGTGTGTTGCCACTGCTGACTTCGTGATAAATGGTGCTGGCTTGCGGATCACCTTCGAATTGCGCACGCCAGGCCTGTCGAAAGCGGGTGATAGCTTCCGGGGTAAAGGGAAACTCCCGGGCAGGCATCAAATTAATGTTAGTGACCTTGTCAATGGAGCGTTGCGTTTCCGGGTCAAAGGTACGAATGCTTTCCACTTCATCATCAAACAGTTCGATGCGGAACGGATGACTGTGGCCCATGGGAAACAGGTCAATAATGGCACCGCGTACGGCGAATTCACCGTGTTCAATGACTTGTGAAACACATCGATATCCGCCGATGTTCAGCCGCTTGCGGGTAACCTCGAGGTCCAGTTGTTGGCCAGTATCGATAAGAAAACAATTGCCTTCGAGAAAGTTTTGGGGTGCCAGCCGGTACAGCAGGGTGGTGACGGGCACCACCAGTACGCCACGCTTCAGATTTGGCAAGCGGGACAGTGTGGCCAATCGCTCGGAAATAATATCCTGATGCGGTGAAAACACGTCATAGGGCAGGGTTTCCCAATCCGCGAAGGTGAGTACGGGTAGACCATTATCTGTTTCGTCGTTGCTGTTGTCAGCGTACTGGCTGTCACAAAAAAAACGAATGGCGTATTCCAGCCGTGTGGCGGAGGGGGTGTCCGGGGTGATAACCACCACTGGGCCATCCGCAGATTGTGCGGCTTCAGCGATGGCCAATGCATCACTGCAACCGTAGAGTTGTCCCCAGTGAGTACGTCGTCCGGCCTGTTTCTCAGTGGAGGGTGCGAGTAGTGTTGCGGCTAAATGCTGATGAGTTTGTGGCATTGCGTTGATACAGCGGTGTTGTTTTGGAAGCCGCGTATTGTAGACGCTGGGCGGGATGTGGGGAAGTCGGATTGTTGCTATATTTTCAACGTATATCAGCAGTGCTTGGGTAAATAAAACCCAACGCAAAGTATGGGAACGAAAAAACGAAGGATTAAAAAGATACGGCGTTATGTGCTTAAAAATTTACGTGAATCAACCGTAGAGTGGGCACGTAGCCTGTGCCCACGCGTTGATTTCGTACCCGCGTGGGCAAAAAGGCATGCCCACCCTACGGGGTTTATGTTTAGCGGTGTTACGTGCTCAAAAGTCTACATGAATCAGGCCAGCCAGATATTCGCGGGTCAGCACTTTGCTTTCTTCTACCGCAGGCTGATCAAAGGGATCAATGCCCATGAGTTCTGCCACGACCACCGTTTCCATTTCCAGCAACATGATCAGTTCGCCGATGGCGTAGGCATCACGGTCATGGAGGCCAAAGGTGCGGTTAGGGCGGCCACGACGGGACAGCGTTTCGCGAGTGGCTTTAAGCTCGGAGATAAATAGCTCGCCGAGGGTGTGGCCTGCAAGCGGGGCAACAGCCGGTAATTCCTGAAAACGCATGGGAATACGGCGGCCTTCATGACGTACTCCCGGGTTGGCGATGAAGGTGACGACTTTGTCGTCAGGTCCGTCAAGCATTAATTGCAGTTGAGAATGCTGATCGGTAACGCCGTGGTTTTCCAGCGGGGTCATACCACGGTGCTGGCCGTCAGCATCCACCTTGCCTAGGCTTTCTGCCCAGAGCTGGCGATACCAGTTAACCACTAGGCGAAGGTTGTCGGCGTAGGGCATGAATACGCTGATAGTGCGGCCTTTTTCAGTGTGCAAATATTGAGCAGCGCCATTATGGAAGGCAGGGTTTTCAATAATATCGTCATCCGTACAGAGTCTGGCCATGGCGCGCGCACCTTCCAACACTCCGCTGACATCCACTCCGGAAATATAGGCTGGTAACAGCCCCACGACTGAAAGCACGGAGAAACGTCCGCCCACTGCCGGGTGGGCAATGGGTTCGATACCCAGCTGTTGAGCAATCTTGTACAGCGCGCCATCGGGATTTTCGGTGATGATAATGGTGTGTTCACGCAGACCGACTTCACCCAGATAGCGTTCCATACGGGGCAACACGGTAAGAAACTGGCCAAGGGTTTCAGCCGTATTGCCTGACTTTGAGATCACCATGCACAATGTATCCTCCCACTGTACATCATCAATTTCGCTGAGGGTGCGCGGGTCGATATTATCGTAAAACGTCACTCGGTTGCGCGGTGAGCGGTGCCCCAGGGTGCTAGAGAGCATTTCCGCTCCCAGTGACGAGCCACCAATGCCAAACACAATAGTGTGTTTGAACATGCGGGAGCATTTTCGCCCAATTTGTTCAATGATATCGAGGTCAGTTTTATCCGGAAGATTTAGAAAGTTGACATCGTTACTGCTTTGCCATTGTCTGATTTTTTTACGCAACCCATCGAGTCGTGGTGAGAGGGCTTTGATCTCCTCATCAGTAACGCCGCTATCGCCGATGGCGTCTTTTTGGAAGCCGGAGTTGTCAATGGAAAGGCGGGAAATGGTCATGTGAGTGATCCTTTTTTTGGGTTTATATCCTGTTCCGCATACTAGCGGCAGGGAAACGCAGTTTGTAAAGCACGAATGGCCAATTTGTGCGCGGGCTGCTGCAAATAGACAGGATTGCTGCGACCAAATTCCATCACAATATGCGCAACTTTCTGGTATGACAGCTGCCAGTCAAAACAATAAAGACCAAAATCGTGCCGGTTGGCACGGCCTTCGGTTAGCAGAGAATAGCGTAATTTGGCCCGATCGTTAGCATGTTGTGCTGTGGCCATCATGCTACTCAGGTAAGCCATGCACACAAAGGCACTGTTTTGATCAGCATTGCTTAGCGTATCCGGCTCCTGCTTTAGTCCGATCAACGCCTGATGGCAGCTGATCATCAAGCTTTTTCCGTGAGTAATGGTCTGTACGTTGGCTATAATTGGCCCGGTGTACAGAATGCTTGTCAGGCAACAAATGCCCAGAAGCCATTTTTGGATGTCAGTGAATTTTTGTAGTCGCATTGTTATGGTATTGCCTCATAAAGGTGTAGTGCCTATCTGTCGTAAATGGTGGGCAGGATAAAGAAAAAAGCTGGGCAGGACAAAAGTGTTAATGGCATCAGGGATGAAGTTATTAATAAGCAAAAGGTGGCGGCAACATTAAAATGACCTTAGTTCATTGTATTTAAAGGAATTAATTGCAATGCTGGCTCGCCAAGCCAGATCGTGAGGTGTAGACTTAACCTATTTCTAAGAAGAGTACTATGCAGACTAAAACCCGTATCGTTGTTGCAATATCCCTATTTCTTTACGCCATTTTCAGCTCCCTTATTTATGCGGCAGAAGCCGAGCTTGATTGTCAAAAAACAACAGAATGGGTTGAATATACCATTTGCAAATCAGATCCCCTCTTACAAGAGGAGAAAAAACTTGCCGAGTTATACCAAAATGTCATGGCGCGTGTGACTGATGACATCAAAACTCAAATCGATTCAGATCAACGAGTCTGGCTAAAAAAGCGTGATGAGCATTGCAGACGTGATGTCAGCGAAGTGGAAAACTGCCTTTTGACGGAATATCAGGAGCGCAATGCAGCACTTTCAGCCTTCCTGGCTTTTGATTCCTCTGATCACCCCAGTGATGAGCCACTGAAAATATTACGAATCACACCGCACGGCCATGATGTGCTGGCGGGTAAACAAATTGTCTTTCAATTCAATCGTCCCGTTGTGCCTATCGGTAGAATGGAGCGGGATGCTAATGATATTCCTGTTGACATTTCTCCCATACTGAACTGTGAATGGCGTTGGTTGAATACCAGTGCCTTGGCTTGTCAGTTACGTGAAGAAGCGAAAATGCAACAGGCAACCCGTTATAACATCACAATGCGCCCGGGGATTATGACGGAGAGCGGTGCAGGTTTAAAAAAACTCGTGCGCCACACATTTACCACGACCCGCCCCAAAGTCACCTATTCCCGTTTTATGAATTGGTTGTCACCCGGTACGCCATTAATCCAGGTAACCTTCAATCAACCTGCAACAAAACTTTCGGTAGAACGCAGCTTAACAATGGAAACCACGCAAAATAAAAAGGTATCCATCGTAGCGCATCCTGATGACATGCCGATAACCTTGCCATATTGGATGGCATTAACGAATGAAGAAACCCAACCTGGGGTCAATGATAACGTTAGACAGGTAAATGATGAGACTGCACGGCGGGTGTGGATTGTGGAACCCGTGACAGAATTACCCCTGGATGAATCCATTCAATTAAAAGTTAATCCTGGTCTGGCATCCAGCGAAGGGTCTGAAAAAGGGATAGAGACTCGCACAATTGTTCGTTTTGATACTTATCCCCATTTTGAATTTTTAGGCATACGCTGTACGCCAAAAGGTGAACGACGTGCGGTGGATATTCCGCTCAGCAATCTTGATGGATCGAATAAAAATAATGTCAATTTTAAAAATTGTGCGCCATTAAAGCATCTGGCATTAGTTTTTTCAGCCCCCATATTTCATTCCGCGATAAAACAACATGTTGAATTTAACCCAGCGCTGAATGCTGGCCGCAAAGATTATGACCCCTGGGAAAACATACGAGACTGGACCCAGTTAACTCAGCCACACCGTAAAGGAAGAAATTATCAGATATGGTTGCCTGAGCAATTAAAAGCCTACCAAAAATATTCAATCTCTTTTGATACCCAAAAATTAACCGACGAGTTTGGTCGAAAGCTCGCTGAAAAAATAAAATTTAATTTTCATACGGCACACCGTGAACCGAATCTGGTTATTAATCATCATGTCGCGGTGCTGGAAAAAAATATTGACAGTGATGTGCCAATGTATGTGACTAACTTAAAGGACGTCACCATTAGCTACGACAGAATGGGTGACACCACAAGTGAATCAGGACGTAAAAAAAATGTGAGCGCCCCGAATGTTGAAGATGTTTCTGTTAGCATTCCTATGGGGGTTAGAGAGCTTGTAGGTGATGATACGGGAATTGTTTATGGCAGCGCTCATCCTGAACCTGTTCCACCCGACTGGTATCGTGACCCGGAAATATTTGCACAAATCACACCTTATCAAGTTCATGCAAAAATCGGCCATTTTAACTCTATTATCTGGGTTACCGACTTTGCCAATGGAGAGCCCGTTAATAATGCATCCATTAGCCTTCACAAAGGAAGCTATCAAGGCTTGAATGGACTGGAGGATCTGGGTGTTACTGCGACAACGAATAAGGCAGGCTTAGCAGAACTGCCCGGTTTATCAGAATTAGACCCTAATTTAGCCTTTATTAATAACGGTTATCGCAAACAGCACCCCGGCTTTTTTGTCAAAGTAGAAAAAGAAGGTGATATTGCACTAGTGCCATTGAATAACCAGTTTATGGTATCAGGGAGAGGTGTTTGGCCCGACCTTCAAAGGAAAAATGGCCATACGCATGCCTGGGGCATGACAGCACAAGGGGTTTACAAACTTGGTGACAACGTTGAATTTAAAATCTACGTGCGTGACCAAAGCAATAAACATTGGGTTACCCCTGGACAGAAAAATTACAAACTGGCGGTGTATGATCCACAAGATAAAATTGTTTATGAGCAGAAAAATATAACACTCAATGCGTTTGGTGCATTTGATGCTTCCTTTAAAGTGTCCGAGCAAGGAACTGTAGGCTGGTATCATTTCAAATTGTCACCCATAAATCCGGAAAAAGAAAATACATCACATTTCACTTGGTCACCAATGTCAGTCTTGGTCAGTGATTTCACACCATCACCCTTTAAAGTTAATACAGAGCTAAATGGTGACCTGTTCAAAACCAATGACCCGGTACAAATAACCTCATTGGCCACATTACATTCCGGTGGTCCCTTTGGGGATGCCGACGTTCGTTTAACTGCAAGATTAAAAATAAAACCCTTTAAAACAGATAACCCAAAAGCAGCAGGCTTTATCTTTGGCGGTAGCAGTGGCAAGCGTCTCAATCAGGAGCAAAGTCAGTTATTGGATGTGCGAGCCAAGCTTAATGATGCTGGCCAGTATGAAGCGATGTTTACATTGCCTCAAACTGATATCTACTACGGCACGCTTATGGTTGAATCGGCAGTGAAGAATGAAAGAGGAAAATATGTAGCATCTTCTGCAACCGCAGACTATGCGGGTCGTAGCCGCTTTGTGGGAATGAGAAATACACGCTGGCTCTACGAAAAAGGGAAAAAATCCAACCTTGAAATTGTGGTGGTAAATCAACAGGGGGATTTAGTACCCGGCGCTGACGTTACTCTTACAATTAACCACCGAAAATATAAAGCTTCCCGTGTTAAAGGGCCAGGTAACGCTTATCTCACAAAAAATATTATGACATGGGAAAAAGAGAGCAGCTGCCACATCACAACAATTGATGCAGCAACGCCTTGTTCATTCTCACCGAAAAACCCGGGATATTATCAATTTATTGCACATACCAATGACAATGAAGGTCGAACACATACGACCACGCTTTATGGCTGGGTGATTGGTCAAGGTGTCGTTGTATGGGATCAGACAAATGATGCAAATTTACAAATCATTGCCGAGCAAACAGATTACAACGTTGGGGAAACCGCCCGGTATTTAATCAAAAACCCCTTCCCAGGAGCAAAGGCTCTAATCACTGTCGAACGATATGGCATACTCGATAGCTGGACACAAATACTCGAAACCAGCACACCTGTCATTGAAGTCCCGATTAAACCGGATTATCTTCCAGGCTTTTATTTGTCTGTTGTTGTTGTTTCACCGCGAGTGGATAAACCCATGGGGGCCGGTAAAGTTGACTTGGGTAAACCCAGTTACCGTATGGGGTATATCAGTGCAAAAGTCGCTGATCCATTTAAGCAGCTGGATATAAAAGTCAAAACAGAAAAGGATGTTTATAAACCACGAGATACAGTAAAAGTAGACATACATGTTGAAAGTAAGACAGATACTGAGACCGAACCTTTTGAAATCGCAGTGGTTGTTATCGATGAGTCTGTACTGGCATTGAACAAAAAAGGTAAGCGATACTACGACCCCTACGCAGGTTTTAATAAATTAGATGAGCTGGATGTTGCTAATTACAGTCTGATAAGTCGATTGGTTGGGCGTCAAAAATTCGAGAAGAAAGGGGTCAACCCAGGTGGTGGTGGAGGCTCTTCCGCCGCACAATTGCGAGATAGATTCAAATTTATCAGCTATTGGAACCCTTCTATAACACCAGACAGCCAAGGTAAAGCAGCCATTGAATTTGAAGTGCCGGATAATTTAACCGGCTGGAGAATATTGGCTTTTGCCGTGACACCCAACGACAAAATGGGGCTGGGTGAAAGCAATATTAAAGTGAACCGCCCAACAGAACTGCGACCAGTGATGCCAAACCAGATTATCGAGGGAGATAACTTTAAGGCAGGCTTTAACCTAATGAACCGAACAGATAAATCACGCGATTTAACGGTCTCTATACAGGTAAGGGGACCACTAACTAAAGACTCTAAAAGCACATTTTCTCAGACAGTAAACGTACCAGCCTTTAAACGTAAAAATATTTGGTTGCCTGTTTCAAGTAAAGGGCATGGAGAATTAACATTTACGGCTCAAGCAGGTGACAAATCTGATATGGACGCTATTAAGCACAGTGTCACAGTCAATAAACGTCGTTCACTGGAAACAGCTTCGACTTATGGTACAACAACCTCAGCACTGGCAACGGAATCAGTCACTGTGCCAAAAGGAATTTATACTGATGTGGGTGAAATAGGGGTTGTTCTTTCGCCATCAGTCATCAGCAATATCGATGGAGCCTTTAAATATGTCAAAGACTATCCTTATTTCTGTTGGGAGCAGCGCCTAAGCAAAGCGGTTATGGCGACTTCTTATCTCGAATTAAACGAATATCTTCAGGACAATATAAAATGGGAGGATGCCTCTGATGAGGTTACTCAAGCGCTAAATTATGCCGCAAATTTTCAGGCCCCCAATGGGGGCATGGTTTATTGGATTCCGAAAAACAAGAATGTTAGCCCATACTTATCCGCTTATACTGCAATGGCATTTAACTGGTTGCGACGTGACGGCTATACAGTTCCAGAGAGTGTAGAAAGAAACTTGCATGATTATTTGTTACATTTTCTGCGTCGAAATGAATTTCCAGACTTTTACACGAAAGGCATGTCCTCATCAGTACGAGCCGTTGCCTTATCGGCGTTAGCGGAAAGTGGAAAAATTGATAAATCAGACATTGAGCGTTATCAGCGACATATACCAGAAATGGATTTATTTGGAAAATCACATTTTTTACAAGCGGCAATTAAAGTCGATGGCATAGAACAGGATATTATCACCACGACAATAGATTCTATTTTAGGGCACGCCAGTCAAACGGGCGGAAAATTTCAATTTAACGAACCCTGGGATGATAGTTACAAATATATTTTAGCAACACCATTACGTTCCAATTGTTCGATTTTATCCAGCTTGTTGTTGGCGCAAACGAAATTAAAAACAAGCAACAATATTGCTGATATCCCCTTTAAGTTAACTCGAGCAATTACGCAATCACGAGGCAATCGTGACCATTGGGAAAATACGCAGGAAAATGTATTTTGTCTCAATGCGCTTGTTGATTATGCCAATATATATGAACCGGAAAACCCGGATATGCGAGTGTCGGTTACGTTTGACCAGGAAGCCATTGGTGAAACATCTTTCAAAAAGAAAACCGCCCCCTCCGTCACCTTATCCAGAAAAATAACGGGGGATGATCCCGGTAAATCCGCCAATATAAAAATCATGAAAGAGGGTAGTGGGCGGTTGTATTATTCGGCGAGAATTTCTTATGACTTACAAGAAGATAATGTGGCACGCATTAATTCAGGCATTGAAATACGACGAGAATACTCAGTGGAACGAGAAGGGAAATTTACCATCTTAGAAACCCCGATGAACATCAAGCGTGGAGAAATCGTCAGGGTTGATTTGTTTCTCAGTGTCCCGACTGCACGACATTTTGTCGTTGTGAATGACTCAGTGCCGGGCGGCCTTGAACCCGTGAATGCAGATTTAGCAACGAGTTCAATTGTGGATGTAAATAAAGGTGAATTTAAGGCAGCCGAAGGTTCTTGGTGGTATACATTTTCTGACTGGTCATACTATGGTCGTTATTTCTGGAGCTTTTATCATAAGGAGCTGAAGCATGACTCTGCGAGATTTTATGCCGATTATTTACCCGCAGGTAACTATCAGCTCTCTTATACAGCACAAGCGATTGCTGAGGGTCAATTTACCATAATGCCTGTGCATGCTGAAGAAATGTATGACCCAGATGTTTATGGAAAAGGGTTGCCCGCAACATTAAATGTGAGCAATTAGGAGGAGTGGCTGTGTTATTTTTATCGCGGCCTGATAAAAAGGTTATCTATGCGGGTGTACTGATTACCTTCATTGTAATATCCGTCGCCACATTTTTGTCCATGAAAACATTTCCTTCGAGTCTGGATAACCTGCTTTCAGTGACAGGAAAACACACTTATATTGACCGTCATGGCCATTCTCTTAATGTCACTTATGAAAATAAATGGAATATCTACAATAGAGTCAAGATTCATGATGTACCAGAGTTTTTACAAAACGCCTTAATTCAATCAGAAGATAAACGATTTTTTTCGCACCGTGGCGCTGATTGGTTGGCACGTATTAATGCACTAAGACAAAATATTCTCGTGGGCAAAGTAGTACGGGGTGCAAGTACAATCACGGAACAGGTTGTACGCATGATTCATCCACGGCCAAGAACCATTTGGTCAAGATGGGTTGAAGGTTTTGAAGCAATGATGCTTGAAAGTCACTTTGACAAGCTGACAATTCTTGAATTTTATCTTAATCAAGTACCCTATAAAGCCAATAGAAGAGGAATAATTCAGGCAGCACACTATTACTTTGATCGTGATATCCACACTTTAAATGAAAAAGAAATGTTAGTGTTATCCGTGTTGGTACGATCACCTCGATGGCTTGACCCCAATCAACAAGCTGACAATATTGAGCGCGCAATTATAAATCTTATTGAACGCCTTTATGAAAACAAACTGATTGAAAAACCGGAACGAATTATTGCCCAAAGATTATCACTTTCACAGCCTGTTGCCTCATTCAACACACAACACTTTATAGAATATGTTAATACTCAAATAGAGAATAATCATCATCAGGACACTAAAAATATCCATACCACGATTGACTCTGAAATACAGCATAAAACACAGCGTATTCTTGATAATGAAATAGACCGGCTGAACCGTTATAACGTCCATAATGGTGCTGTACTCATCATTGACCATGAGACGAATGAAATATTATCCTGGGTAGTTGCTTATGCAGGCAAGCATGATCAACCCTTTAATCAAATAAATGCAGTTATTGCCAGTCGTCAACCCGGCTCGACATTAAAACCCTTGCTTTATGCAAATGCGTTAACCAAAGGCTGGACAGCAGCTACTTTGATTAATGATTCCCCATTAGAGGAAAGCGTTGGCCTGGGGCTGCATGCTTATCATAACTACAGCCGTACCTATTACGGGCCAATTTCGTTACGAGAAGCTTTGGGTAATTCTCTTAATATTCCTGCTGTGAAAACAGTTCAATTTGTTGGCCCAGAAAACTTCCTGACCTTTTTGTCGAACGTGGGCATTCAGAGTTTATCTTCACACCCCGACGAATATGGGGATGGTTTGGCTTTGGGGAATGGTGAAGTAACCTTGTTTGAGCTTGTGCAGGCTTATACAGTGATTGCTCGAATGGGTAGTTATAAACCATTGTCATTTATCGATGGAGAGCATCTATCCACTAAAAGCCATCAGGTATTGTCTGACGATATCGCCAGCCTTATTGCCGACATTATGTCTGATTATTCTGCCAGAGATAAAGAGTTTGGTCGCAATTCGGTTCTAAACTTCCCTCGTCAAACGGCGGTAAAAACCGGAACATCGAGCGACTATCGTGATGCATGGGCGGTTGGTTTTGATGATAAATATACCGTAGGAATCTGGATGGGCAACCTTGATTATACAGAAATGCATGAAATTACCGGATCAACAGGGCCCGCACTTATTTTGCGTTCTATTTTTAATGAATTGAATCACAACCGTGACGTGAAACCTTTATTTTTTAGCAATCACTTAGTCAAACAACGTGTATGTATTGAAACAGGTGAAGCAGAAAATAATCATTGTAAGGCGAGAGATGAATGGTTTGTTCCTGGCACATATCCTCAAAAAGCACCCGCCGCCCCTGTAATTGCTATTCGTATTAGAAAGCCAGGACAGGGGATGATGATGGCCATGGACCCGCGCATTCCCGATGATCATGAGTATTTTGAATTTAAACTGACTGATGTGGATGGTATCAAACGAGTGAATTGGTTTGTGAACAATAAGCTGGTGGGTACAACCGATAATAATACCTATCTTTGGAAGCTTACAAAGGGAAAGTTTATTGGTAAAGCAGAAGTCTGGTTGGAAGGAGGAAATGCTCCTTTTGTTACAGAAACCGTGGCTTATATGGTCAACTAGTAAATTTGACAACAGCAAATATCAAAAGGGTGACGAAATGAAGGTATCTAACTCAGGGACACTTCGTCTCAGTTCATCGAGGGTTGTCAGCTTTGCTTCCATATCCAGCGCGTATGTTCGATCTGGAGTACACACGACAACCGCAACCGGCTTTATACTCACATACAAATGGCAGCCAGTAGTCATTTTTCCTGATTGAAACTCGATAGACTCTATTACAACGAGTGTAAATATAGCGTCACTGAATATTTTGTTGGCACGCAATGTAGCCATTTATTTATGACGCCGCTGTACGCATTTGCTTCACTCCCCGCCAAATCGACGGTGATAGCAGTAGTGCAATAGTGAGATAGATCAATTGCAAAGGAATAAGTCGTATGGTCCCACTGCTGTCCAGTTTGAAAGTGGGGTCGATAAATTCAGGTTTGATTTTTATCGTCGCTCCTTGAACATTGGAGAGCATTCCTGCTATTAAAGTAACTTAATGTCACTCTGGAATACTTGTTGCCAGGATATTTTTTGGACATCCTGGCGAGTAGCGGAGCGCCGCAAGAGGTTATCGATATGGCGGTCAAGCAAGTTGAATTTGATGTGCTACATGACCCTGGCAACCGCGTCGCAGAATCTTACGGTGTTGTCTTCAAGCTTCCCGAAAGCCACCGCCAACTGTTGGAACAGCTTCATGTTGATATTGAAGCGCTCAATGGCGATGCGTCGTTTACCTTTCCCGATCCGGCAACTTATGTGATCAAGTCAACGGGTGAGATTGCGTGGGCGTTCATTCCGAATAACTACAGAAAGCGTGCCGAAGTGGGGCAAATATTAACGGCCATACAAGATAACACTTCCTGAGACCAACTCATCACAAGCTATTTAAAGGAGAAAATCATGACTGCATTTTTTGTTGCGACTGCAAAAGTAAAAGACCCAAAAAAATTCCAGGAATATGCGCAAAAAACCGGAGGCACATTGGTGCCTCATGGGGGTGAGCTGGTTCTTCGCGGCCTGAAGGATGACGGTAACGAAGGCATCCTATAAGCTGCCACGCCCGATTATTTCAGAGAGCCACCAGCTTCATAAAAAAACTGTTGAGGTTTTGGGAAGTAACATGGCCTATCTTGAAACATGGTTACGACGACAGCAAATGGAATCAGGAAAAACAGGGGGTTTATGATCATTTTCTTCTCGTCCTTATGCGTAAATCCTTTTTTCTTACCCGGACAGTATAGTCCGGCATACAGGAGGCGTCATCGATGCTTTCGGCAGTGCCATACACGGATGATCGCCACGTCCTCGCTATCAATCATATAACGGAGCACGTAGGCACTGGTGCCGAACGGCAAATAAAATTCCCGTCGCCCGGTGTCGTCGCCCATTGGTTTGCCAATGTTGGGCATTTCCACTAGTCTGTCGGCACCGTCCAGCAAAACCTCCATGGCACGACCCGCTGCACCGGGATCCTGGTTGAGCAGAAAATCATACAGCCGCTGAATATCCTGCCATGCTTCCGGCAGCCAGCGTACTCTCATCCAGCGGCTTTCGTGCGCGCTTGGTCAGCGAGGCGTGTGAGGCGTGTTCTGACCTCATCGTGGCTCAAATGCTCACCGGTGTCCTGGTATCGTTGCCAGCGCACCATATCTTCCTGTTTTTCGCGTTCGTTGACCTCTTCTTTTACCAGGTATTCCTCAATGGCCTTCTTCATCAGCCAGTGGGGCGTTCGTTCCTTGATGTTGCCTAATACCTTGAGGCGTTCGCGTACGTCCTCGTCCAGCTTGACTCCCATGGTGGTTGTTTTCATCGTCGCCTCCGTAAAAAGTTGCACCTTATGCAACTCACTATAGCATATACGGTCAGGATCAACAGGTGGTGGACGGCTTACGCCGTGGCAGCACGAGAGGTGTTCAAAGCAGGCACGGTTTGGCAGGCGCGGAAAAGGATAAGCGGGATGGGCAAGCCAGTAGTCGCGATCAGGAATCAGTGGAGCATCAAGACGTGACAGGTTACGGCGCGTTGCGCCTTTCGTGGCCGCAGGCCACCCAACACAGGAGAGGTGGGTGATTTTCCTATAAGTACCCATTTGGTGCGCTTTTATGATTGACTCGACAGAAAATGTTCTAGCCAATTAAAGTCGAAAATAAGTTATTAATGTCGAAAACTACCTATTAAAGTCAAATTCGGCAGTCTGAAACGCGAGTGGACGGGAAATCAGTTATACAAAACACGACAGGCAGCAATAGCCGATGTGCGGGAATACGTGGCGGTGTACTACAATGC
>VAPL010388919.1_pt1 | contig 16020 bp, 12 predicted proteins | sample 3395061 | NCBI WGS metagenome assembly VAPL01 (sample SAMN08290444, study PRJNA428436) | hydrothermal vent metagenome | isolation source: Deep-sea hydrothermal vent chimney 2 | place: Pacific Ocean: Juan De Fuca Ridge | depth 2182 m m | reverse complement strand
GTTGAGGCCTTCGTCCTGCAGGGCCTTTGCCAGATCGTCGATGACGGCCAGGTTCCCCGTGAGATAAAGGGCGCGGTAAAAAATGACGGGGACGATGGGCAAGCCCTCGCGCCATTTCTCCCACTTGATGTCGCTGACGGCCACCGCCCCCAACCCCGGCCAGTAAACACCGGCGGGTATAACGGGAGAGGGTTCGGCGAAGTCTAAAGAATAGCCAGCTATGGTTGCGGCGCAGCGCAGGAAATTGTTCGCGTTGTCCGCTCCGCCAAAAACCAGATATTGCCACAAACGATGGGCGTCGTTGCGGGCCACGGTGCTTAAGGCCGCCAATTCGCCATCCGGTTCCGCATCCCCGGGAACAAAGGCCACCGGCACGTCATGTTTCCGGCAGACACGGGCCACTTCATCCAGGCCGTAAGACCAGTAGCCCCGTCCGCCCAAGGCGCGCACCACCACCAGTTTGGCGTGGCGTATGACCTGATCCACGTACAGATCCACCGACATATTGTGGCCAAGGTGCATCTGGTTGGCCAGACGCAGGCTTGGTAAACCGGAATATTCAGCCGCCAGGGCGCGCCTTGCATGGGCGAGGGCGGAAATTTCCGTATCGGCGGCGGTGATGACAACGATATCGCCCGCAGATTGGCCCAGATCGACGGCTTCGGAGCCATCTTGAACGCTTCCCGGTTGGGCGGCCAACAGGTGCATCAGCAGTTTCTTTCTTGCAAGGTGGCGGTGATGGCGGCCTGATCCAGTCCGGCGCGTCCGATCACCACCAAACGACCCTGGCGGTCTTCATCCGCATCCCAGGGACGGTCGTAGTAGCGCGAGAAGCGTACACCAACACCTTGAACCACATGGCGTGCGGGTTTGTTTTCGACGGCAACAAAACCTTTTATGCGTAAAATAGCATGCTGTTTGGATAAATCCTTTAGCACGGTTTCCAGTGCGGCGGGATCGCTTTGTGTCGGAACCTCAACGACAAAACTTTCAAAATCATCATGGTCATGATCATGATCTTCGCCTTCATGGTGCGACGGGCGGGATTCAAGGGTTTCTTCGGCAGCGGCACCCAGTCCCAGGATGATATCGATACCGACGTGGCCGTGGCTGGTGGGCAGAACATGCACGCCGGGACGCAGGGTTTTTTCCATTTGCGTCACCAGACGTTCCGCATCCCCCTCGCCCAGCGTGTCAGCCTTGTTGAGCAGCACCAGATCGGCGGCCATGATTTGATCTGTGAACAATTCTTCCAGAGGGTTTTCGTGGTTGAGGTTTTCATCGGCTTCGCGTTGCGCCTGAACGGCCACCTCGTCACCGGCGAACTGACCGGCTGCCAGGGCGGGTGCATCCACCACGGCGATCACACCGTCAACGCTAACGCGGGTTTTGATTTCCGGCCAGTTAAAAGCGCGGATCAGGGGTTTGGGCAACGCCAGACCCGAGGTTTCAATGACGATATGATCCGGCGGCGTTTCGCGTTCCAGCAAGGCTTCCATGACCGGCAGAAAGTCATCGGCCACCGTGCAGCAGATGCAGCCGTTGGCCAGTTCCACCACGTCATCTGCGGTGCAGCCCTTGATCCCGCACCCGTTGACGATATCGCGATCAATGCCCAAGTCCCCGAATTCATTGATGATCAGGGCGATGCGCCGTCCCCCGGCATGTTCCAAAATATGGCGGATCAAAGTGGTTTTCCCGGCCCCGAGGAATCCGGTAATGACGGTTGTGGGGATTTTCATGTGTTTTGCTCTTCTTTCAAAATCAGGGGAAGACCGGCGCAAACCAGAACGACGCGGGTGGCCCGGGCGGCGACGATCTGGTTTACCAGACCCAGGGCATCGATAAAAGATCGCGCCACCGGGTTCATCGGGATTGTGCCCAGGCCCACTTCTTCGCTGACCACGATCACCGGGGCTTTGTGTTTCACCATGGCTGCGGCCAGGATTTCAGCTTCGATCACCGGGGCCTGTCCCGCATGCAGCATATTGGCCACCCACATGCCAAGGCTGTCCACAAGAACGGGCGTTTTGCCGTAAAGTTTGGCCACACGCCCTAAGGCGGAAACAAGATCGCGCGGTTCTTCTTCGGTAATCCAACCTTCGCCGCGGCGTTCCTGGTGGGCCGTGATGCGTTCCGCCATTTCCTCATCCCCGGCGTGGCCGGTGGCGAGGTATACGCCATCGGCCTTGAACAACCGTTCGGCGTAGGCGCTTTTTCCGGAACGCTGACCACCCAAAATCAACGTCAACGCTGCCAAAGGGGAGACTTGAGAATTCACCATTGGCCTCCTGTTATCACATGTTGATGCCGCCTACCCGCCAGGAGTCTTCGCCATCGTCCAGCGTAATATAATCCACCCGCGTGAGGCTCGTATTTTTTATATCCAGACCCAGGGCCCGCTCATGGGGAAGGTCCAGCGCCAGCGCAACGGCGGCGCGGATGGGGCCTGCGTGAGAAACGCACACGATATCGCGTTCAGCGTAGTCCCCGTTCAGGCTTTGTATGCGATAAGCGGTGCGTGCGCACACAGAGGCGAAATTTTCCGCACCTTTACCCGGTGGCCGGGCCAGGGCGGGATCATCCCAGAAGGCTTTCGCGCCGCGTGCATCCCGGGCCTCAATTTCCGCCCACGTGAGGTTGCTCCACGCGCCGAAGGATTGTTCGGCAAAACCCGCTTCGATTTGAGGCTCCACACGTTGCGCTCCTGCGTGCCACAGGGTCTCTGCAGTTTGGCGGGTGCGACGCAAATTCGAAGTGATCCAGACCGCCCCCGAAGGGAGCTTTTTTGCGAGAGTGTGTATGCTAACTTCGTCTGCGTCCACATTTGCGTTAACATCCGTCTGGCCGGACAGTCGTCCCAAGTGCGCATCGACAATAGGGAGATGGCGCACCCACCACCAGCGCGTCACGACGATCTCGCTCACAACGACCATGGCCCCGCCGCCAAAGCGGCGATCACCAGGACTTCGACCACCTGCTGGGTGGCGCCCAGCACATCACCGGTGAACCCGTCGATCTGGCGCATGGCCAGCCAGCCCATGCCTGCCGCTCCGACAGCTGCTAAAGTTGCCGCGACAAGAACCGGCCCCGGACCCACGGCTAAAAGCGCCACCAAAACGCCGATCGCGGCGCTGATCAACGCATCGGTGCGCCGTGGTTTTCCCACGCCTGCGCCTAGCCCCGAGCTGCGCGCGGGCGGCATAACCACCATCATCAAGGGCAGCACCGCACGCGACAAGGCATGGGCCGCGATCAAGGCCGTGGCGGCAAGGAGGGGGTCTTTGAAACCACTTAAGCTCGCAGCCTTGAAACCCACGGTCATCACCAGCGCCAACATAGCGTATGTGCCGATGTTTGAATCGCGCATGATGCGCATTTTGTCGGCTTTTGTATGACCACCGCCGAAACCGTCGGCGACATCAGCCAGCCCGTCTTCATGCAAGCCCCCGGTGGCCAGCACGCCCACGCCAAGGCCGAGAAACCCGGCGGCCAGCGGCGGCAGGCCCAGTTTTGTCCCGATCCACAAGGTTCCTCCGGCCAAAACGCCGATGAACAATCCCACGATAGGCCATGTCTGTACGGTGTCGGCCAACGGCGTCATGCCATGCCCTTTATCCTCTCCTCCGTTCGGCACGGCGGGTTCGGTATTCCCGTGTGGCAGTGGGATGCGGGTCAAGAAAAGCCAGGCGGTGACGAAGGAAAGCAAGGGATGAATAAAAAAGCCCCATTTTGTACGCTCGCTTTTCGGGGCGTGCGGATCGTTGTGGCCGGGCATAATTTAAGTCCTTGTCTAACGGCATTCTTGCCAAACTAAAGCGTATCATTTGAATGAGTTTGGACCCTAGGGTTTGAATGGGTTAAAAGAGAGTATTCAATTCTCATCTTAAATCCATTTTTTTCACAATCGCGAGTCTGTTTCCATGAATGTCATGCCAAGCGTGAGTTGTCTGGACGATATCCGTCAAATTCTGGGCGACTTGCCCGGTCCCGATATCGAAGCCGCAAAGGCTGCCAAGATGCGTGAACCGCAATTGACCAAACCGCAGGGTTCGCTGGGGCGTTTGGAAACGCTCGCCGCCTGGGTTGCCACATGGCAGGGGCGCTATCCGCCGCGTATGAAAACGCCAAACGCCCATGTGTTTGCCGGTAACCACGGTGTTGTTGAAAAAGGTGTGTCCGCGTTTCCCGCCGAAGTCACGGCTCAGATGGTAAAAAATTTCGAAGCCGGCGGCGCGGCCATTAATCAGTTATGCGAAGTTTTTGGCGTTGGACTATGCGTCGAAAGTATGGATTTGGACATACCGACCAAGGACTTCACAGAGGCTCCGGCCATGACAGATGCGGAATGCGCCAACGCCATATCCTTCGGCATGAACGTGATCGATAACGCTTCGGATATTGCGTGCTTGGGTGATATGGGCATCGGCAACACCACCGCGGCATCGGCCATTTGTCTGGGTCTATATGGCGGCAATGCGCTCAGCTGGACCGGTCCTGGCACGGGTCTGGACAAGCCCGGTGTCGGTCGTAAGGCCGAGGTCGTGGGCTTGGGTGTCAGCAGGCATAAACATGAACTTAAGGACGGTCTGGATGTGTTGCGCCACTTTGGTGGACGTGAAATGGCGGCCATTGCAGGTGCGGTGTTGGGGGCGCGTTTGAAAAAGGTGCCCGTGATGCTGGATGGCTTCGTGACCACCGCCGCTGCCGCTCCCCTGGCGGCCATGAACAAACACGCCTTGGAGCATTGTAAGGTCGGACATGTCAGTCAGGAGCCGGGACACAAACTTTTGTTGAAAAAACTGGGCAAAAACCCGCTTTTGAATCAGGATATGCGTCTGGGTGAGGCCTCCGGGGCGGTTTTGGCCATTGGTCTGGTGAAGGCCGCCGTGGCGTGCCACAACAACATGGCGACTTTTTCCGAGGCCGGAGTCAGCGATAAAGCGTAAAGTTTTTCAACTTCGCTCGATACGGTGCTTGAGTTTTAACAGCTGGCGGCGCCGTTCGTCTTCGGCAATCAGATGTTCGACATAACGGCCCTGGAACAGGGATATTCCCGCCATGCGTCCGAATTCGATGGCCTCGCGATTGTCGCAACGCGCCATGATGACGCGTTTTTTGCCGGTGGCTATAACGGCGTCGTGGACATCTTTTTGCAGGCCTTCACCGCCGTCGACCAGTGCGGGGTCCCACATCAGCTTGACGTAATCGACCCCCAAACGTTCGCGGTCGATCATCGTCATATCCCGATACGTCAGGCCGTCGAGACAGAAGCGATAGCCTTTGTCCTGACAAAATTCGCGTACGAACAAGAACGCACCCAGATCGGCAAAAATGTCGACTTTTTGCAGTTCCAGAATCATGGAACCGCGTCTTGTCGCTGAGAGGTCCTCGTCGAAGGCAAGAAATTCAGGGCTGAGCAACGTGGAAACATTGACGTTGAAGCTGATGTCGCCGGTGATGGAAAGGCGATCCGTTTTCGAGAGCAAAGACAACACGCGTCGGTCCAGGCTTTCGGTCAGGTACTGAAAGAGCCAGCGATTCGCAGTCAGGTTCGTTCCCGGCATCATGGTTTCGCGCAAATCCATGATGGAAATATACAGTTCTGAGAATTGTGCCTCCGGCACCAGTTTTTTGGTGACGCCGCAGATGAACTGGCGGCGCAACAAGCTGGTCAGGTCCGTGCGTTGCAAGGCCTTGACCGCGCGTGCGAGGATGTCGGGGGTCAGCGGTTCGCCATGTTCCTGGCGTGCTCTCAACCCCGCGCGGGCGTCGGAATGGGTTGGGGATCGCGTGGTGATAATGCCTTCGTCGCTCATATCGCGAACCATTTTGACCAAGGCGGCGTATTGCGTTTCCAGATCAAACCATGTGACGAACTCGGCTTCGGAACTCTCTTTTCCATCGAACAGGGGGTCGTCGGAAAACAGAAATTTGATTTTCTGCACCGTATCTTCGACGCGGGCATGGGCCTCGGCCTTGTAGACGAACAGAATGTCCAGGTTTTGCAATTGGAACAACTGACCCTGTAGATCGCCGACCAGACTTTCGAAACTGTTGGCGGCAGCGCGGATGTGGTGTTCACGACGGTTTGCGGGCATCAGGCTGGATAGGCTGATGCGTACGGCCTTGCGTCCGCTACGGCGGCTTTCCAAGCGGCGCAGATATTCCAAAAGCAATTGTTCCTGGGTGCGGCGGTGCAGGTGGGATGTGGTCGACGAAATGCGCTTAATCATGCGGCCCTCTGCGTCTTTTCCGGGCGCTCATTTCAACATGCCCTTTTGCGCCATGGCGTTAACCACCTTGTCGATGAAGTGCCCTTGAAAGCAACGTATTCCCAGGCCGAGGCCCCAACTGACCCCTTCTTCACAATCCACCCGCGAAAGGACGACCGCGGTGCCGGGCAACTTGGCGATCACGGTGCGGATTTGCTGCGTTTGTTCTTCCCCCACGCCGCCGCGCACGTCTGGCCCCCAGGCGATTTTGGTAAAATCCGCCCCCAGCGGCGTCGGATCGAAGAAGGGCAACATCAAGGGGTTGAGACCGTCGATAAGGACTTTGTAGCCTTTTTCGTGCAACCAGTCGCGTGTCTCAAAATAAGCGTCCATGTTAGCAAAAATATCAATGATCTGAATCTCGACGATGATTTTGTTTGTATGTTTGCCGACAATGGCGTGAAAATTCTGAAATGGGCGCGCCATAATGGTGGCGATGTTCAGGTTAATGCTTACCGGATAGTCCATTTGTGCATAATCCAAACGCGAGAGGACTTCCAGAACGCGCGCGTCCAGGGTTTGCGAAAGGTACTGAAACAGCCAATGACTGGCGAATAAATTGATCTTGGGCGCAATGCGTCCGCGCAATTCTCCCATGTCTATATAGTACTCACGAAACGCCAGTTCCTGCTGTTTGCCGGCGCCCACCAGCACCGTGGGTTGACGTAGCACCAAATCGCCGATGCGCGCCTCCAGCAGCTTCTGCGTCATGCCCGGCAGCATTTCGGGGCTTAACGGTTTTCCATCCATGGCCTTGGCGGCGCGCCCGGAGGGCATGGCTTCCGCCTGCTGGGATTTCAGGTCATCTCGCGCCGCCACCACCGCCGTAACGGCATTTTCCAGATCCTCGAAGTCACTCGTCTGACTGAGGTCGTACCAGGACGAAAAGCGGTCATCGGCGGAACCGTCCTCGTTCTGCGTGAGGGGGTCTTCGTAAAACAGCGCGCGAATGCGAAACACCGCATCGTCAATTTCATCCACCGGCGTATCGCGGCACAATAGCACCACGTCGATGTTGGATAAATTAAAGATCTGCACGTCTTGTTGACTGGCGAGGGTTTCCAATGCGCGCGAAACCATGCGCATAAAATGCGGTTGGCGGTTGCTGGATTTGAGTTTACTGAGGTGTAACAGTACGCCATAGGTTCCACCGGAATTGCCGCGCAGACGTTGCAGAAGGTCCAAAAGCCTTTTTTCATGACTGTTGCGTGCGCCCATTGGTGCGTTGTATGCCGCTGTATCCGCCATATTCGGTACTTTTCTGACGTTTTTATGACAATTTTGTCTCACGATTGCTCTTGCCATCGTAAGGATAAGTGGTTAACAGGCAATAGCCTTTCTTAATTGAGAACACCCAATTTCAGGTGGGGTCGCGCTTGCGTTTTCCATCGCTTATCGTCACCTTTGTATTGCCATGAAAAACAGGACCAAGACCAACGTCGCCGTTCCTTCCGATACGCGAGTCTACGCTATCGGCGATATTCATGGTCGTCGTGATCTTTTGGACAAGCTGCTGACGCGCATCAAGCGTGATGCGCAAAGTGCGCCTAAACGCCGGGTTTTGATTTTATTGGGCGATTATGTGGATCGTGGGCCCGACAGCGCAGGGGTTCTTGAACGTGTGGCGGCGTTGTGCGACGGCAAGGTCCTGAACGGGTTCAAGACCGTTACGTTGAAAGGCAATCATGAAGATATGATGCTGCGCTTTCTCGATGGCCGGGATAAAAACAGGCAATGGTTGGAAAATGGTGGGGCGCAGACCGTAGAAAGTTATGGTCTCAATGTGAAAGCATCGAATGGAAAATTGCGCCATGCTTTGCTTGATACGTTGCCGAGATCGCATCGCCGCGTGCTTAAGGATTTAAAGCTTCGTCATGAAGAAGGGGGGTACGGTTTCGCCCATGCCGGCGTGCGTCCCGGCGTGACGTGGGAACGCCAGGCCCCTAGCGATCTGGTGTGGATTCGCCGAACCTTTCTGGATTCGGATTACGATTTCGGCCGTGTCGTCGTACACGGCCATACCCCCACGACGGAACCGGTGGTAAAGAAGAATCGCATCGGTGTCGATACCCGCGCTTGGGAATCCGGCACCTTGACCTGCCTGGTTCTGGAAAAAAGTTCACACCGTTTTCTAACAACCTGAATCGGGAGCCGAAGATGGGCATGTTTGAACGCAAACGCATTTTGGTTACCGGCGGCGCCGGATTTTTGGGTTCGCACTTGTGCGAGCGCCTTCTTGCGCGTGGTCACGATGTCATTTGCGTGGACAATTTCTTTACCGGTTCAAAGGACAATATCCTCCATCTGATCAAAGATCCGCGTTTTGAGATGATGCGGCACGATGTAACCTTTCCTCTCTATGTGGAGGTCGATGAGATTTACAATCTCGCCTGCCCGGCATCGCCTATCCATTACCAGTACGACCCGGTGCAAACCACCAAAACGGCGGTGCATGGGGCGATCAATTTGCTGGGTCTGGCCAAGCGGGTGAAGGCGCGCATTTTCCAGGCCTCGACATCCGAAGTTTATGGCGATCCGGACATCCATCCCCAGGTCGAGGGCTACCACGGTAACGTCAATCCCATCGGACCGCGGGCGTGTTATGACGAGGGCAAACGATGCGCCGAAACTTTATTCTTCGATTACCACCGTCAGTATGGTCTTGAAATTCGCGTGGCGCGTATTTTCAATACCTATGGCCCGCGCATGCACCCGAACGACGGTCGTGTGGTGTCGAACTTTATCATGCAGGCGTTGCGCGGCGCGCCCATCACCATTTATGGCGATGGTGCGCAGACACGTTCGTTTTGCTATGTAGACGATCTCATTGACGCGTTTATCGCGTTCATGAATACCGATGACGTCACCGGGCCGATGAACTTGGGCAATCCCGGAGAATTCACCATCAGGCAATTGGCCGAGCAGGTTATTGTGCTGAGTGGTTCGAAATCAAAACTGGTCTTTAAGGATTTACCCACCGATGATCCGTTGCAACGCTGCCCCGATATTTCCTTGGCCAGGGGCGTCCTGGATTGGGAACCGCGGGTTAAGCTTGAAGACGGGCTGAGAAAAACCATCACACACTTTAGGACTCTTTTGGCTCAAAACTGAAGAGCGCACGATGGGAAGATTCAAGCGCATGAGGATGTGAACGTTTATGAGCGCCCCTTCAATTCTGACAGAACTGATCGAACGTCTATCCACGGCGCGTGTGCTTATGGTGGGCGATGTTATGTTGGACCGTTATGTCAGTGGTGAGGTCGAACGAATTTCACCGGAAGCGCCGATTCCGGTCCTACGTGTCGCGCGTGAAACCGCCATGTTGGGCGGTGCGGGAAATGTCGCGGCCAATGTCGCGGCATTGGGTGGTGTGGGGGCCTTTGTGGCGCTTCTTGGCGATGACGACGCGGGCGCGGAAATCCGGCATTTGGTGAAGCTTCTTGTGGGAATTGAGCCTTTCTTCAGTGTTGATGCGGGACGGCGGACCACCTTGAAGACTCGATTTGTCGGTGGAAACCAGCAATTGGTGCGTGCCGATGTGGAAACGTTGGAACCGATCGATGGCGAAATATTGGATGCCCTGTGCACCCACGTGCGCAGTGCCGTTCGGGACCAAGGCGCGGTCATTCTTTCCGATTACGGCAAGGGCGTTTTGCATACGAAGCTTCTGCGCGTCATTATCGAAGAAGCGCAGGCAAATGCGGTGCCTGTCGTTATCGACCCCAAGGGTCGCGAATATGCGCGCTACAAAGGGGCCGATCTGATCACCCCCAACAAGCGGGAATTGGCGGACGCCACGGGGATGCCCGTGGACAGCGATGCGGACGTCATTGCCGCGTGTGAACACCTTATAGCAAGTTGCGAACTGCGTGGTGTGCTGGCGACGCGCAGTGCGCAGGGCATGACCTTGGTGCGCGCGGGCCATGAGCCGGTGCATTTCAAAACCCAGGCACGTGAAGTCTATGATGTTTCCGGTGCCGGTGACACCGTGGCGGCGACGTTGGCGCTGGCGCTGGCGGCGGGGGCGGATGCGAAGGACGCGGCGCGGCTTGCCAACATTGCTGCCGGTGTTGTGGTGGGCAAAAGCGGCACGGCCACTGTTTCGGCGCACGAATTATCACAAACACTGCACCACATGGACCTGGACCGGGCGGAAGCCAAGAGCGCCGGTCTCGATCAGGCCGTCGTTCGCGTGAGGTCCTGGCGGAAGCGGGGCCTGAAGGTGGGCTTTACGAACGGTTGCTTTGATTTATTGCACCCTGGACACATTGCGTTGCTGGAACAGGCACGGCAATCCTGCGATCGCCTGGTGGTGGGGTTGAATTCCGACGCTTCGATCAAGCGTTTGAAAGGCGAGGCGCGTCCGGTGCAAGGAGAAGCCGCGCGCGCAGCCGTTCTGGGGGCGCTCAGCGCCGTTGATCTGGTGGTTTTGTTTTCCGAGGACACACCGCTTTGCCTGATTGAGGCTCTGCAACCGGACGTTTTGGTCAAGGGGGCGGACTACAGCGTGGAAACCGTGGTCGGGGCGGATATGGTTCAGGCCTACGGCGGTGTTGTGCTGTTGGCAGAACTGATTCCCGGCCATTCCACCACCGAGACCATCAGGCGTTTGGCCGACAACGGCGCTATCAAGGACCGAAAAGTGACTTGAAGACGCCCTTGAAAAAAGTCCCGACGGAAGCGTGTGGGGGGGCGGGCTCGATCTGATCGAGGGGCAAATTTTCATCCGCCAGCGCGCGGACCGGCGTATTGGCCAGTGCCCGCAACATGAAATCCTTCCACAAGCGTGCGGGAAAGCTGCCGCCCGTTACACCCTTCATAGGCTTGCCGTCGTCGTTGCCCATCCATACGCCGGTAATCAGGCTTGGCGTATAGCCGACGAACCAAGCGTCACGATATCCTTGCGAGGTTCCTGTTTTTCCGGCCGCCGGCCGCCCCAGACGCGCCGCTTTGCCGGTGCCGTGATCGTCCGATATAACTTTGGAAAGCATGCGGTTCATAGCCCCGGCATAGCCTGCCGGAATGACCCGTCCCGGTCCTCCGCCATGGCGCACATAAAGCGGGCGTCCTTGGGAATCGCGGATTTCAGAGATGCCATACGGCCATACGCCGATGCCGCCGGTGGCGAACGTTGCGTAGGCTGCCGTCAGTTCCAGAACGCTGACATCGCTCACCCCCAGCGCCAACGCCGGTCCGTCGCTCAAAGGTCCGCTCAGACCCAGACGCCGCGCCATGGCTTGCACGTTTTTTCGCCCGGCTTTTTCCGAGACCTTGACCGCGACGGTATTGATGGAACGCATCAAGGCTTCGCTCACGCTCACGGAACCGAGGTAGTCCAGTTTCTTGAAATTGCGCGGCGACCAGCCGTCGATGGTGAGGGGTGCGTCGATGAGGCGCGAATCGGGCCTAAGCCCCGCCTCGAACCCGGCGAGATAAACGATCGGCTTGAAGGCGGAGCCTGGCTGTCGTCGGGCCTGAACGGCGCGGTTGAACGGGCTGGCGCGCCAGTTTTTCCCCCCGATCATGGCCCGCACCGCTCCGTTCGGGGAAAGCGCGACCAACGCCACTTCGCCAACCTTGCGTCTGGCGGCGGGACCGTTCTTTTTCATCATCAAGGCGACGGCTTTTTGTGCGGCCAGTTGTTTGTCTGGATCGAGGGTCACACTCACGGTGATGTCGCGATCCAACGTTATATAGTCTTTGACCTGGCCCAGAATCCAATCGACAAAATAGTTTGCCATGGGTCCCGTTCCCTGCCTTCGCAGATGTGCCCGGGAACGGATTGCGGACAGCGTTTCGGCTTGCGTGCGCAACGCCGCCCGGCGTCCCGCTTGATCGAGGTAACCCGCCGCCACCATGTTTTCCAGGACCAGCCTGGCGCGGCGTGCCGCACGCTTCGGGTTGGTGATCGGATTGTAGCGGTTGGGACCTTTGAGCATTCCGGCCAGCATGGCGGATTGATAGACGTTTAAGCGCTTCGCCGACACGGCGAAATAGTGCCGTGCGGCACCGTCCACCCCATAAACGCCCTGGCCGAAATAGGTCCGGTTTAAATAAATGGTCAGGATTTGGGCTTTGGTGAATTTGTTTTCCAGCCACAGCGCAAGAAGAACTTCCTGCGCCTTTCTTTTGAAGGCGCGTTTGGGCGTCAAAAACAGGTTTTTCGCCACCTGTTGGGTAATTGTCGAGCCGCCCTGGACGATCGCACCCGCGCGGATGTTCGCCACCATGGCCCGTGCAATGCCGATCGGATCGATGCCGAAATGTTCGTAAAAGCGTCGGTCCTCGGTTGCGATAATGGCTTGCGGCAAGGCGGGTGGCAGGTCCTTAAGATACACCGTGTCGCCGTACCGATCGCCACGTCTTGCGATTTCGCGCCCGCTTTGGGTGACGATGCGGATGGTCGGCTTACGCGTTGCGGCGATAGCCTTGTCTACATTCGGCAGGTCCCACGTGAGATAGGCCAAGCCGGCGCCGCCGATGATCACGCCCCACACGCCGAGTACGATGCTCCCATAAACCATGCGTTTCCAGCGAGACCGCGAAGGGGGCGCGCCGGACGGGCGGGAGCGGGCTTTTTTCATGGAGCCTATACGTCCAGATTGGCGACCTTGAGCGCGTTCTCCTGGATGAAGTTGCGTCGCGGTTCAACGTTATCGCCCATCAGGGTGGAAAAAACCTCGCCGGCTTCTTCGCTGTGTTCGACCCTGACCTGGAGCAATATCCGCGCATTGGGATCCAAAGTGGTTTCCCACAACTGTTCGGGGTTCATTTCGCCCAATCCTTTGTAGCGCTGGACGCCCAGTCCCTTACGTCCCAATTCGGTGATGCGGTCGATCATATCGACCGGCCCGGTGATGGGATACGTTTTGTCCTTGGCGCTTAAGGTGCCATGGCGCTCGTAGGTTTGTTGTAGGTGGCCGGCCATCTGGTCCAGACGCAACGCCTCGGCGCTGCGGATCAGGGCTGAATTGATGACGTGAGTTTCCGTCACGCCGCGCAGCGTGCGCGTTAGGACCAGGGCACCGTCATCGGACGGCGCACCGCTCCAGCCGCGTTCCAGCGGGTCTTCCATGGCGTCCATGCGCTTGGCGAGATAGCCGCAAATTTCACGCGCATGTTCCGGGTCGTTCAGGGCGTCGGGGTTCAGCGCGCCCAAAATAGCCGCCTGTCCGACCATTTTGAGAGGCACATGCTTGGCGATATCGTTCAACAGGCTCCGCGCAATGCGGGCCTGCTCCACCAGAGCGCGAAGGTCCTGGCCGCTCACCTGGGTTCCGTCGAAGCCGGTGAACACCGCGCCTTCGTTCACCGCGGTGTTGAACAGATAGTCTTCCAACGCCCGGTCATCCTTGAGATAGACTTCGGAATGGCCGCGTTTGGCGCGATACAGCGGTGGCTGGGCGATATAAAGATAGCCGTTTTCGATCAGGGCCGGCATTTGGCGATAGAAAAAAGTCAGCAACAGCGTGCGGATGTGGCTGCCGTCCACGTCGGCGTCGGTCATGATGATAATCTTGTGATAGCGGCATTTTTCGACGTTGAAATCCTCGCGTCCAATGCTCGTGCCGAGCGCGGCGATCAAGGTGCCGATTTCAGCCGAGGAGAGCATCTTGTCAAAACGCGCACGCTCCACATTCAGGATTTTGCCGCGCAACGGCAGGATCGCCTGATTGGAACGATCCCGGCCTTGTTTGGCCGATCCGCCTGCGGAATCGCCCTCGACCAGGAAGATTTCGGATTTGGCCGGATCGCGTTCCTGACAATCAGCCAGTTTTCCGGGTAGCGAAGTGATGTCCAAAGCCCCCTTGCGCCGCGTGAGTTCACGGGCTTTGCGGGCCGCCTCGCGTGCGGCCGCCGCTTCGATGATTTTGCCGATAATCTGTTTGGCTTCCGCGGGGTGTTCCTCGAACCAGCGGCTCAAACCTTCGCCGAGGACGCTTTCCACCACCGGGCGCACTTCGCTGGAGACCAGCTTGTCCTTGGTTTGTGATGAAAATTTCGGATCCGGCGCCTTGACCGACAAGACGCAGCTCAGACCTTCGCGGGCGTCGTCGCCGGTGATGGCAACCTTTTCTTTCTTTGCCATGCCGCTTTTTGTGAAATAGGCGTTGATGGTGCGCGTTAGCGCGCCGCGCAGGCCCGCCAGATGCGTGCCGCCGTCGCGCTGGGGGATGTTGTTGGTGAAGCACAGTGTCGATTCGTGATAGCTATCGTTCCACTGCATCGCCACTTCGACAACGATATCGTCCTTTTCACCACTGATGAAAAGAGTCTCATTGATCAAAGGCGTCTTGGCGCGATCAATATATCTGACGAACTCGACCAGGCCGCCTTCGTAGTGCATGTTAACGCTTTTTTCTTCCACATGGCGGGCGTCGGTCAATGTCAACTCCACGCCGGAATTGAGAAACGCCAGTTCACGTAAACGATGTTCCAAGGTGGGAAAATCGAATTCGGTCATGGTGAACGTTTCCGTAGAAGGATGGAATCTTACTTGCGTGCCGGTGAAGGGTGTGCCGTCTTCTTTCAGGGGGGCCACGCCGGTCTCCTCCAGGTGCTGGACCGTGTCCCCATTTTCAAAGCGGCAGATGTACGCCTTGCCGTTGCGATGGATGGTGAGTTCCAGCCAGTCGGACAGCGCGTTTACAACCGAGACGCCCACCCCATGCAGACCGCCCGAGACCTTGTAGGAGTTCTGGTCGAATTTTCCACCCGCGTGCAATTGCGTCATGATGACCTCCGCCGCCGAGACGCCTTCTTCGGCGTGGACGCCCACGGGAATGCCGCGTCCGTTGTCGGTCACGGTGACCGAACCATCGGCATTGAGGGTTGCGGTCACGGTGTCGCAATATCCGCCCAGAGCTTCATCAATGGCGTTGTCGACCACCTCATAGACCATATGATGCAGGCCCGAGCCGTCGTCGGTGTCGCCAATGTACATGCCCGGACGTTTGCGCACGGCTTCCAGTCCTCTTAAGACCTTGATGGACTCCGCATCGTATTCGGCTGCGGCGCCGTCTTGTTGCGGGCTCTGATTCTTGTTTTGATCACTCATTGTCGTTACTCACGGCCCGTGTGGGCATTGGGGTTTATTTCCATCTCAATCGGCGGCGACGATTTCACCCGCCGTCACTTCGAAAAAACGCGCGCGGCCTATCAGCGAGGCAAACAAAGCCGCATCCGTGCCGCTGAACCAGGCCTGACACCGCAGCGCCAGAACTTCGTCGAACAGGGCTTCGCGGTGGCGCGTATCCAGATGTGCGGCAACTTCATCCAACAGCAACACCGGAACCCGGCCTTCATCTTGAACACTCAAACGTGCCGCCGCCAAAACCAGTCCCACCAGCAACATCTTCTGTTCCCCGGTGGAACACTGTCCGGCCACCATGGCCTTGGCCGCATGGGTGACCAGAAGATCGCTTTGATGGGGCAAACGGCCTTCGACGTTCGCGCCCGCGCCACCAACCTGGGTATCGCGTTTTCTGGAAGTGCGTAACACCGCACGCAGGCGGTCTTCGACTTCCAGCGCCGGCGCGTCGCGCAGCCAGCGCTCCGCCAGACCGTCAAGGGCCAGGACCGCCGCCGGGAACGGGCCTTCGATGTTTTCGCACAACGCCGTCAGGCGGTCCACCACATCCAGGCGTGCCGCCGCCACGGCCACGCCGCGCGTGGCCATGGTATCTTCCAGCGCACTCAGCCAGGCGTCGTCCATTTTTCCTTCCGCCAGCAAACGCGAGCGTTC
>VAPL010141509.1_pt1 | contig 16044 bp, 9 predicted proteins | sample 3395061 | NCBI WGS metagenome assembly VAPL01 (sample SAMN08290444, study PRJNA428436) | hydrothermal vent metagenome | isolation source: Deep-sea hydrothermal vent chimney 2 | place: Pacific Ocean: Juan De Fuca Ridge | depth 2182 m m | reverse complement strand
GGGCTAAAAATCAGAAACTACACCCTGTTTTATCTAACCTGCTCCCAGAAGGAGCATTACGAGAATTGATCGCCCAAGGTTTAAAAGCCCATATCGACAATGAGTTTCAGATTTTCTCTTATCTCGGCCAGGATTTACCCGGTACATTGGTGGCCACACCAATGGAACCCAACGATGTGCCGATGAGTGTACTGGCCACCCTTGAACAAAATCAGGTCAAAGCCATTAAATTCAAAGGCAACGATCAAGTAAACAAGTTTTCCTTAGCGGGCATTCAAATGAAGTTCTCCATGAAAGAAAAAGATGGCCACTACAACCTGACTAAAAATGGCGAGCTAGGTGACTGGATTATTAAAACCCCATCCACCAAACATAAAAGTGTGCCTCTAAACGAATATACAGCAATGTCCCTCGCTAATTTGGCAGGCATAGATATACCTGACATTAAGCTCATTGAATTGAACAAGCTAGATAACCTGCCACAAATTAATCTACCCAATGAAAAACTGGCGTTTGCCATCAAGCGTTTTGATCGTGAAACTATCAATAACACCACGACCAGAATTCATATGGAAGATTTTGCTCAAGTTTTAGTGAAGTACCCCATTGATAAATATAACTCCGCAAATTATGAACAAGTTGGCAAGGTCATTTACGATTATTCCGGTGACGGACTCGCCGATGCCCAGCAATTTGCAAGACGATTACTGGTAAATATCTTACTTGCCAATGGCGATGCCCATTTAAAAAATTGGAGCCTTCTTTATCAAGATCAAACTACACCAAGATTATCTCCAGCATACGATATCGTAACCACCAGCGTTTATATGGATGGTGAAAAAAAATACGCTTTGAATCTGGGTAAAACTAAAGAATGGTATTCAGTGTCAATGGGGAATTTTGAATCGTGGGCTGATAAGTCAGGCATCCCTTGGCGAGCAATCAAACCGCATCTTGATGATACGATGGAAAAAGCACGCTCATTATGGCCTGAGGCATTAAAAGGTTTACCCATGAATGATGAGCAAAAAGAAAAACTCAAAACCCATTGGCTTAAGCTTCAAGCTGATTTTCGGATAGAGTATACTTAAGCGCACATGGCTAAACTAAAAGAACAACAAACTCACACCCCCATGATGCAGCAATATCTGCGCATTAAGGCCGAACACCCCGAAACCTTGCTGTTTTACCGCATGGGTGATTTTTACGAGATGTTTTTCGATGATGCGCATAAAGCGGCAAATTTGCTTGATATTACTCTAACCGCTCGCGGTCGGGCAAAGGGGGAACCCATTCCAATGTGTGGCGTGCCCTATCATGCGGCCGATAATTACCTTGCCAAACTGGTTAAGCAAGGGCAGTCGATTGCCATTTGCGAGCAAATTGGCGACCCCAAAACCAGCAAGGGGCCAGTGGCGCGTGAGGTGGTGCGTATTATTACCCCCGGTACTTTAACCGAAGATGCCTTGCTCGATGAAAAACAAATTAATCTACTCTGCGCCGTGCATGCGCAGCAAAAAGACCAGCAAGCACCAACTTTTGGTATTGCCAGCCTGGAGCTAAGCAGTGGCCATTTTAGTATTTGCCAGGTCGAAGGCATTGAAAATTTAAAAAGTGAATTAACACGTTTACATCCAGCCGAAATTATATTTAATGAAACCGATCCGTTTAACTTACCCAGGCAGCTGCAACAAAATTACCCCATTAGCTTTAAACAACAAAATGAATGGATTTTTAATTTATCACATGCAAGCAAAACCTTAACCGAGCAATATGCCTTAAAAGATTTAAAGAGTTTTAGCTGTGACGATCAACCTGCCGCCATCATCGCCGCGGGTTGTATTATTGACTACCTTAAAAACACCCAACGCAGTGCCTTACCGCATATTCATCATTTTAAAGTCGACCGAAAAAGCGATTACATACTTATTGATGCCAGCACCCGCCGTAACCTGGAGCTTGAATACCATATTGGCGGGCAACATAACCATACGCTTGCCGGCATTCTGGATTTCACCGCTACACCGATGGGCAGCCGTCTGTTACGCCGTTGGATAAACCAGCCTTTACGCAACACGCAAACACTCACTGCGCGAAATAATTTAATTGAAACATTAATAAAACAACAACGTTACCCACAAATTGAAACGCTGCTGAAACAAGTTGGCGATGCCGAACGTATTTTAAGCCGACTTGCATTAAGAAGTGCTACACCTCGCGATTTGTCCCGACTGCGTTCTACCCTTGCAGTGTTACCTGCATTACAAAATAGCCTGGCCGACCTTGATACGAGTTTATTGCAACAGCTTAAAACCCGTATCAGCGAGCACCCCAAAACATTAGCGCTATTAAATACAGCCATTATAGAAAACCCACCGGTTGTTATTCGAGACGGTCGTTTTATTGAAAAAGGGTTTGATAACGAGCTTGATGAATTGCGTAGCTTACAGGATAACGCCGGCGATTTTCTGGCTAAGCTGGAAGTGCGCGAAAAACAACGCACCGGCTTGCATACTTTAAAAGTAGGCTATAACCGGGTGCATGGTTATTATATTGAAGTAAGCCGCAACCAATCCGAAAAAATGCCGGACGACTATCAACGCAGGCAAACTTTAAAAGCAAGCGAACGTTTTATTACCCCCGAGTTAAAAGAACTTGAAGACAAAGTGTTAAGCGCCAATGAACGGGCACTGGCCAGAGAGAAAAAACTTTACGAAACTATTTTAGATAAACTAAATGAACAGTTACTGCCGCTGCAACAAACCGCACATGCACTTGCCGAATTAGACGTACTGAATAACCTGGCCGAACGCGCTGAAACAAATCACTATTGTAAAGCCCGCTTTGTTGATTCAGAAACACAGGGTATTCAAATTACCGCCGGGCGACACCCTGTTATCGAACAGGTGCAAAGCCAGGCCTTTAGCCCCAATGATATTACGCTTAATAGTCAACAACACCTGTTTATTATTACCGGGCCGAACATGGGAGGTAAATCAACTTATATGCGACAAGTTGCGCTTATCGTTATCATGGCGCATGTCGGTAGTTTTGTGCCCGCAAGCGAAGCCATACTTGGGCAAACCGATCAAATCTTTACCCGTATTGGCGCATCCGATGATTTATCCAGTGGCCATTCCACCTTTATGGTTGAAATGACCGAGACTGCCAATATTCTGCATAATGCCACCAGCAACAGTCTGGTATTAATGGATGAAGTTGGTCGCGGCACCGGCACCCAGGACGGTATGTCGCTGGCCTGGGCAAGCGCTTGGTATTTAGCGGATAAAATAAAAGCACACACCTTGTTTGCAACCCATTATTTTCATCTGACCCAATTACCTGAAAATTTACAGGGCTGTATCAATGTACACCTCGATGCAGTTGAGCATAACGATCAGCTTGTTTTTCTGCATCAGGTAAAACCAGGGCCGACCGATAAAAGTTATGGGATTCAGGTCGCCGCGCTGGCAGGATTACCAACCGAGGTCATTACATTAGCCAATCAAACTTTATCTTCTCTTATTGAGGCAAAGGAACCCTTACACAAATTCCAAACTACTTCCTCTAATGAGGATACACCGCTATCGTCAAGTATTTTAAAAGCACTTCAAAATATTGACTTAAATCAAACAACACCGATGGAAGCACTCAAACAGCTCGAGCAGCTCAAAAAAATGCTCTAAAAACTCGCAACCTTTGAGTTTAGGTATTAGAATACGCAGCCATAGAGAGTACATTTTTAATTTTTCCCGAGGTTTTTTATGACGTATATCGTGGCTGATAACTGCATTTTGTGTAAATACACCGACTGTGTTGAGGTTTGTCCTGTTGATTGTTTTCACGAAGGGCCGAATTTTTTAGTTATCGATCCCGACGAATGTATTGACTGCACCCTATGCGAACCCGAATGCCCCGCTGGTGCCATTTTCGCCGAAGATGAAATACCCGAGGGTATGGAACACTTCCTGGCATTAAATGAAGAACTGTCACGCGAATGGCCGGTGATAACTGAAATGAAGCCCGGTTTACCCGAAGCCGAACAATGGGATGGCAAGAAAGATAAACTGCAATATCTAGAGCGTTAAAACCCAACAACATTAAAAAAACACAGGCAAACTATGTCCGCAATCAATGTTCATTTAACATCTTTTGCGGACGATCCTGTTGAGCTTGTTAGCCAGCATATTATTGCCTACAGTGACAGCCTTCCCTTATTAAGCAACACTATTATTTTTACACCGCAAACTAATATTGCGGCACAGTTGCGTTACCGATTACTTAAAGTAGCACAACAAAAAAACTGCAACGCCTTACTTGGCCCTCAAATTTTACCATTGCATCAATGGTTACAAACATTCCAACCGGGGCAGCTTAACGTTGTTAACTCAACCACACAGGAACTTATTCTTGTTGAAGCGTTAAAACAACAGCAGGGAATATTTGCCTCAGTTAACCCCTGGATCTACGCCCATAGCCTACTGGAATTATTTCAATCTTTAACCGCCAATAATATTGAGCTGCCAGAAAAAGAAGAAGACTTTGTAACGCTACTCAACACCGCCTATGGTATCGCCCCTCTAAACACGATTAAAGCCTTAAGCCAGGAAGCGAATTTTGTATATACCCTTTGGCAAGCCTGGCATAAACAATTAACGGCCTACAAAGTAGTTGATAGCCAGACCGCACAATTATTTTGTATGCAGCATGGTCTGGAAGTATTAAAACCAAACTCAGCCAGTAAAATTAATTTTTACTTTTTAGGTTATAACCTTTTAAGTAAAACCGAATCACAATGGTTAGAACAACTCGCGCAACAGCATAATGTTTTTTATTTTTTACAAGGTGACGCGCCAGACAATACTGCAGAGAATATTCCATATCATGCAGACAAACATATATTCGACTGTATCAAACAGTTCCCTACTGCGAAGGTTATTTATGAAAAATCAGAAAAAAACATTCCTCTAAACCAACAAAAACTTTCAAAATCTGATTTTATAAAAAATGTTTATGCAATTAATACTGCACCATTAATCGAGCGCGCCCGACAATACAACGCTCAGTCGACAACACCATTAAACAATACCCATGTTTATTCAGCCAATAGCGATGAACTCGAAGCTCGTGCTATCGATATTCAATTACGTCGCTGGTTATTAGAAGGTAAAACAAAACTTGCCATTGTCACAGAAAATCGTCGGCTTGCTCGACGCGTACGTGCCTTACTTGAGCGCAGCGGTGTCCACCTGCAAGATGCTGCCGGTTGGGCATTATCCACAACCCGTGCCGCAGCAACCCTTGAACGCTGGCTGGAATGTATCGAAAATGATTTTAATTATTTATCCTTGCTGGATCTATTAAAATCATCTTTTGTTTTTTCGCAAATAGAAACACAGGCACGACAGTACGCCGTGTACCGACTCGAGCAGGATATTATTCGCCACGAAAATATTAACCAGAACATTCAGGCTTATCGTGCTGGCATCAAGAATCGCGCGCAACGTTTACCAGAGTGGTTTACAGAAACCCACAGTATTATTGATGATGTACTTAAGCAACTTGAACAGGCCGCCGAACCATTAATACAGTTAAGCGAAAATAAAAAATTCAGTCCGCAGGAATTTATTGAAACCATTTTAGAGTCTTTAAAATCACTTGGTCTGGACGCTTCATTAGCTGACGATGCGGCTGGCATTAAAATTATAAATTTACTCGATAACTTAAGGTTTGAATCTGACTTAGTAAATTTAAAATTTGACTGGCCGGAAGCACGCGCCTGGCTGGCGATGCAGCTTGAACGCAGCCGTTTTATGCCACCGGCAAGCGATACCCAGGTACAGTTAATTGGTTTATCACAAAGCCAGTTCCAGAAGTTTGATGGCTTAATTATTGCCGCCGTCGAAGAAGAATTTTTACCCGGCTCGCCCACACCATCTGCTTTTTTTAACGATGCGGTTAAACATGAGCTCGGGCTAAATACTTCCCTGTACGATAAAAATGAACGCTTTTATCATTTTATACGCCTGTTACATTCAAGCGATCATATCTTACTAAGCTACCGTAACCAAGGAGAAAATGGTGAAGTAAAAAACTCGGCAGCCTGGCTTGCGCTGCTGGAACAATTTCACCAACTTGCATTTAATAAAGACTTAAAAGATGAAACCTTAAACCAATTAGTCAATGCACCAGAAAATACCTTTAGCCTCGCGGCAGAAACACCCGCATCAATCGTGCAACAACCACGGCCGGCTATTCCTGAAAATTTAATTCCGAAAAAAATATCCGCATCGCAGTATCAGGAGTTAATAAATTGTCCTTATTTATTTTTTAGCGCACGCTGTTTAAAACTCGAAGCAACCGATGAAATGCGTCAGGCGCTATCAAAGGCTGACTTTGGAGAACGAATTCATCAGTGTTTAGAAGCTTTTCATCATAACACTGAAGGTTTTCCAGCCGCGTTTAAAAATAAAGTGAGCGAACACAACCGCGAAGCAGCCGAAAAAGTGCTGAATAATATTATTCAATATGTATTCAGCCCGGACTTAAGCGAAAACCACGAACACCTCGCCTGGTATACACAGGCTAAAAAAATAACACCCCACTATATTAACTGGCAAATAAAACATAACCAGGACTGGAGTGTGTATAAAGTTGAACAAAATTTAACAACCGAGCTGGCTATAGACAATGCAGCCAAACCCTTAAAGCTATCGGGCAGGCTAGATCGAATCGATAAAAAGTTAACCAACGACAACACCGAAGTACTGGATGTTATTGACTATAAAACAGGGGTTACCAGCAGCAACAAAGAGGTTGAATCTGGCGAAGCGGTACAACTCCCTTTCTACCACAGCTTATTGCAGGAAGAAGACCGCCAGGTACATCAAGTTGAGTACCTGGCAGTAAAAAGTGATGCTGTATCCAGCAAGGCAAAACTCAGTGGTGATAAGCTTGATGACATTGCCGAACAATCCATCGAACGCTTAAAGGAAATATTCAGCCAACTGCATCAACAGGAAAAATTACCCGCATGGGGCGATGAAAAAACCTGTGGTTACTGCGGAATGCAGGGAATATGTCGTAAGCAAATGTGGCAGGATCAAATAAATAATACCTAAAATTTTAGCGTGTCAGTAACAAAGAAAGATTTCTTCAATGAAAAAATTTTTCAATATTACTTGGTCAATATTAACTTGTCCTGACGGGTAATACGCAACCGGTAAGCGTGACCGGCATGCTCGATTAGTATTTCCTGTTGTCCAGCAAAAAGCTGCTGACTTTCATAACGATGCACTGTTTGTTCTTTTTCTGTCAACGGTTTTTCTGTAGCTGATATATTCAATTCTGTTTTCATAGTAAATAGGTCTCTAACTAACAATAAAGTGGTTGTTTAACTGATTTGCTCAGATAATAACCGTTTTACGCACTTAAATGCAAATGAGAATGATTTCTATTTACATTTAATTCCAACTCATACATACTCTCTTTCAGCCAGCCAGCCAAGTCGCATCTTAACCATGCCGCAATAGCCAGCCAACAAATACGCCCGATTAGCTTACATAAAGCAATATCCCGGGTGGTTCCATTACATTTGAAAACTGACTTTTTGAGGTTATGACATTGAAAACACAGAAGATTTTATTACGCAGTGCCTTTGCCCTTGCATCGGTTGGCATGCTATTGCCAGCGGCTGCCGCAGAAGACAATTCCGCCAGCAAATCGAGCACCAGAGTACTCGACAAAATTATGGTTATTGGTAATCCAGCCAACATCGACACCCTACCCGGCTCGGCTCACGTTATAAGTAAAAGTGATATTCGCAATCAAAATTACGACGATATCAACCAGGTCTTGCGCAAAGTGCCTGGTGTTTATCTGCGCCAGGAAGACGGTTTCGGACTTTTTTCCAATATCAGTCTCCGCGGTGTGGATACGACACGTAGTTCTAAAGTAACCGTAATGGAAGACGGCGTATTAACCGCACCCGCTCCTTACTCTGCACCTGCAGCCTATTACACACCCACTATCGGTCGTATGAGCGGTATGGAAATTCTAAAAGGCTCCAGCCAGGTTAAGCATGGCCCGCAAACAACCGGCGGTGTTATTAATTACCTGTCGACGCCCATCCCGTTAAAAGAAACGGCATATTTAAAATCAACCTTTGGTAGTTTTGGCGATCAGCGCAGCCATGTTTATGTTGGTAATACCATTGATACTAACGCCGGCCAGTTTGGATTTTTACTGGAAAACTATACGCGCAAAAATCAGGGCTTTAAAACCATTGATAAAACGCCTGATTTTCAAAATGGCAACAATACCGGCTTTACTAAATCTGACCCGATGATCAAACTTTCCTGGGAACCAAATACAACTATCTATCAGCGTTTCGAATTAAAGTTTGGTGGTTCGGAACTGGAGGCCAATGAAACGTATCTTGGCTTGAGTGAAGCTGATTTTGCTGCCACACCGTTTCGTCGTTATTCGGCGACTCGATTCGATAATATCAAGAGCAAGCAAAACCGCAGCTACCTGCGTTATGCCGTCGCTCCCAATGACAATATGGATTTTATCGCCACGCTTTACAATAATGATTTTTCACGTAACTGGTACAAACTTAAAGATCTTCGTAACGTTAACGGCAACAAAATTAAACTTGCTAGTGCCCTCGCCGGTGCACAAAATGGCGAAGGATTGGCTTGCTTAAAAGGCGACCTGGCCTGTACCTTGAGAGTTCGTGCCAATAACCGTACTTACAATTCAAAAGGCATCGACACGGTTGGCTACTACCGTTTCGGTTCAGACAAAGTACAACACGAAATTGCCGCCGGTGTGCGTTTTAATAAAGACTGGATTCGTCGCTATCAATGGGATGACGACTATAGCCAGTTAGCCAATGGTGCTATCGATGGAATGACGGTCGGTACGCCCGGCGGAGCAGGCAACCGCTTGCAACAAACCAATGCCCTTGCGCTGTTTTTGCAAGACACCATTACCACAGGTGCCTGGACGTTTACCCCCGGCATTCGTTACGAAAAACTGGATCAAACCTATCAGGACTTCAGTAACCCGGCCAAATCCGGTACAAACCAGATGAGCATGAAAGCTGGTAGCCTTGGTACAACTTATAAATTCAATGATTCCTGGATTGGTTTTGCCAGTATTAACCGTGGTTATTCACCGCCTAGTCCGAAAAGTGCTGTTGCTGGCATCAAGGAAGAAACCAGTAATGCCTATGAAATTGGTGCACGTTTTACCGATGCTAAACAGGCACTGGCGATTGAAGCCGTGGTTTTTTATACCCAATTTAATGACCTGATTGTTATTGATAACATTGGTGGTACCGGTAGCGGTGAAACTGAAAACTTTGGCATGGTTCAAAGTAACGGTATCGAATTTTCAGTTCAATATGATGCCGGTATTGCAAACAACTGGAAATATCGCAACCCCTGGTACCTAACAACAACCTACACCAATGCTACACAGCAAAATAGTGCCACCTCAACCGATGCTGAATCTATCTTTAGTTATGGTAAAGCCGGAAACAAAGTGCCTTATATTCCTGAATGGATCATTAGTGTGGGAACCGGCATCGAAACAAAACAATGGGGTACCTTTATTACCGCTAATTATGTTTCTGATACTTTCAGCAGTGCCAATAATGTGAACACCCAGCTTAATGGTGCAGGCAATCCTGATGCTCGCTTTGGTAAAACCGATGCTTATTTAGTTGTCGATGTTTCTGCCTTTTTCCGAATGACGGATAACGTAAAATTATTTGGTGGCGTACAAAATGCGTTGGATGAACGTTACAACGTATCACGGCAACCGGCCGGCCCTCGACCAGGCATGCCTTTATTTGCCTACGCCGGTATTGAAATGGAATTCTAGTGAGATTGAATTATTAGCAACCAGGTAGTGCGCCTTTTGGCGTACTACTTTTTCTATTATATGGAGCTTTAATTATGTTTGAATTATTCCAGCAAGGCGGCAGTGTAATGTATGTTCTATTGCTTATGTCGATACTAGCGACAGCCATTATCCTGCTAAAACTTTATCAGTTCTATCGTAGTGCGTTACGGCAAACGGCTTTTGTTGAAAAAGCGGTTGCGTCGATAGAACAAGGTGAATATGCGCTTGCATTGCAGGACCTGCAACGGCAAGCCAGCCCCGTTGCACGGGTGCTCGAAAGTGCGGTAAGTTTTGGTGCTAACCCGGCGATGTCGAGTGGCGATGTCGAAGCCGAAGTTAGTCGGGTTGGTAGTGCGCAGATCCGGAATCTTGAATCCTGGCTGCGGGGTTTATCTTCAATTGCGCATCTAAGCCCGCTATTGGGTTTGTTGGGTACGGTAACCGGCATGATAGTCGCCTTTATGAATTTACAGGCAGCCGGTAGTCGAGTCGACCCTTCTATTCTTTCCGGCGGGATCTGGGAAGCACTACTCACAACCGCGCTTGGACTCACCGTTGCCATTCCAGCAATGGCCGCATTTTATTATCTGGAAGGTGTGGTAGACCATGTGCGTGCCGATATGAAAGATGCCAGCATCCAGGTGTTACGTCACTTTGGCAAAAGCCCGCATATCGACAGCCACGATGAAGAACGTATTGAGGATGAAACACATGGACTTTGAAGGCCGTGCACGCATCCACTCGCATCTAGATATCGCACCGTTAATTGATATTGTTTTTTTGTTACTGGTGTTTTTTATGTTAACCAGCACCTTTATGGTACCCGAAGCAATCGAACTGGAACTACCCGAATCAAAGAGTGCTGTCGTCACCGATACCACGCCCATTATCGTATCGCTGAATCAAAGCGGTCAACTGGCACTCAATGGTAAAAACATTGAACTCGCTCTACTTCAACAAGCAATCAAACCATTGCTGCAAAACACCGACGCCGCTATCACTTTAAAAAGTGATGCCCGTACCCAGGTGCAACAGCTACTTAAAGTAATGGACGAAATACGCGCCGCCGGTGGCAGCAATGTTGCGCTGGCAACCATACAAAAGTAAGCAATATGATAATCACCCGGCTACAAATGAGCATAACAATATTACTGGCGGCTCTGCTGCATGCGGGTATTGCCTTCTGGAGTTCACCCCCCGAGTCAGTGCCGCCAGTCAAACGTGACCAGCCACTAAAAATTAATTTACTCGCCATTGTGGCCGAAACAACAACGAATGTATCAAGCAAGGTGCCCCCCCCGCAAAAAATAATCGAACAAAAGATTCAGCGCAAAGTTGTTAAACCAGCCATGCCGAAAAAGCCCATTCCTAAACCTGAAAAAGTTAAGCCTCAACAAATCAAAAACATCTCTGGGCCTGATCTAGAACCAGAACCAATGAGCGAGCCAACTCCTGCACCTCCAGTTGAAAACAGTCCTGTTGCAATCGATGCTGTCGCCACTGCCCGCTATGAGCAATTATTGGTTGCCTGGTTGGAAAAGCACAAAAAATATCCGCGCCGAGCTAAACGTTTGCGTATAGAAGGCGAAGGTATGTTACGTATTCTTATCAATCGTAATGGACAAACTCAACAAGTCAATCTGCAACAACGTACCGGTAACCGCTTACTCGATAAAGCCGCACTTGAAATGGCACAACGCGCCAACCCTTTCCCGCCCATGCCATTAAATGACCCGCGCGCACAGCTGGAATTTGTTGTACCTGTGGCTTTTGTGTTGCGCTGAGTTTTTTTAGGAACCAGTAAAGATAGAAACTGGGGGGATTCTGGTTCGTAAAGAGCATAAGTGACTGTAACGGGTATGCAGGTTGGCGGGAGTCTGGTTGATAAAGCTCATAAGCGGCTGTATGAAAACAGGCATCTAGTTCAGGGGAGTATGGTTGAAAAAGATCATAAGTGGCTGTAACGGGTATGCAGGTTGGCGGGAGTCTGGTTGATAAAGATCATAAGTGGCTGTAAGAAAACAGGCATCTAGTTCAGGGGAGTCTGGTTGAAAAAGATCATAAGTGGCTGTAAGAAAACAGGCATCTAGTTCAGGGGAGTATGGTTGAAAAAGATCATAAGTGGCTGTAAAAAAATAAGAAAAACAGCCACTAAAAAAAAAGACGGCTTTCGCCGTCTGTATTTGGTAAGTCCTTTCAGGCTAATCCAGCCCGTTTTTATTCCCGCGCAGTACGAGTACATAGGGGTATGACTTCCTGTAAAATCCTTTTTCTGCCTTCATCCATCCTCACAGGCAATCCCGCCTGTTTCACGATTCCATGTGAGAGTTTCCTAAACCTAAATTTGTTATTTTCGAGTGTGATGCCAGGAGTTTCTCCACATACGCATTCGATTTTTGCTAAAGTAGCACAGCTAATAAATATAATAGTCGGCACAAAGCAAAAGTGTGAACTGAAACACCTTTTAATTTCATTGTTTTTAATTATTTAGCAATAATTCATTTAAAGTGTACAAAATTTAATCAATTATGCAAAGTTCCCCCCTTTCACACAGCATCATTATTGAAGCCTCAGCGGGTAGCGGTAAAACATACCAGCTTATTAATCGTCTTGTTCAACTACTTCTTAATGGTGCAAAAGCAGCAAATATTGTTGCCATTACCTTTACCCGTAAGGCTGCCTCAGAAATGCAAGTACGTTTACAGGAGCGCTTATATGAATTAGCTATTCTAGATAAAGCAGCGTTAAACGAGGCACTCATTCAAATTGGTTTGCAGCCCAGTCCTCAATTAATTGCAAACGCACGGCAGTTATATGAACAAGTTATCTTTAGCGCACAATCTGTTCGCTGTACAACCTTTCATTCTTTTTGCCAGGAAATACTCAAACGGTTTCCCTTTGAAGCTGAAGTTCCACCTGGCTTTGAATTGACCGATCAAGCCTATCTTCACAAACAACAAGCCTGGTTAGCTTTGATGGCCGAATGTCAGGGGAAAACAAACCCAAATGTTAGCCAGGCGATTGCATTTTTATTTGCTGAATTTGGATTAAGTACGACGCGGGATATTTTAAATAATTTTTTAAACCAGCGTAGTGACTGGTGGGCATGGACTCAAAATGCCAATAACCCGGTTGGGCTGGCAATTAGTAAAATGCAGGAATTATTCCAGGTTGATCCAAACAGTAATCCTCTTGATGTTTTTTTTAAAAATGAGTTACTTACGCAAAGGCTAGTCCAGTTCAGTGAGCGAATCGAAAAACTCAAGGCCGCTAAATTTAAAATATGGTTAACGGCCATCGGCGATGCCCGCAACCCAAATTCAGATTTAACTGAACGCTATACTTCATTACAAAATGCATTTTTAACCGGCAGTGGTGAACCACGTTCACTTAAAGCTACTAAAGAAATGACAACATTGTTTGGAGAATCTGATACAGAAAGCTTTATTCAATGTCATTATGAAATATGTCAACAAATTACTGACCTACAGGACGCTTTAAACCTGTTAAATAACTATAAAATTAACAAGCAATGGTATATTGCAGGTAATGCATATTTAAACTATTACCAGCAAATAAAAAAATCTTTAAGACTGTTAGACTTTACTGACCTTGAATGGCAAACCTATTGTTTACTCAATAAAAGTCAGCATGCTTTATGGGTGCAATATAAATTAGACTCAAGAATAGACCACTTACTTATTGATGAATTTCAGGATACCAATCCGGTGCAGTGGCGATTACTGCAACCGTTAATAGATGAGTTTAATCAACAACAGGACAATAACCGAAGTGTTTTAATTGTTGGCGACAGCAAACAATCTATTTACCGTTTTAGACGTGCCGAACCAAAGCTATTTCCTATCGCAAGTGAATTCATTAAGCAAAATTTTAATAGCCAACGCATGCAACTTAATACTTCATGGCGTTCGTCTCCTGCAATTATTGATTTTGTAAATAAAATATTTACGGAAACCAGATTAGCAGAGGCAATTAGTGAGTTCCCTCTGCATCAAACTGAATTAACTAACCTATCCGGCAGTGTAACCTTGCTGGACTATCCTGAAATACCCGAGATAGATAACCAAAAAAGTGATTCTTTTCGTAACCCGTTACAACAACCTCGTCCAACCAGTCAAAGTGAGCATGCTCTAGAAGCGAAAAAAATCGCTGATAAAATAATGAGTCTTATTAATAGTGATGAATGCATTATAGAAAATGGAAAATCGCGAAGCATTGGCTATCAGGATATTATTATTTTATTAAGAAATCGAACCAATGCTGCACATTACGAAAAAGCACTGCATAAACTTAATATTCCATTTATTGGTTCCGAGCGTGGAACATTACTCGATTGTCTGGAAGTAAATGACATTATCATGTTATTAAACTGGCTTATTACTCCGTTTAACAATATTGCCTTAGCAAGTATTTTACGTAGCCCGTTATTTTCTATTTCGGACCACAACTTAATTGAAATCGCACAAATACACTCTAAAGACACAAGTCAGTCTAACTGGTTTGATAAAATCAAAATTCTATTAACTCAAAAAAAACCTGAGCCTAAATTAGAAAAAGCCGTTGGCTTATTACAACGCTGGCAAGCTATTGCAACAAAAATCCCAGTACATGATCTACTTGATATTATTTATAGTGAAGCGGATATATTAAACCAGTACCATCATGCCTACCCGGCACATTTAAAATCACGCACCCAGACAAATTTAACACGGCTTATTGAACTAGCGCTGAAAGTCGACAGTGGCCGCTACCCCAGTCTGCAACAATTTATTGCACACATAAGCCAGCTTAAAACATTGACGGATGAAGCACCGGATACACCGGCAGCCAGTCATGATAAAAATCGCGTGCAAGTCATGACCATTCATGCATCGAAAGGTCTTGAAGCAGCGGTTATATTTTTAGCGAATGCAGACGCTGGCAGTGATGATCGGGATAAATATACCTACAAAACAATTATCGATTGGCCCGCGGAACAGGACGAGCCAACGATAATGCTACTGGCAAACAACAGTAAATGCCGCGACAAGATAACAACATCACTGATAGATAAAGATAGCGCTGCACAAAAACGTGAAACGGCTAATTTATTTTATGTGGCGGTTACCCGTGCAAGACAACATTTGTATATATCGGCGGCTAAGCAAACTAAGTCTCAAGCAGACTGGTATAGCCTTATTCGACAATGCTATGCTCTTGAACCGGATAAACAGGGTGAAATAATTCTACAGAAAAATATTTTCAAAACTAGCCCAATTGTAAACAATGCAAGTGTGACGAATACTATTCAGACAATAATCGATAAACGCATGAAACAAACTATCGATGTCAAAACCGTATTTAACGATCTACAAAAAACGATTTCGCCCAGTAAAAGTATCGCCGATAAAATGTTATTAGGCCAAATTCAAAAAAACCGGCCCAATACAGAAATTAAAACTGATATTACTCCACTAACATCTGATGTTGACGCTACTAACCGTGGCATTATTATTCATTCAATTTTTGAAGCCATTAACAGTCATTCTAAGCTGGATAAAATGGTATGCAAAAATATATATGGCAAAAAAACTACCGATATTTTATGGGATGAATATTGGCAGGAAGTTCAACAGGTTATTACCGCTGAAGAGTTTGCTTTTATTTTTTCTACAAAAAATGAGTCATATAATGAAGTTTCTATTAGTTACCTGGATAATGATGCAACTATTTACGGCATCATTGATCGTATCGTTATTACCGATAAAACCATTTACATTATTGATTACAAAACACACCAATCGGTAAACAATCAAAACATTCTTCACTATGCGCTGCACTATCAAACACAACTGATGCATTACCAGCAAGCGGCACAACATTTATGGCCGGAACATAGTATTAAGAGTTATTTACTGTTTACGTATTCAAAATTATTACACCGATACTAAAACACCAGCCCGGAATAACGAAACTATTGAACGTTCTTCTATTGTCGCCAGGAGTGACGGTGGGTTAAAATAACAAATTATCACTGCTGTCCCGTTAACTTTGAAACAGAGGATAAAAAGTAGGGCATGGATTGGTAGGGCTGACTAACGGACCGTCTGCCGCAAGGACGCGGCAGTCGAG
>VAPL010145575.1_pt1 | contig 16052 bp, 15 predicted proteins | sample 3395061 | NCBI WGS metagenome assembly VAPL01 (sample SAMN08290444, study PRJNA428436) | hydrothermal vent metagenome | isolation source: Deep-sea hydrothermal vent chimney 2 | place: Pacific Ocean: Juan De Fuca Ridge | depth 2182 m m | reverse complement strand
ATTTCCGGGGACTTGATATCAGCCAAAAATCCTCCGTCATTCCTCGCAAACTCCCGATTTTAATGAGCTTCCCTTCTTTGACGAGCTCCCTACCTGCAAAATCCGGTAAGGGAACCAAACCCATTCCGTCGTTTCCAAGTAATTTCTGAATGCTGGTATCCTGAGTTTCGATGATCACATCGATGGTAATCTTATTGATTTGAAAAAAATGGTTCAGATCATGGCGAAGTTTGCTATGAAGTGACGGCATGATGAATGGCTGGTCTTGGAGTGATTTCGGGAAATTCCGTTTCAAAGACTGGAATTTTTTTGTTGAAAAAATTGATATCGGATTTTTGCCTAAAAGTCTGGAAAAATATTGTTTTTTGTCGCCAATGCTTGGTGGAAAATTTGAAATGACCAAATCTATTCGATGAGCCTCAAGTTCTCTGAACAGATAATCGCCCCCTCCTTCAAGAACAGAAATCGTACATGGATTTATTTTTTGTGCAGAGTGTATGAGTGCCTGAGAAAGACTTTTAGGCACGCTATCGAGAGCCCCAAGCTGAAGGTGAGTTCGTTTAGAAAAAGTTCCATCTTTTGTCACCTCCATAAGTTCGTTGCCCAAGGTGAATATTTGATTGGCGTAATCCAAAACGACTCTTCCCGCTTCTGTCAAAAGAAGCCTTCGACTTTTTCGTTCGAACAAACTTTGGTTTAAAGATTCTTCTAAACTTTTGATTTGGGTGCTGATCGTTGGTTGTCCGATTCCCAGTTTTTTTGAAGCGTCCCGGATACTTCCTTCTTGTGCGGTAACCCAAAAATAATAGAGGTGGTGATAGTTTAACCAAGTCATATTTTCGACTCTTAATAGTTTGAAAAAATAAATCTGCTTTTTATAAATTATCGAATATTAATAATTCTAATTATAGAATACTATTTTTATAACAGTTTTGAAATATAAAACTACAAATTATGAGGTGTGATTTTGCCGTAGTAGGACCTCAAGTGGCCGGGGTAGTTTCTACCTCCTCCCTACACCCCGGCCCCCTCTCTTTTCTCCAGGGGAAGTCGATATGAAGAAAAACGTTACCGGCTCCGGACAGAGGTCTTTAATTTGTTATCTCAAGGCAATACCCGTTTTTTAAAACGATTAGACTCTGCAAATAATGGCTATGACACTTTTAAGGTCAAGCCACTTGAACTTGTCAGTGGGGATCAAACACCAGTTTGCGCCATTCTTAGTTGTTCCGATTCTCGAGTACCTCCAGAGTTAATATTCAACCAGGGCATCGGTGATTTATTTGTCATTCGCACCGCCGGAAATTATGCTTCAACACCCACCCTTGCCAATATCGAATACACAGTGATAAAGCTCAAGATACTCTTAATTACTGTCTTGGGACATAGCGGCTGTGGAACTTTGCAGGCGACCTTGGATAAGGAATTAACAGGTATCGAGTTGCCGGCCTCAATGCATTAGCAGATGAAATGGTATACTCTGTCCACAAGGCCACCTCTAAAAATGATAATTTGAGAGGTGGCCTTGTGTGTTTTTTGTTTCAAACCGTAAAGTTAACCTGAGTGGGTGTTTGTACCAGCTTATTTTGACCTGTTTTCCGTTCCCGTTTTCCGGGTGAAGACAGAGGTTTCCGCCCTGTCGCCGTTTATTCTGTGGCATGTGCAGGTTTGTTCTTTGTCAGATAAACGTATCGTTTCATGTTGTAGGCCAGGTTCATCAGTCCGATCTTGGCTAGGGCTCTTAAGAGACCTATCGTTCGCATGAACTTGCCCCCGAGGGAGTTTTGTTGAAACCCGAATATGTGTTCTACCATCGCTCGAACTTTTGACCGTTTGTGATTGACTCGTTGTTTGACTTCAGTCAACGGTGCACCTCGATAGCCTTTGTGATGAATCTCTTTTTTTAAACCCCGTTTCTTTAAGGTGCGGTCGATTTCTTCGGAACGATAGGCGCTGTCGGCAAAGACCTGTTTGCCCGTGTTGTTCGATTCGAGTAGACGATTAAACACCCGGCTGTCGTGCACCAAAGCGTCGGTGACATCAGGGGGAAAAAATTGAAACTCAATCATTTTAATTCATTGATCAACTTTTGCACCTATTTTTAGAGGTGCCCTAAAGTCACAACGTATTAGAAAGTCCTGTTCTTCATAAAGCTCAAGATAAAAATGAGGTTGACATAATCGGAGCTTTTTACAACCTGAACACAGGTGAAGTTGAATTTTTCTAAAGGCGTCAATATTGAACTGCTTGAACATGACCAAAATAGCTTTCGGATCCAAATACTCGTTTTTGTAACCAAAGGAAGGAAGAATAGAACCTTATGAAACTGGTTCAAAATTGGAGATTTGACAATATACGTGGCGATATCTTCGGCGGCATCACCGCTGGAATTGTCGCACTTCCCTTAGCTCTGGCGTTTGGAGTTCAGTCCGGCGCAGGCGCGGTCGCGGGGCTATATGGCGCGATCGTCCTGGGTATTTTGGCCGCCACTTTCGGCGGCACGTCGTCTCAGGTCAGCGGTCCCACAGGTCCGATGACAGTGATTTCCGCCTTGGTGGTCATCACCGCAATCGAAAGATATGGAAGCCTGGAAGCGGGGATGGGCTTCATTATCTGTATTTTTGTTCTTAGCGGAGTCGCGCAAATACTCTTTGGAGTCCTTAATCTCGGTGTCTATATAAAATATATCCCTTATCCAGTCGTTTCCGGATTTATGACTGGGATAGGCGGCATTATTATTCTCCTCCAGATATTCCCATTCTTCGGCCAGGTTTCACCCAAAAAGGTTGTCGATGTTGTAGCCAATATTGCAGATGTCATTCCTGCAATAAACTGGATGGCGATGATAATTGCCAGCTCAACCATCGCAATTATATATTTGTTTCCCAGAATCAGTAAAGCAGTTCCAAGTCCGTTGGTGGCTCTCCTCACAATGACTCTTATAACTGCCTTGGCAGGGTTAGAGGTTCCGCTCATTGGGCACATTCCATCTGGCCTTCCCGAATTAAAAATAGGCTCCATGTTTACTATTCAGACAAAGGATTGGACCCTGATTATTGAGCTTGCGTTGACGCTAGCTCTCTTAGGAGCGATAGATTCATTATTGACTTCGGTGATTGCCGACAACATTACCAAAACCAAACACCTCAGTAACCGCGAATTGATTGGCCAGGGCATCGGAAACATTGTGGCCGGGGGCATAGGCGGGTTGCCTGGTGCTGGGGCGACAATGAGGACCCTGGTGAACGTGAACGCAGGGGGACGAACGCCTCTTTCCGGAGTGATCCATGGCGTCCTTTTGCTGACCATATTATTGGGGTTGGGAAAGTATGCCCAGGAAATACCACTCCCTGTCTTGGCGGGAATATTGATTACCGTGGGAATCGGAATCATCGACTACAAAGGTCTCCGTCATATAAAATCGGTGCCGCGCACCGATGCGGTGGTGATGCTGATTGTTTTGACGATGACGGTTTTTGTGGATCTTATACAAGCTGTTGCGGCGGGAATGATTCTCTCGTCCGTCTTATTTATGAAACAAATGAGCGACCAGATCGGGCGCGAGGTTAAGATCACTCCGTTGAAGGATATTCCCAGGGAAACCCCATGGGCAGACGAAAACATTCCCGATTCCATTGCGGATAAAATTTTCGTCAAGCATTTAAACGGGCCGTTATTTTTTGGGTTTGCTCCAACTTTTCAGGCGTTGGCGGAAAGTCTTCCCGATATCCGGGTGGTTATTTTTCGCATGAAAAAAGTGCCGCATATTGACCAAACAGGCCTATACGCCATGGAAGAAGTTATTTTATCTTTGGAGAAACGGAATATTGCCGTGGTAATTACGGGCCTGCAAGATCAACCGCGCCGCTTGTTAGAACGAATCAATGTGATTCCCGGATTGATTCCCGAAAGTTATTTGTTTGATCGGTTTGAAAAATGTATCGACTGGCTGAGAGATGAAATGCATCAATCTCCAGGGAAAGAGGACGAGTTTTTCGAGGAATTAGGCATCGCGCGCGGACTTAACGTTCCAGTCAAATACCGTTTATAAACCCTATCATGGGAGTTTTTTCCGCAACTGGTAGCTATGTGGTTTGTTTAAAGTGTTTTCGGAACTGATAAACGTATTTTATTAAGTACTTTTAACTCAATCGTTCCATTTTAAGCTGACCGGAAACACAACATCGTTGCTCAATTTCCATATCACTTTCCCAAAAAAATTAGTCGCATTTTAAAAGCCACAACCCTTGATATCGAACCGACAATAAAAACTCAACTTATTGTGTTTTGACATTATCTAATATAGATATGGCAATTCAATTTCATCCTTTATAAATTTAAACTTGCTAAATGAAAGAGGAAGATCCGGTTTTACAACGGGTTTGCAGTTAGCACAAAGTGGGGCATTTGAGGTAAAACGGTAAATGGCTTTTTACCGGATGTTCACCCCGTGTTCGACTTTTAGCGAACGGTAGCCCCCCCGCTCCTTCCCTGGATTTAATGTTATAGAGTCGGTTCTGCTTTCAAACCCACCACCCTGCCCTTTTCAATTTCTTCTTTGGTGTAGCGTGGCGTGATGTGTTGCGGACAATTCCAATCGAACGCATGAACTTTGAAGACAAAAATTCGCTCGACCGTGGCTGAATAATCCAACATTTTAACTTTCTCCAACAACTCAGGATGGTCCTCAGCGTGCAGGACATCAGCCTCTGCCCAGATTTTCAACCTTTGTTGCTGAGTGTAATCCATTAAAAACAAGACGGTCTTTTTCGTGGCGTTGATATTTCCCGTGCTGATGTATTGTCCGTTGCCACGAAAGTCCGCATAAGCCAACGTAGTATCATCGAGTACTTTTAAAAATCCTTTCGGTCCGCCACGGAACTGCATATAGGGCCAGCCGTTTTCACCCACTGACGACAGATAAAAACTGTCCCTGTTTTTGATATAGCCCTTTTCCTGCCAGGTGAGCTGGTTGCGAAATTCACTCCTGCTCTCCATCTTTTGATAAGCCGCCCGCGTGCCATATTGTTCCTGAACTTTTCTAACGCTGTCGTTGAACGCGAATTCCATAAAATGTTTTGCCATGATGGATTTCCTTTTTTCGAAAGTTAAATCGTAGCCCCCGTATACAACCGGGGACCTGTTTGATTTTTAGAATGTGAGCACATTAAAACCCTGCTCCTGAAGATTGCTGAGGCTGGGCAGACCGGTGGTTTTGGGAACCGAGTTGTCTTTGATCAGATCGTAGCCCGAAGTGTCGGCTCCAAAAACATCGGCACAAGCGCAGGAGATGCCCAGGATCTTGTCCTGAACCGCTTCAAACAATTCGTGCGCGGGGTGGTCTTTTTTTTCGAGCGCCTCAGGCCATCTGCTTCCGGCGCCCTGAAAAAGAATAGACACTTCCTTGCCGGCATTCTTAAAATCGTAGGCTGTGGCCAGAGCGTTGAATACGCGTCCTAAAGATTCTTCTGATCCACTCTTGGGGTCTGATAGAACAATGATTGCTGTTTTCATTTTATTTTCCTCAATTTATGGATTTAAATTTGAGCCAAACTCCATGTCGGCTTTTGCAACATGTATAGAGCAGGTTCCGTGCCAAAAATATTTGATTCACTTAACTCATTATTTTTAAAGTGATAACCTCTATCTTTCAATCCAAAAAAAAATAGCGACATTTCATTAATACCGATATTTAGTTATTAAAAATTAAATTTTGGCGATTTTTCGTGGACATGAAGATTTGTCAGGAATATACTTGGTCCATGAAACCGGACTCAAAGAGCGACCTGCCATCAGAAACGCCTCCTCAGGAATTAAAAAAGGCTCTCAACCTGAACAAGCTGATTCTGGAATCGGCAGGTGAGGGAATCTACGGGCTCGACGCCGAAGGGAAGACGACTTTCATCAATCAGGCGGCAGAAAAAATGACCGGGTTTTCGGCTCGGGAAATGATCGGCCACTGCCAGCATCAACTGGTTCACCATTCAAAGCCCGATGGCACGCCCTATCCTCAAAAGGAATGTCCCATTTACGCGGCATTTAGAAAGGGAAAAGTATTTCAAACTTCAGAAGAAGTATTTTGGCGAAAAGATGGAACGAGCTTCCCGGTGGAGTATGTCAGCACACCCATCCGTGAAAACATGAAACTAAAGGGAGCCGTGGTCGTCTTCAGGGATATAAGTGCACGCAAGCAAGCTGAGGAGGAAATACAAAGACTGCGGCATCAACTGGAATTGGAAAACGCTTACCTCAATGAAGAAGTGTCAGATGCTGAGGCCTACGGAGAAATCATTGGCAGTAGCCATGTTTTAAAAAATATCCTGAGACAAATTGAAGTGGTGGCCCCAACCAACGCCAGTGTTCTCATCACCGGGGAATCGGGCACGGGTAAGGAACTTGTGGCGCGGGAAATCCACAATCGAAGTGCGCGTAGCAAACGCACCATGATCAAAGTCAATTGCGCGTCCATTCCCAAAGAACTCTATGAAAGCGAATTCTTTGGCCACGTGAAAGGCGCATTTACAGGAGCCGTAAAAGACCGGGCCGGACGATTCCAACTTGCGGACGGAGGAACTTTGTTCCTCGACGAAATCGGGGAAGTTCCTTTGGACCTCCAGAGCAAACTGTTACGTGTATTGCAGGAAGGCACGTTTGAAAGGATCGGCGATGAAAAAACCCGCAACGTAGACGTGCGCATCATTGCCGCCACAAACCGGTCTTTAAAAGACGAGGTGGACCAAAAACGATTTCGCGAAGATCTTTATTATCGCCTGAATGTATTCCCGATAGAAGCCCCTCCCCTTCGCAATCGAAAAGAAGATATCCCCATGCTGTCCGCAAATTTTCTAAACCTGGCGGCTAAAAAATTAAACGTTCCTCTTCCCCGGCTGACTCAAGCCAATATTATCGAACTCCAAAGCTATGATTGGCCGGGCAATATTCGCGAGTTACAAAATGTGATTGAACGAGCGGTGATCACATCCCGGTCCGGTAAACTTTTGTTCCATCTATCGAATGGTGAGAAAAATATCAGGAGAAAAGCATCAGCGATTGTTCAAAATGAAAGGGGCACCAAAGCCCGTGTCTTCACTGAAATGGAAATGGAATCCCGTTATCGGGAAAATCTAATAGATGCCCTCAGTCAGTGTGACTGGAAAATCACCGGACCCGACGGCGTGGCGGAACTATTGGGACTAAAGCCCACCACCCTGCACTCAAAAATCAAAAAGCTGGGCTTAAAAAGGCCGGGTTGAACCGACCTCTACGGAACGGGACGTGTAAGGGTTTTGAGGTATAATCGACAAACTAAAAATCTGGTATTTCCTCACTCGTGCTTGTATCGAAAAACTTTGATTGAATTGTAGAGGGGTGGTCCATGAAAGCGTCTGACCTTTTTGTCAGGTCTCTTGAAAATGAAGGTGTCGAATATATCTTTGGCATCCCCGGAGAGGAAAATCTGGATTTCCTCGAATCTCTGAGGGAATCAAAAATCAAACTCATTCTGACCCGCCATGAGCAGGCGGCAGGGTTCATGGCCGCGACCTATGGACGCCTGACCGGGAAGGTCGGCGTGTGTCTGTCCACTCTGGGGCCGGGGGTGACCAATTTTGTGACCGCCAGCGCATACGCCCAGTTAGGCGCGATGCCGATCATGATGATTTCCGGGCAAAAACCCATCAAAAAAAGCAAGCAAGGCCGTTTTCAGATCATAGATGTCATCGAGATGATGCGCCCCTTAACAAAATACACCAAACAAGTGGTGCACGGAAACAGCATCCCGCAGATCGTCCGCGAGGCGGTGCGACTCTCTCAGGAAGAACGTCCCGGAGCCGTCCACATCGAATTGCCGGAAGACATTGCCACTGAAGAATGTTCCACAGAGCCTTTTGAAATTTTTCATCCCAGGCGGCCTCACCCGGATGCGCTGGCCATTGAAAAAGCCGTGAGCATGATTCGAGAAGCCAAAATGCCGCTTTTACTGATTGGAGCGGGAGCCAACCGAAACCGCATCTCCGGCGCCTTGCGTGATTTCATCGACCGAACAGGAATCTATTTTTTCAACACCCAGATGGGAAAAGGGGTGGTCGATGAAAGGCATCCCAATTTCCTGGGAACAGCGGCTTTATCCAGCGGGGATTACCTGCACTATGCCATCGGCAAAGCCGATCTGATCATTAATGTGGGCCACGACGTGATCGAAAAACCCCCCTTCTTCATGGAGAAAGGAGGAGCCAAAGTCATTCACGTCAATTATTTCACCGCCAGCCTGGATGAGGTGTATTTTCCCCAGTTGGATGTTGTGGGAGACATTGCCAGTAGCGTTGAAGCCCTTTCAAGCGATCTGAAAAAACTGGGTCATTGGGATTTCAGTTATTTTGAACGGGTCCGGGAACAAGTCGAATTTCATATCCATGAAAAAAATGAAGACAATCGGTTCCCCATCATTCCTCAGTATCTGGTGGCTGAAACGCGGAAGGTCATGCCCGATGACGGAATCATTGCTCTCGACAACGGGGTTTACAAAATCTGGTTTGCCCGAAATTATAAAGCGTATTGTTCCAATACGGTCTTGTTGGATAACGCGTTAGCCACTATGGGAGCAGGGTTCCCGTCCGCCATGGCGGCCAAGATTGTTTACCCCCAAAAAAAAGTCATGGCGATTTGCGGCGACGGGGGTTTCATGATGAACTCTCAGGAAATGGAAACCGCCGTCCGGTTGAAACTCGACCTCGTCATTCTCATTCTTCGTGACAACGCTTACGGAATGATCAAATGGAAACAAACGGGAATGGGGTTTAAGAATTTTGGTCTGGATTACGGCAACCCGGATTTTGTAAAATATGCCGAGGCCTATGGGGCCAAAGGTCACAGGGTGGGAAGCTCCGACCAACTGGTTAAAATCCTGCACGATTGTTTGAATTCACCCGGCGTTCATCTTGTGGAGGTTCCCATCGATTCTTCCGAAAATGAGCGCGTGCTGATCGAAGAACTCAATAAGAAAACAAGTGTTTTATAAAACCCGAACCAATATGGGGAACCTTCAATGAAGAACAAGTTAAAAGTATTCTCTCCGTTTGACGGTCATTTGATCTCTGAACTGGAACTCAACAGTCAGGAGGAAGTGGAAAACGCTCTAGGGCAGGCGCACCAATTGGCTCATGATCCCGACCGCGCAATTCCAGTGCACGAACGCATCCGCATTCTGGAAAAAACCGCCGACCTGGTGGAAAAGCGGATGGAGGATTTTACTCGGCAAGCGGCGGAAGAAGGAGGAAAACCCCTGATCGATTCAAGAGTCGAGCTCAACCGCGCGGTTCAGGGCATAAGGGAGGCCGCCCGATCCATCAATCAAATGGTGGGGCATGAGATCCCCATGGGTTTGACGCCCTCTTCCACGAATCGCATGGCCTTCACCATCCGGGAACCCATTGGAGTGGTCGTGGCCGTCAGCGCTTTCAATCATCCTTTCAACTTGATCGTGCATCAGGTGATACCCGCAATCGCCGTCGGGTGTCCGGTCATTGTAAAGCCGGCATCGACAACGCCACTTTCCTGCTTCAATCTGGTGAAATGTCTCTACGAAGCGGGATTGCCTGAAGACTGGTGCCGGGTCATCTTGGCCGACCGGGCAACTTCTGAAAAACTGGTGACCGATTCCAGAGTGTCTTTTCTCACCTTCATCGGTTCTGCCAGGGTCGGCTGGGGGCTTCGCTCTAAACTGGCACCCGGCGCGCGATGTTCGCTTGAACATGGCGGCGCGGCCCCGGTCATTATTGACGAAGACGCCGATATCGAAGACGCTTTGCCTTTATTGGCAAAGGGCGGCTTTTATCATGCCGGGCAAGTTTGCGTGTCCGTGCAAAAAGTGTTCGTACATGAAAAAATTATCGACCGGTTTTCCAAGGCACTGGTAGATCTGGCGAAACAACTCGTGGTGGGGGATCCTCTCGATGAAAAAACCGAGGTCGGACCCCTCATTACGGAGAAGGAAGTCGACCGCGTGCATGAGTGGGTGGAGGAAGCCCGGTCCGCCGGCGCTAAAGTTCTCACCGGTGGTGAAAAGATCGGAGCCACCTGTTACGCTCCGACAGTCATTTTAAATCCGCCCGATCAGGCTAAAGTATCTTCGGAGGAAATTTTTGGCCCGGTCGTCACACTATACTCGTTCAAGGACCGGAAAGAAGCCATCGAGCGGGCAAACCGGGTTCCCTTTTCGTTTCAATCTGCGGTTTTCACCAAAAATATCGATGCCGCGCTGGACACGGCCAAACGTCTGAACGCATCTGCGGTGATGATCAACGACCACACGGCGTTTCGCGTCGATTGGATGCCGTTTGCGGGCCGCAAGGCTTCTGGCCTGGGGGTTGGCGGCATCGTTCCCACCATGATGGAAATGACGGAAGAAAAAATGATCGTTTTCCGGTCGAAACTAATTTAAAAAATGATAAAACAACTTTTGATTTCACTCCTGCCTTTATTTACAATAGCGTTTCTTTTGACTGGATGCGAAAAAACCCAATCCACACCTGAAAAGAAAAATCAGTTTGAAAAAACCACATCAAAAGAAAACACCCCATCCAATGAAACCATGACTGAGGCAATAGAAGCAGATATAACAGAGGATGAAAAAAAGAGCTTTTCCCCAAACGAACCTCTGAAAACCGAACATAAAAAATATGAAGGTTCGCAATCCCTCAAACGTTACCTGGATGATTCCCCCTGAAACAACCCTGCGACCCGCATGACGCTGGACCTGAATGATGAATACATTTTTGCACTGTAAACATTAGCCCGACGCTACGAAGTCTTGAAAGTTGCTCCTGCGGCTAGTAGTTTGTGCAAGTAAATTTTTAAAACCCAGAGAGGTACGAATTGGCAAACACGATGCATGAGGCAAGTGATGCGTAGATTTTTGCGCAATAACATGCTCATCCTGATTCTGTTGAACTCCAGCAATATTTTCAATTACCTGTTCCAACTGGTCGCCGGACGCGGCTTGACCACAATTGATTATGGTAGCTTCAACGCGGTCAACTCAATGGCCGTCATTCTTTCCGCTCCCGTCGCCGTCCTCCCGCTGGTCTTTTCCCGTTACACCGGTCAATTAGCGGAGTCGGGCCTGAAGCAGGTCAGGACCCTCCTTACGGACGGCTTCAGGGGAATGGTTTTAATTGCATGCGCCCTGTTCGTTATCGGTTTGATCACAATTCCCTGGCTGCAAAACTTCCTCCATCTGGAAGAAAAAACGCCCATCGTGATCATGCTGGCTCAGTTGTCGTTGTCTCTTGTGCTGCCGGTTTTTCTGGGAGTGATTCAGGGTTTGCACCGCTTCACCGCCTTTGGAATTTGTGGTAGCAGTATCTCACTCGGTCGATTTTTATCGGGTTTGCTTTTTATTTTCACTCTTGGATGGGGAATCAATGGAGCCCTCCTTTCGGGAACCATCGGCACGTGCATCGCCATGGGAATCGGGCTGTGGGCCGTTCGGGATATATTGAAAGTGCCTGGCGAACCCCTGCCCCACGACCTTTTTTCTGAAATGCGAAAATATTCGTTTCCGGTTTTTCTTTCCACGACCATGGTGATGGCCCTTGGAAACCTGGACATTGTTTTAGTGAAGCATTATTGCTCGCCGGAGGAGGCCGGTCTGTATTCCATCGCCGCAATTTTGGGAAGAATCGCCTTGTTTCTTCCTGGAGTTCTCATCGTCGTTCTTTTCCCCGAGGCATCGAAAGCGCAGTCAGCAGGAAAAGAAGACTCCCGCATCCTGTGGGTCAGCCTTGCAATGACCGCATTTTTGGGTGGAAGCGTTGCTCTGGTCTGCACGTTTTGGCCGGAACAAATCATCGTCCTTCTGTTTGGTGCAAAATACCAGGCAGGGGCCGAATTGCTGCAAATCATCAGTCTGGCAATGGCCATGCTGGCAGTCGCCAACGTTATTTTCATCTATTGTCTGGCCCGGTCCGAGTTCCAATTCCTCTGGCCTCTGGCTATGGGAGTGCTAATGATGTTACTTCTCATTTCTAATTTTCATGACTCCGCCCTCACCATCGCAAAAATGGTTTTATATTCCATAGGGGTGATTCTTGCCGGAACGCTTGCCTGGTATTTTCTGCGGTCCAGCCGTCCCCTTCCCTCCCCATGACCCTGGCCCGGTCTTTAAGCGTTCAGTGGCTGGCAACCGTCTATGTTGCGGCTGTCTCCATGCTGATCACTTTTTTCCTGGCTCGATCGTTCGGCCCTGAAGTTTTTGGCCAGTACAGTTATATAATCACTTTGGCCGCGCTTTTCGCCATCCTTCAGGATGGGGGGTTCAGGACCCTTTTGTTCCGCGAATTCACGTCCTCGCCTCTGTCTTTAAAAACGCAGAAACTGTTTCCCTCGGCTCTCGGTCACCTCCTGATGGTCACGGGGCTCGGAATGGTCGTCACCGTTCTATTACCCATTCAGGATAAACGCTATCTGGTCCTTGCCATTTCCGCATTCGGACTTGGAACCGTGGCTAATTTTATTTCATCGGTTTTAAAGGGCAAGGGAGACTTTGACCAGGAAGCGAGGTGGCGAGCGATCGTTCGTTCATTGACCGCTGTGGGTGTTATATGTTGCCTTTTTTTCCTTTCCTTCCAACTGCAATGGATATTCATCGGATGGATAACGGGATTTCTGATCGCCATTATTTTTCAACGCTCGGTTTCTCTAAAAAACGTGTTCATCGGAAAACCCGACTCCCAAACCTATCGATCCATCGCCGCCTTGTTGACCATCGAAATCGCCACCCTGATCTATTTCAAGATCGACATCCTGATGCTGAGACACCTGGGCGAGTCGTTAGACGAAGTCGGGTTTTACGCCGCCGCATCGAGAATTTTGGAGGGCGTGATTTTTATCCTGCTTCCCATTGCCAGTGTTTTTTTTCGGGAACTTCGCCTGCACGCAAACCATCCAAAAAACTTTATTCAGCTGACAATCAAACTGATTTTTTATGCCGGAAGCCTCACCCTTATTATCGTTCCGCTCGGAATTTTATTGGGAGAGGACATCATTAAGTTATGTTTTGGTTCGGACTATCAGCCGGGCTCCCAGGTGATCACCTGGTTGTTGGTTTCATTATTTTTTATGATTCCCAATATCGTCCTGACACAGGCCGCCCTGGCCATAGACCGGGAAAACCACTATGCCTTGGCAGCGGTCAGCGCGGCCTTGTTGAACATCGCGTTAAACGTCTGGCTGATACCAATTTACGGCCCCAAGGGCGCGGCCATTGGAACCCTTATCACGGAAGCGTTTTTACTGATCTTCATTGGATCGGGAATTGCTTCCTGGTATTTGAAGAGAAGGAAAATCGACGGTGAATCGCGATAAAACAATTATGCTCCATGATTCATTCGCCTTTAAAGGCGGCGGCGAGCGATTGGTCCACTCTCTTTGCCAGGGGTTGGAACTGGATCTGGCCTTTGGCGATCAATCGGATCAAGGGTTTGACTTGGAAGCCTTACCGGGGAGACTCATTGACCTTAAAATACGCTCTCATTTGTGGGGAATACGCACCGTCCAGCGGTTTTATCATTTTGGTTTCAAAACCAAATTTCTGAAAAATTACGAAACAGTAATTTACAGCGGTCAGAATTCACCGCTCGCCGTCCACAATCACCCTGCCGGAAAAAATATTTATTATTGCCACACCCCGCCGCGCTCTTTATACGACCTCAAAGACTACCGGCTGGCGTCCTTGCCTTTGATGCAACGCCTGAATCATCACATGTTCAACCTGTGTTTCCAACCCTTGTTCGAATCCGCGATCGACAAGATGGACGTGATCATCGCCAATTCTGTCAACGTCCAAAAACGGATCAAACACTATTTAAAAAAAGATTCGGTCGTCATTCATCCCCCCTGCGACACCCAGAGCTTTCGCTGGCGGGGGCAGGAGGATTATTATTTTTCATTCGCCCGATTGGACCCTTTAAAACGGGTGAACGTCATCGTCAAGGCCTTCAATCAAATGCCGGACAAACGTCTCGTCATCGCCTCAACCGGACCTGAAATGGAAAGGCTGAAGCAATTGGCCGAAGGCCATGGGAACATCACGTTTACGGGGCCTGTCGATGACTCTCAGTTGAAAGACCTGCTGGGAAAATCCATCGCCAGTATCTACATCCCCAGAGACGAAGATTTCGGCATGTCCTCCATCGAATCTCTGGCCGCAGGTAAACCTGTGCTGGGCGTGGCTGAAGGTGGAGTTATGGAAACGCTTGTACATGGAACAACTGGATTATTGATTCCGGCCAACCCTTCCCCGGAAGACCTGATCGACGCTGTTCATGAACTTAACTCCAAACGGGCGCTTGCCATGCGCGCAGATTGCGAACAAAGAGCGGGGCTTTTCGATCAGAAAATTTTCCTTGAAAAAATGGGCCAGTTGATCGGAAAATAATGAATGACCGATGGCGAAACCCACCACCGGTCATTCCCTAAAGCTTATTTCAAATCGCTGAGAGGCGCTCCAAAATTTATATGGAAAGGCGTTCCTTCGATCACCAGAGCAGGGACGGATTTCACACCCGCCGCTTCGGCTTCGCTAACCCGATTTTTTTCATTGCCTAAGTGAACTTCTTCCACCTGATAATTTGATGGGTTCAAGGCAGTTACAAACCGTTGTTCCGCCTCAACGCAAACCGGGCATCCGGCGTGATAAAATATAGCTTTATTCATTGTTCTTTTCCTTTCCTGGTTAAATGGATCCGCAATCTATATTTTCGCTAAATTTGTATCGACTCGCTACCTTAAAGAATATTAGCTCATGAGAATTACTTTGTCAAACTAGTTTTGATCCGATACAATAAATAATTATGAGTGCCTTACGACTACATGAATATTTCGAGCGAATATCACACTTACTTCGCTCCGAGACCCGCCGGGCGGGGTCTGATTACGACCTTCAACCCATACAACTGGACGCTCTGCATTTTCTTAACAGGGCAAACCGTTATTCAGACACTCCCCAGGGCGTGACGGAATATCTGGGTTTGACCAAGGGAACGGTGTCGCAAACTCTCATGGTTCTGGAGCGGAAGGGGCTGATACAAAAAATGCCCGACAAAAAAGATGGACGGATTGTTCATTTAAATTTTACGAAGGTTGGCCGGAAGCTTTTGGAAAAAATCCTACCCACTCAGACAGTGCGAAGGACTTGGGAGGGCGTATCGGAGTCGCAGCAAAATCAATGGGTAAAAGAGCTCCAACAACTTTTAAAAATGATGCAACAGTTAAACGGAATGAAACCTTTTGGCGTGTGTCGGACCTGCCACTTTAACCGCGAAAAAAGTAATGGGAAGTTCTTCTGCGAATTGACTCAGGAAAACTTGAGCCGGGCGGACACTAAACTCATTTGCCGGGAATTCCAACATCCGGAAGAAGACGGGCTGTGAGCGCATGCTGAACTTGGTCTAACAGGGGTGGTTCGGGTGCGACAATGAGAAGGGAGTTGACAGCTCTTACAGCGTCTTGCACTCCATTTTGGTCGGGGGCTTGGCCTGGCACGCGAGGGATTCTGTCATGCCATTGGCCGCTCCGGCACAGGCGGTGCTGATGGCCGTCATCATGGTTTCCTGTTTGTCCATTCCCTTGACGGTCTGACAAACCTCTCTGTCCTTAAAAACGATACACACATGACATTGAAACTTATTGCCTGTCCAGATCAGGGTGAAAGAAAGGTAGCTGACAAATACAAGAAAGCCGATGGTTAAAAGAGCACCTTTAGTCATGATATTTCAGGAAGTTTTCTCGTTCACGGTGGGGGATGGTAAACCGTTGAAAATATAATGTTTGCGGTAAAAAATCAGTTCTTCCAATGATTCCCTAACATCGACACTGGCCAGGTGGACTCCGCTTTTCTTTGGAAATTTGGGCCCCTTTGGATACCAGCGCTTGATCAGCTCCTTGATGGTCGTGACATCGACACTACGGTAATGCAGGTAGTCGTGAAGTTCTGTCATATATTTGACCAGGAACCGACGGTCTTGACCGATGGAGTTGCCGCACAGGGGTGTGGT
>VAPL010167397.1_pt1 | contig 16083 bp, 17 predicted proteins | sample 3395061 | NCBI WGS metagenome assembly VAPL01 (sample SAMN08290444, study PRJNA428436) | hydrothermal vent metagenome | isolation source: Deep-sea hydrothermal vent chimney 2 | place: Pacific Ocean: Juan De Fuca Ridge | depth 2182 m m | reverse complement strand
GGTAAGGCAGATAAATGCTCCTGCATGATCTGCATTTACGCCATTCCTAAGTGTTCTAGTTAAGAATTAACGTAAGGGGCTGTAGAAGCTTTATATACTACTATTTGGTCTCTGTAGAGTTTGTCTGTTGAGCCAATATTGAGTTGCTAATTCATGAGCTTGTTGTTGAGTCTCTGCTTTACCCATTAATTTTAAGGCAATTGCTGTGGTACCAATGATGGTCGCTTCAGCAAATTCATCACGTATAGATCCTCGCCATAATTGTGCAAGTTGTTGTGGGTCAAGATTTTCGGATTTGACATGGCGACGGTTAAAAAGAGCTGGCCATTGTTCTTCAGTTAATTTGTTATTATGTACTGATTGAACCAAACAAACCATATCGGGATTCCTTTCCGTTTCACCCCCTTCTCCCTTTAGTACAGCCATGCTCGGGTTATGAAGTAATAGTGCCGCTTTTTGGTGGACTTGTCTGTAACTTGGGTGAAAAATGCCTTGAATGCAATGGTGTGCATTGAGAGGGTTAAGTAATCTAACGAGAGTGTGTACAGGGGAGCGTAGGCCCATTAAGGGCCGAAGATTAATCATTTCAAAGAGTATTGGACAAAAATATTCTAAGGAGAGATAGCTAAAATTGTTTTGTTCAATTTGAGTGATTGATTCTTCTACACTTGTTGCGCATTGATGACCTATGTAATTCAAAATATTGTGAGTATAAATACGACCCTGTGTATGTCCGCCAGCGCCATGCATAAAAATACGCATACCATTTTCAGCCAGCAACAAGGTTGATAATAAAAACCAAGGTAAGTGACGACGTTTTCCGGCATATGAAGACCAATCTAGATCCACATCAATAATGTTGTTTGGTATTACAAATGATTCTCGCGATGCAAGTACAAAACCAGCTAATTCTTCGGGTGTTTCTTCTTTTACTCTCATTAGCATCAAAAAGGCCCCAAGTTGAATGGCTTCAACTTTGTCTGCCAATATCATGGTCATGGCTCTATATGCTTCATCCTGTGTTAAAGGTCGGGATCCTTTTTTGCCTTTGCCAAGAATTTTTATAAATTCAGCAAAGGGGTGTTCTATTTGTAGTGAACTCATTACGACAAGGACAGTGGAAAATAGTGGTCAAGTAACAAAGCAGCAAACATAAGCATTAGATAGTTAATCGAATAAAAAAATGTGCCCATGGCAGTTTTATTGTCTGTATTGCGGATCATTTTAACGGCATAATAGATAAACCCTATACCTAAAATTAAGGCAGTTGAAAGATATATTAAACTGCTCATACCCGTTAGATAAGGAAGTAGAGTCACGAGTAAGAGTAATACTGTATACAATAATATTTGTAAGCGGGTGAACTTTGTGCCATGCGTGACAGGTAGCATTGGAATTCCAGCCATAGCATATTCATCTCGTTTTGCGACTGCTAAAGCCCAGAAGTGAGGAGGTGTCCAAACAAATATAATTAAAAATAATAATAGGGCATGAGGGTGGACTTCACCTGTTATTGCAGTCCAACCTAAAACGGGGGGAGCTGCTCCTGCCGCACCACCAATCACTATATTTTGGGGGGTCAAGTGTTTGAGGTAGATGGTATAAATAATCGCATAACCTATCAGAGATAAGAATGTTAAAACTGCAGTTAAGGTGTTAACAAAATAGACCAGTATAAACATCCCTGTTAAACCAAGGATAGCGGCAAAAAATAGAACATTTTGGGAATTTAATTCACCCGTTGGTAATGGTCGGTTGTGTGTTCTGGCCATTTCTGCATCAGCTTTTTGGTCTATAAAGTGATTAATAGCAGCTGCTGATGATGATGCGAGGGCAATACCCAGGGTTCCAAATATTAAATTATCTAGGGGAGGTATTCCTGGAATTGCGAGCAACATACCAACGATGGCAGTAAAAGTTATTAATAAAACTACTTTTGGTTTGCACAACTCAAGATAATTTTTCCAGGAAAGTGTCGATTGTTTGTTAGTCATAATTAATCTTAAATCCATAATTAAACATGTATTTATTTATGGTGGTAAAAAACATAATGTTAATAAGCGGCATTATTGGTAAAGGGTTGTTACTTGATGGTTTTATAACCTATGGCATAGTGTATGCCCTAGATAAAACGATATATTCAAACTATGCTTTGTTAATTCTAAAAGGTATAGAATACAGGGAACTATTGATTAATGAAATAGTCCGAACGCTAACATTTAAGAAAATGGAGAATTCATGTTTATTAGGGTACTATTTATTACGCTGATCTCTTTACCTATCAGTGTGTACAGCTCAAGTGTTAAAGTTCATGAGAGAACTTTTGCTAATGGTTTAAAAGTCTTGGTAAAAGAAGACCATCGTTCACCTGTTGTGGTGTCTCAAATTTGGTATAAAGTGGGATCAAGTTATGAGCCTGGGGGTATTACGGGTATATCTCATATGCTAGAGCATATGATGTTTAAAGGAACTGAAAAATATCCTATGGGTGAGTTTTCTCGTATAGTCGCGGAGAACGGAGGGCGTGAAAATGCCTTTACCGGTCGTGATTATACTGCTTATTTTCAGACTATGGAAAAGTCGCGATTGGAAGTTAGTTTTAAATTGGAAGCTGATCGTATGCGAAATATAGTACTTAATGCTGATGAATTAAAAAAAGAACTAGAAGTCGTCACTGAAGAGCGCCGGATGCGTACCGATGATAAACCACGATCTAAAACGCAGGAATTTTTTATGGCGACGGCATTTGCTAATAGTCCTTATAGAAACCCTGTTATAGGATGGCCAACCGATATTGCTAATTATCAGGTAGATGATTTACAAGTTTGGTACGACCGTTGGTATACACCCAATAATGCAACTTTAGTCGTTGTTGGTGATATAAACCCAAATGAAGTTTTTCTATTGGCAGAAAAATATTTTGCTGGTTTGGAAAGAAGTGAAATAAAGCCGTTAAAGCCGCAAGCAGAAATAGAGCAACAAGGAGTTCGTAAAATATCCATTAAACTTCCTGCTAAGTTGCCTTATCTTTTAATGGGTTATAAAGTTCCTGTTTTAAATTCCGTAGAAAATGAGACAGAGGCATACGCACTAGAAGTATTGGCTGGGATATTAGATGGTGGAAATAGTGCACGCTTGGCCTCAAGATTAGTCCGTGGTAAGCAAATTGCTGTATCTTCTGGTGCTGGGTATAACTTAGTATCAAGGTTGCCCGAATTATTTATGTTGGATGCAACACCTGTAGAAGGACAAACTGTATTTGATTTAGAATATGCACTTAAAGATGAAATTTATGAATTAAAAAGAGACTTGGTTTCAGATGGTGAATTACAGCGAGTTAAAGCACAGGTGTTAGCCAGTGCAGTGTACGAACGGGATTCAAATTTCTACCAAGCTATGCAATTAGGTATGCTTGAGACAGTAGGGTTAGGATGGGAAAAAGTGGATGAATATGTGGATAAAATTAATCAAATTAGTGCAGAACAAGTACGTGAAGTTGCTCGGAAATATTTGTTGGAAGACAAATTAACAATTGCTTATTTACACCCACAAGCTATTTCTAAACAGAAACAAAAAAGGACTGTGTCTGGAGGTCGCCATGCAAATTAAACTATTTTGTTTCTTTATTCTAGTGTTTAGTCAGTCTGTTTATGCTGCCGCAAAAATTGATCATTGGAAAACCAAGCAAGGAAGCTCTGTGTATTATGTTAATACTCAGGGGTTGCCAATGATCGATATTCGTGTGGTTTTTGATGCAGGTAGTTCACGGGACGGTCATCAGCAAGGTATTGCTGCACTGACATCTGCTTTATTAGACACTGGTGCAGGGGAATGGAATGCAGATGAGATTGCCCATCGTTTTGAAAGTGTAGGTGCTCAGTTTGGTGCTGGCGCCTCAAGAGATATGGCATGGTTATCTTTGCGTTCGTTAACAGAAAAAAAGTTGTTAGATAAAGCATTGCAAACAATGCAAGTTATCTTAACGACTCCTTCTTTCAATAAGGCAGATTTTGAAAGAGAAAAAAATAGAACCTTAGCTGGGTTAAAATTTAGAGAAGAGTCTCCATCGGCTCTCGCTAACATGGCTTTTTTTAAGGCTTTATATAAGGAACACCCTTATGCACATCCCACTTCAGGAATTATTGAAACAGTCTCTGGTTTTTCTAAAGAAGATATATTGGCTTTTTATAAGCAATATTATGTCGCTAGTAATGCGATGATTGTAATTGTTGGAGACATGGAGAAACAACAAGCAATGGCAACTGCTGAATCATTAATTAAAAATTTAGAAATGGGTACAAAACCCAGCGCTATTCCTGAGGTAGCCACTCTTAAGCAAAGTCTTAAGAAACACATTGAATTTCCATCTACCCAAACACATGTTTTAGCTGGGTTGGTCGGTATGCATCGTAAAGATAAGGATTATTTCAGTTTATATGTTGGTAATCACATCCTAGGGGGTAGCGGCTTAGTTTCTCAGTTATTTAAAGAAGTCAGAGAAAAAAAAGGGCTAGCTTATAGTGCTTATAGTTACTTTTCCCCCTTATTTAGAAAGGGTCCTTTTACAATGGGGTTGCAGACTCGTAATGATCAAACTGCGCAAGCGGTACAAGTGATGCAACAGACATTACAGAGCTTTGTTGAACAAGGCCCTACAGAGACGGAATTAATTGCTGCTAAGAAAAATATTACCGGAGGTTTTGCTTTACGTTTTGATACAAATAGTAAACTCACTGGCTATGCTGCAATGATAGGTTTTTATCAGCTACCCTTGGATTATTTAGATGAATTTCAGAAAAAAGTTAAAGCTGTTACTGTGTCATCGATTCAGGATGCATTTAAAAGACGGGTGAAACCTGAGTTTATTCAGACAATTACTGTGGGTGGTGTGTCTACTAAGTAAGCAATTAGTCTTTTAAGGCGAATATTATTGGTAGTTGGGTAAGCTCTTAATTGTTACTGTAATCAGAATGTCATTGTGAGTCATTCAAAGAATGAAAAATAAACTCAGAATTATTGCGGGTGATTGGCGGAGTAGACAACTTATGTTTGAAGACTCGCCAGGGTTGAGGCCAACTCCTGCAAGAGTAAGAGAGACCGTTTTTAACTGGTTACAAACCGATATAATGGGAAGTAAATGTTTAGATTTATATGCAGGTAGTGGTGCACTAGGATTTGAAGCGGCTTCAAGAGGTGCGAAATCCGTACTTATGGTGGATAACAATGCACTTGCCTGCAAATTGATTAGTGAAAATGTCAGTAGATTATCAGCGCAACAAATTAAAATTTTGCAATGTGATGTTTTCAAGTTTTTAGCGGGGAGTGCTGCCCCCTTTAATGTGGTTTTTTTAGACCCCCCTTTTGCTAAACAAATGGCGCAACAGACCTGTCATTGGTTGGAAAATATGGGTTGGCTGACAGCAGGGGCTAAGATATATGTGGAAGTAGAAAGTCAGCTTGTTTTGGATGATCTTCCAAAAAATTGGCATTGTCAAAAAAGTAAGACAGCTGGGGAAGTAGGGTATTACTTGTTTGTGCGTAGTTAATCATTTTTATGGTATTATCAAAAGTTTTGTTACGAGTGTGTTATTTTGAATATCACGGCTATATATCCGGGAACCTTTGATCCTATAACTGATGGTCATATAGACCTAATAGCAAGAGCATCTAGACTTTTTCATAAGGTAATTGTCGCAGTTGCAGTTAATCAGGGGAAAACCCCCTTATTTTCTTTAGAAGAGAGGGTTGAGCTTGCAGAAGAGGTTACTTCACAGTTTTCTAATGTGCGTATTATTGGATTTAGTAATTTGTTAGTAGATTGTGCTAAAGAGCAACAAGCCAATGTGGTATTAAGAGGGCTGCGAGCCGTATCAGATTTTGAATATGAATTCCAACTTGCAGGTATGAATCGTCGATTATCTCCCGAGTTAGAAACTATGTTTCTGACTCCTGCTGAGCAATACGAGTTTATTTCATCCAGTATGATCAGAGAAATTGCAAAGCTAAAAGGTGATGTGTCCAGTTTTGTTCCTGGATGTGTGGAAAAACAGTTAAAAGAAAAATTTGCATAAGGAGTTTCTATGTCATTAATAATTGAAGAGGACTGTATCAACTGTGATGTTTGTGAACCAGAATGTCCAAATGGTGCAATTTACCAGGGTGAAGAAATATATGAAATTAATCCAGAGTTGTGCACAGAATGTGTAGGCCATCATGATTTACCACAGTGTATTGAAGTATGCCCTGTAGATTGTATAGATAAAGACCCCGCCCATGTTGAAGATCATGATTCTTTGTATCAAAAATATGTGAAGTTGACAAAGTAATACAGGCCTCAAATAATTTGTGATAGTGTATACGGTTTTTAGGTTTAAAATAGTGTAGCTATTCTTTTCAACTATAATTTTTTGACTAGTAGTTACTTGCTTTGAAGTTATTCAGAGTCAGGCATTTACATTTCAAATATAATTAACCAATTGTTTAAGAGTGTTACCTTAACTACGATGATAAAAACAGATAATTTTTCTAATAATAATTGTCAAAAGGATTTTGCTAACCGTCGCCTTATATTAAAAGGTTTACTTTTTGGGACAGCTGTAGCCGCTAGTGGATTTTCTGGAATAGTAAAGGCATCAGCAGATAGCTTGAAATTGCCCCGTAAGCTGGCTTTTTACAACTTACATACGGAAGAAAAGTTGATGATGACTTATTTTGAAGAGGGTCAGTATGTTTCCGGAGCAATAAAAGAGCTAAATTATTTACTTCGTGATCATCGTTCTGGAGATGTTTACGATATGGATCCCGCATTGTATGATCTATTATTCGATTTACAAAGCTCGCTGGGAGGGAATAAAACTTTTCAAGTGATTTCTGGTTTTAGATCTCCTGCAACAAACGCAATGTTACATAAAAAAAGTCATGGCGTTGCTACTAAAAGTTTACATATGCAAGGTAAGGCGATAGATATTCGCGTTGAAGGTGTGGAGTCTAAAGTACTACAACAAGCCTCAATAGCTTTAAAGAGAGGGGGTGTTGGCTATTATAAAAAATCCAATTTTGTACATATTGATACTGGGAATGTTCGCTATTGGTAGCTTAATAGCTGGATATAGGCATGATTACAGATTTTTGAACATTATCATGCTGTATTAAGGCCTGATTTAACTCTGTATCATATCCGTATATATCATTGTAGAAATATATTTTATTTTGTACCGCGGAAGCCGTTAAATAGAAAATGATAACGGGTATAGATTGGCTTAATCTAACCTGTTTTGGATGTGGTAGATTCATTGCTAATCTAGTTTTCTTTTGATTCCAGTTCGGTTTAGATTGCAATAAAAAATTTGCTAATTCAAAAGGTTTTTCAACGCGTATACAACCATGACTTAAATCTCTTTTCGGTTTTCTAAATAATCCACGTGATGATGTGTCATGCAAATAGACATTGTAATTGTTAGGAAAAATGAACTTTACCTTTCCTAGCGCATTTCCTCTTCCAGGACGTTGCCTCAATTTTAATGTACCGGCTTTCAATTGTATCATTGTCTCTTCGGTAAAAGGAACAGGGGTTTCATTGTTATGAAACCCACTAACAAGCTCCATATTTTGTTGCTCAATATATTGAGGGTTCTCTAATAGCTTAGGGATAATTTCTTCAAAAGTGATGCTATTAGGAATATTCCAATAAGGTGAAAACTCAAGATAAATCATGTTGGCAGTAAAAACAGGTGATTTTCTTTTAACTGATTTTCCAACAATGACTTTCATGTTAATTGGTTCATGTTTGTCAGTGTTATAAGCCCATAATTGAAAGGCAGGAATATTCACCATAACTCTTGGTCCACCACCTATTTTAGGAAGCCAGCGCAACCTTTCCAGGGCCAATTCTATTTTCTGTATGCGTAGTGCCAAAGGAATATTTAATGCCTCAATTGTTTTTTTTCCGATAATTCCATCATTCAAAAGACCATGTAGATTTTGAAATTTTTTAATCTCCGTAACAAGAGTTTCGTCAAATAGACAGCTTGCACTATTGTCTTTGTTTACAGACATTTTTAATCTGTTTAACTGTTGTCTTATTGCTATTATTTGTGGATTATTCTCGTAGGGATGCAGGGATGAAATGTACTTAAGCTGGGTGTATTTTGGAATTTTATTTAGTTTGCGATAAGTTTTTAATGCTTTTTTTAATTGCCTGTAAGCAGGTAAATCAGGTTCGACTTTGCTTGCTAATAAGGGGATTTCATTGTTTTGGATAGTACTTAAAATTAATGGTACAAATGCTGCCGGGACTTTTTCCTTGTGTTCGAAATGAAAGTTTAATGATTGTGGGTTGATGCGACCAAACTGAAGATCAGAAAGAAAATGAATAAGGTTGAAACTGATAGCCGTATCGAATAAAGCTTGTTCATGAAAACTAATTTTTTGTTGGCTTTTTAATTGTTTCCATTGGGTTTGAAGTAAATTTAAATTGTAATGGGTTGGATCAAGACCACTTTCCTTTGCGGTAGAAATTAATTTTAAAATAGCAGTAATATTTTCATCTCCAGTATCTCCCACATTGTGCCAGAGTAAAGCTTGAGGAGATTGTGAATATAAATTAATGAGTGTGTTTTTGTAAACTAAAAAATTATTCTTTGTTACATAGCTGTGTTCGTTAGCATTTAGCAGCTTTTTTATAACTACATTAATCGGTTTTATTGGAGTAAATTGGTAGGAGGAGGCAGAAGCACTGGCAATAAAATAGACAAATAAAAATAGAAGTAAAAGATTTTCGGAATGGCGTAACCTAGTCATATTGTTTATATATTGCGCTTGTATTTTGAAAACCAGATTAGACTTTGATGGGTAAGCCCATTTGGTTTGTATTCTGCCCCAACCCAACCTTTATAATTTGACGTTTGAATCGTTGAAAATAATTGTTCAAAATTAATGATGCCTGTTCCTGGCTGGGCTCGGCCTGGACTATCTGCAAATTGTATATGGCCAATTTTTTGGCTGTTTAGTTTAAAAAACTGACAAATATTTTCCTTCATTTTATGCATATGGTAAACATCATATTGCATGAATAACATTGAATGGTCAATTTGTCGGATTATTTCTAACATTTGCTCACCATTATGTATAATAAAATCAGGCATATCCACTGTATTAATGGCCTCAAAAACTGTTTTAATCCCTAAAGGACTAAAAGTATTGAGAGCAAGCTGTAGGTTTTTTTTAAATACATTTAAATATTCAGTCTTTCTTTGAAAGTTAGTGCATCGCCCGGGTAAGATATTAATTGCTTCTGGTTGAAGTATTTCTGCATAAGCTTTAGTTTTTTGTAGTTCCTTGATAAAAACTTCCTGTTTTTCAGGTACCGACGCAAGTCCTTCTCCACCTGTTAATAAATCATCAGCATCGATATTAAATAAAACTAGTTTCAGATTATTTTCTAGCAAAGCTTGTTTAATTTTTTTTGCCGGAAGAGTATAAGGAAATTGAATTTCTATGGCATCAAAACCACTCTCTTTCGCAGCTTTAAAACGATCGATCAAATCAAATTCTGTAAATAATAAACTTAAATTAGCACAGAACTGAAGCATTAGTTCTTTTTAAATAGTTTAATTAGAGTTGATGGGTCTTGCTTCAAAAATCCACTATTACCATGTAGTTGCATAAGTTGAGTGGCTAGAGATGACATGGGAATGGAGTTTCCTTGTTGAGTGGATATATCAATGGCCATATTAAGATCTTTTAATAATGTTTCAATACGCCATTTTACCGGTTCAAAGGATTCTGATGCCATTTCTGGGCCTACAATTTGTAATGGTTTGGAATCTGCAAATCCTCCCGCCAGTGCTTGAGGTATCTTTTCTACGTCAACTCCTGCTGATTGTGCCAGGGCCATCATTTCAGCAATTACCATGACATTACAGCTAACGATCATTTGGTTGCAAATTTTGCTGATCTGGCCGCTACCGACTTTACCCATATGGGTGAGTTGATTGTATATTGGTTTTAAGATATTTTTGGCAATTTCAATATCATCTGTTTTACCTCCAGCCATAATCGCTAGGGTTCCTTGCTCTGCTCCAATAGTGCCACCAGATACAGGGGCGTCAACCCAATTCATGTTACAGCTTTGCTTTAGTTGTAATGCAAGTTGCTTGGTAGTTTCAGGATGTATACTAGATAAATCAACCAATAGTTTACCCGAAGATCCCGAAGGAATGATCTCTTCAATGACGATTGATTTAACCACCTCAGTATTAGCTAAAGATAAAATCACAATATCGGATGTTTTAACTAATTCACTGATGGTTGAACACACTATTGCGCCTTCATCGGTCGTGGGTTTCACTTTTTCAGGCGTTCGATTCCATACCTTAACTTTATAACCAGCCTTTAACAATCGTAGCGTTATAGGTTTTCCCATTAAACCGATTCCAATAAAGCCGAGAGTTACTTTTTTATTTGTCATTATTTAAGGTATTTGAATGATATGATGAATCGTAACATTTTTGCGCTAAGCAAAAAAACAATTATATATTTCGCGCTTATGGTTGTGCGAAGTAGGTAGGTGGTACGGATTCGAATGTTGAAGAGAGTGGTTGTAGAGAAATAACATGATAAATTTTAAAAATACAGTGGCAAAGCTGATAGTAATAATAGTCTGTTTTAATGTTCAATTTTGTATAGCGACAGAGAATCAAGCAGCTATTGCCAGTGCACATCCTTTAGCCACTTATGCCGGGTTTGAAATTTTAGATCAAGGTGGCAATGCATTTGATGCTGCGGTGGCAATTAGTGCAGCTTTAGCTGTAGTAGAACCTTCAAGTTCAGGTTTGGGTGGTGGTGGCTTTTGGTTAATTCATAGGGCCAAAGATGGATTTGAAATCATGATCGATGGCAGAGAAAAAGCACCACTTGCAGCGACTAAGGATATGTATCTGGATCAACAAAAAAAAGTGATTAAGGGTTTGTCAAAAAATGGAGCCATCTCGGCAGGAATACCTGGTTTACCGGCTGCACTAGTCCATATAGCAGAAAAATATGGGAACTTGTCTTTAGTGCAATCTCTACAGCCAGCAATCAGATACGCGAAGAATGGTTTTGTTATCGGTGAAAGACATAGAAAATTATTGAATTTTAGATTACAGGTTTTACGAGAAAATCCACAAGCAGCGGAAATATTTCTTGATAATAAAATGCTGCCTAAGAAAAGATCAGTTTTACGGCAAGTGGATTTAAGCCACACCTTAGAATTATTGGCTCAGTTTGGAAGGAAAGGATTCTATGCAGGAGATATAGCGAATAAATTAATCAAAAGTGTGCGTCAGGCGGGTGGAATTTGGACACAAGAAGATTTAAATGCATACCGAATTGTTGAGAGGGATGCTATTAAGGGTCAATATAAGGGAATAAAAATCACCAGTGCTGCACTACCATCATCAGGTGGAATAGTGATAGTTGAGGCTTTAAATATATTATCTGCCTATCAACTCGATAAAGTGGATGAAATTAGTCGGAAACACCTAGTCAGTGAAGCCATGCGCAGGGCATATCATGACCGGGCCTTTTATTTAGGGGACAGTGATTTTGTTAATGTTCCGATTAAAAGACTTACTAATCAATATTATGCAGATGGTTTAAGGGAATCGATTAGAATTGATAAAGCAACACCCAGTGATGCTTTGGCTGGGAATATTGAGCAAGAAGGAAAAGGCCAAGATACCACGCATTTTTCAATTATTGATAAAGACGGTAATCGAGTGGCTGCAACATTAAGTATTAATTTTCCTTTTGGTTCTGGTTTTGTGGCTGAGGGAACCGGGGTACTTTTAAATGATGAAATGGATGACTTTGTCAGTAAAGCGGGTGTGGAGAATGGTTATGGCTTGGTGGGAGGAATGGCTAATGCAATTGAACCCGGTAAACGCATGTTATCCAGTATGAGCCCAACATTTATCGAAGATGAAAACCGAATTGCGATATTAGGTACACCGGGGGGAAGCCGGATTATTTCTATGGTTTTGCTGGCCATTTTGGACTTTGCTGAGGGTAAAGGTCCCAAATCTTGGGTTTGGCTGCCGCGGTTTCACCATCAATATAAACCTGATTTGATTCAATATGAAAAAGGGGGGCTGACTAATGATGAAATAGCAGGATTATCTCAATTGGGTCATCGGTTTAAGGAAGTCCCCTATCGATATGGCAATATGCAAGGCGTTCAATTGGATAAAAAAACAAACAAATTATCAGCGGTATCAGATCCAAGAGGAGAAGGTCTAGCCTTGATTCGCTAGCGGTAGAAAAATATGACTAGGAATTTTGTTGATGTTTGGTATGGAGAACTATTATCTGAAGAGTTACCCGATCAAAATTATTGGTCTTTGCTAAATGATGATGAAAAAGACAGAGCAAAAAAGTTTACTCGTCAGAATTTACAAAAGAAGTACATTCAATCACGAGGTGTATTAAGAAAGATATTAGCTTCTTATCTTAATATTGAGCCGCAAAACATCAATATAAAAATAGCCGAGTTTGGGAAACCCTTTTTGGCAGAAAGTACTCTGGGTTTTAATCTTTCCCACAAGGATAACCAGTTTATTATTGCAGTCAGCAATAATGAAAATATAGGTATTGATCTGGAACACTGTAGAAACAGAGATAATCTCTCTGCTTTGGTAGAAAAATGTTTTTCTGAAGTAGAAAAATCCTATTGGAATGCCTTACCAGAAAAGCAAAAAATAGTAGATTTTTATCGTTTTTGGGTCAGAAAAGAAGCTTTTGTTAAGGCCGTGGGTAAAGGCATTTCTTTAGGTTTAAATCAATGTATTGTAAACCCACGGGATGCTACTCGTTTTCTAAGTATTCCAGAAGCATATGGTTTGGCTACTGATTGGAAGATAATGGAGATACAGCTGGAAAAAGATGAAATTTGTGCGCTGGTGGTAAAAAATGCCGACTATAAATATAAGCAGATGAAATGTGGATAAAAAAGATAATTCAGATATCTATTATTAGTGGGTTATCTGGTTGTAATACACCTGCTCAGAATTTTAATAATCGCGCACTTGAATTTGGCTTTGATGCTCAGACTATTCAAACTGAACAATTTCGACATAAAATTTATAGTGCTAATCTAAGCAGCAAGCGAGAAATTCTACATGTTTATTTGGATGGGGATGGAACGCCCTGGGAAAGAAAGCGTTGGATATCAGATGATCCCACAGCAAGAGAACCATTAATAATGCGTTTAATGGTTCAGGATAAGTTGCCTTCAATTTTGTTAGGGAGGCCCTGCTATTATGGTTTTAGTCATGATTTAGCTTGTGATAGTCGGTATTGGACATCTCATCGCTATTCAAAAGAAGTAGTACAAAGTATGTCTAATGCATTAAATGTGTGGCTATCACGACATAAATTTAGACAGGTTGTATTGATTGGCTACAGTGGTGGCGGAAGCTTAGCCGTTTTGATGGCAGATAAAATTCATACTGTAACCGCAGTAGTCACTATTGCTGCAAACCTAAATGTGAAAACCTGGAGTGAGTTTCATGGCTATTCAACTTTAAAAGGCTCATTAAATCCCGCTGAAGAAGTCGAAATGGATGTTGAAATTAGACAAATTCACTTTGCAGGTGAGGAAGACACGGTTGTTCCCGCATTTATTATTAAAGAATTTGCAGACGGACAAAAACAAGCCGAATATTATCAGCTTAAAGAGAACGATCATGCTTGCTGTTGGGAAAATGAATGGCCAAAGATATTGAAAATAATTGGGCAATAATGTATGAAAATGGGATGTATGTAATGAAGACGAAATTGTTTGTGGTTTTTCTAATCATCTTTATAGTCACTAATGTGTCTGCTGAACAACAATATGAGAAATTTGGTCGTGGCAAGGTTGTTTTTTCTCAACAAACAATAACAATAGTTGTAGAAGTTGCAAGGACAGAAATGCAAAGAACCATAGGGCTTATGTTCCGAGAATATTTAGCAGTACACTCAGGCATGTTATTTATTTTTGAGCAAGAAACTATTCAAAGAGTGTGGATGCGATATACATTGATACCTTTGGATGTAGTATTTATTTCTGCACAAGGAAAAATAGTTTCGATGATTAAAAATTTGCAACCTTGTAAGGTTGAGCCTTGTGAAATTTATCAGTCAACTGTGGCGGCAACCTATATGTTAGAAGTTAATGCGGGGATGTTAGATAGAAAAAATATTGAAATCGGGCAAAAGCTGTTGTTTTATTTGTAATTTGTTGCTTTTTTTGTGACTATGGCTATAATCGACAGTAATTAACATTAATAATTGAGGGGAATTATGAAAAATCTTAGTAAGATTGGCGGTTTTTTGATTTTATCGAGTTTGCTTTTTTCGGTGAATGTATTTGCTCAGTCATCTAATATAGATACAATCATTAATCAGGAACGAGCTAATTTAATTGCCAGACAAATAAGTGCTAACATCGTTGGAAGAATTACCACTGAAATATCTAATCCAGAAGATGAGACTCTAGCGTCTTTAGATATGCAAAATCCATTGGCCGCATCAGCAGATGTAAATTCACTGCTTCCAGATTCAGTTTGGGTTGCGACTTCTTGGGCAGAAATTAGTGATGATGATTCTTTAAATGTGCATGTTGATGCAGATATTTATCAAGTAACGGGCGGTATTGATAAACAGCTTGGTAATTGGTTTGTTGGACTATCAACAACTTACGCTTATACAGAAACCGAGATTGGTGGGATTGGTTCGCAATCTGATACACACTCAGTCACAGTGACACCTTATGTAGCCTTTATCATTAACAAGAATTTCTTTATCTCTGGCCTGACTAGCTATACCTATACACGCAGTGAACCGGATACCAGTGCAATTGGCAATTTTAATTTAGATAGCGATACTGATCAATATACATCTGAGTTGGATTTAAATACTTTAAAAGTGATAGGTGATATTACCCTAACAGGAAAAGCGGGTTTTAGATATTCGCATAGTGATCAGTATTTTGATAAACCGGGTGTGGGTGCTTTTAATTTGAATAAGGATAATGATAAAGATAATTGGACCTATTTAGTTGATGCACAGGTAGGCTATTCTTTGGCCCGTTTTGTTAAAGGGTTAAGAATGAGTGCTGGTGCATTATACGAATATGTAGAGTTAGAAGACGGTGCTGATGATGGTGTTTTATATATGAGTACTGGGTTGGATTATTCTGTAAACAAAGCCCTTTCTGTGGGGGTGAGATATTCTCATGATGTTAATAATGAAGATATTGACATTAATACAGTCGCTCTAAATTTGCGTATGGCATTATAAACGTCTAATTAAGTTAGAATAAAAAACCCTCGTACATGTATATGTACGAGGGTTTTTTTGTTTAAGGACAGAGAGTATATTATTTAGTATAAAATTGACTTAGTTTTTAACAATTATAAATCAGAAAAAGTGAGTTGTTTTGCTTGAAACGGCGCTGCTATTAGAGGTTAGTCATAATGAGAAATAGAATGTCTTGGGCTACAAAAATTTTATTGTTTTCTTGGGTAAGCACTATTTACGCTGGCCCAGGGGGAATTAGTGATATGATTTCTCAGCAGGTTTCAGACCAAGTTTCACGAACTGTTAGTAATGCTATCGCAAAGAATTTAACTGACAGACTTTTGATACCACAGTTAAAAATACGTAATGAATCTGGGGAAGTTAAAGATTTTTCAGTATCTGCTGATTTTAGATTTTTTACATTATTACATGATGATAATACGGTTAGAATTTGGGATGCAGGACAGGGTATACAAAGGCCAGTCATCATTTCAGAAGGCCAACAGGTCACAAAAGTTCTTAGCATTTCTAATCTAAACCTTACTCTGTTGGGAAAAGAAAATGGTGTTATTGATGTCTACAACATTTTTACTGGAAAAAGAATTAAGCAGCTAACTAGTCTTGATGAAGAAATTGTTTTTTTATCGCTATCAAAAGATGAATCTCTTTTAGCAGTTGCTCATGAGAATGGGGTAGTGATAATTTGGGATGTTGAATCACTGACTGTAAAAACACGAATAAAGACTCCTTACGATGATGATT
>VAPL010041188.1_pt1 | contig 16092 bp, 13 predicted proteins | sample 3395061 | NCBI WGS metagenome assembly VAPL01 (sample SAMN08290444, study PRJNA428436) | hydrothermal vent metagenome | isolation source: Deep-sea hydrothermal vent chimney 2 | place: Pacific Ocean: Juan De Fuca Ridge | depth 2182 m m | reverse complement strand
CTTCCAAGGCCGGGTAAAGGAGAAACAGAGCTTAATCCTCCCATGCCCGACGGAAACAGCAGGGACATGCTGGAGCCGTACCCTCTGGATCCCGACGTGAAGTATAAATAAAAAAACCACCCCGGTCGGGGTGGTTTTAAAAAACAAAAATACAAAAAGCCCGAAGGCTCAGAACTTACTTCCCTGCTGCCGCGGCCTCTGCGGCTGCATCCAGAAAATCCTGCTTGGTCAGCTTAAAATCAGATCCGTGACCTGAATCGACCTGGACAACAATGGTCATATCATCCTGCATGGGTGGTGCAAAATCCCACAGCCCCTCCTTATCGGTAACGCCCTCAAGCAATTTCTTCCCGTCTTTATCAAGGACAAAAACCTTACAGCCCTGAGCCTTAGCGCCTCCGGAAAAAAATGCCTCTACATACACACGGTTATTTTCCACATAACTCCAGAGAACGGTTGCGTGCGCATAGGCGGAAGCTGCAATGGCTAGAAAAAGAAGGCTCGTAGCAACAAGAAAACCTGCGCGTCTGGTAAAACAGGCCTGAGATACAGATTTATAATTCAACATGGTAATCCTCCATAAATATAGAAAGCAATAAGTTACGCTTCACCCTGACTGATCCCGCCTTTGGAGAGTATCGGTTTCAGCAACAGGGAGCCGTAGAATAAGATACTGGAAACAAGGACGATAACCGCCCCGCTGGGCACCGGCAAAAGTCCGGACAGCAGCAGGCCCAGAGTCGTACTGATGGTGGAAAAGACAACACTGACCCAGACAAACTGGCGCAGATTACTGACAATATTCTGCGCAGCAGCAGCCGGGACCACGATCAGAACCAAGACAAGCAGGGCACCGATCAGTTTGAGGCTGGCGACAACAACAACAGTCATCAGGGTAACAAACACATACTCGAAAAAAACCGGCGATATTCCCCGGGCCTTGGCCAGAATCGGATTGAAACCGCTCAGCATGACCCGATTGAAGTTATACGCAAAAAGTATTCCAACAATGAGAGAGGCTGCGGCCAGAGTTATAAGGTCGACATCATTTAAAGTAATCAGACTGCCGAAAAGAATACCCTCTACCTGATGGATATTAAACTGACTGGTGACCACAATCATCATGATAATACCGATACCCAGAACCTGAGCCAAGACAACGCCTATTATAGTATCATTTGAGAGGCGTGACCGATTTTTGACAAAGGTCATCAACAGGGCAATAATCAGACAGAATCCATACAAACCGGCATAGGTTCCCTCAATGGGCTCTCCAAACAGCAGTCCTATCGCCACCCCGGACATGGCGGCATTGCCGATGGTCTGGGTAAAAAAGGACAACTTCTTGGTAACCACTACAGTTCCCATGGCCCCGAGTAACGGACCAATGATGATGGCGGCCAGCAGTCCGCGAATCATGAAGGTATGTTCAAATATAGCCGGCAAATACCCTGCTTTTGCCCACCCACTGATTACTTCATAAATAAGATCCATAACACCTCGCTTAAAAAAACGCCTCTCGTATACTTGGCCGGCTAAGATTTAGCAACATCAGGCCTTACGTTGATCAAAAGATCAGACAGACTGAGATCATCCGGAGAACCATCATAGGTGACGGTACGGTTGATTGCGGTTACTTGATCGGCGATACGCAGTATTGTCTGCATATCGTGGCTGACCATCAGGATAGAGTGACCCTGTTCCTCTTTCAACTCAATCAACATCTGCTCAAACTGCCGTGCTCCGACCTCATCGACATTGGAGGCCGGTTCATCCAAAAGCAGTAGTTCAGGTTTGGGTACCAGAGCCTGGGCAAGCAGCACCCGTCGAAACTCACCGCCTGACAGATAGCCGACTCCACGATCAATGAGATGCTCACATTCGGTCGCGGAAAGAATCTCAAGTATTTCCGATCGCATGGGCTTGCGACGGCTTAGAAAAAGAGGCGTTTTCCGTAACATGAGAAAGAGAAAGTCAAAAACAGTAATGGGAACGGAATGATCAAACTCCAACAGCTGGGGCACATATCCAATCCGGCCATTATCCCCAAATAAGAAACGAACCGTTCCCTGATGAGGCATTCCACCCATGATACTGCGGATCAAAGTGGTTTTACCTGCCCCGTTTGGCCCTATCAATGCATGGATATGACCATGCTTGACATCCATATTCACATTTTCCAGGATTCTGTTTCCACCCAGAGTGAGCGAGAGGTCTCTGACCTCAAGAAGGTTCCTTTTTCCCCCACTGTCCATGATTTTCTCTTGTGACATTATTTGGTTCCTTCAGCGTCGGTCAGTGCTTTAACAATGTCATCCAGATTCGCCTGCATAGACTGCTCAAAGAATTCTTTGCTGTACACCCCTTTCGAGATATGGGAAAGATTATAGATTCGACACCCGGTTTCGTTATAAATAATATCGACATATTTTTTCTTGTAATCCAGTTCGGCAAAAAGGATATTCACCTTGGCTCGTTTAATCCGCTTAATAGTGTCCTGCAACTGCCTGGCACTGGGTTCGATACCGTGTCGGGGCTGTACAACCGCCGCGACTTCAATTCCCAATTCCTGAAAGAGATAGGCATAACCGTCATGCACCGTTGCTATCCGCAGGGCGTTGGTGTCGATGTTATCAATCTTAGCCAGGGCATCGGACAACATCTTCCGTAACCTTTTTGCATATATCCGGGCATTTTTTTTGTACAACTTGGCCTGATCCGGACACAACTTGCCAAGTTCCCGGGCAACGGTCTGAATCTGCTGAATAGCACCGGTAATGGCGATATAGGTATGGCTGTTGAAGGAAATCTTGTCGTTTTCCCCTTCAAAACCATACTTTTGGGCAAAAGAAGGAATAAGAGGCAGTCCCTTGTTGGTATTGATAATAATAAGATTTTTCTGATCAATCGCCTTCAACATGGGGTCAACAAAGACATCATGCCCCATCCCGTTTCTCACCAGAACGTCAAATTGCTGCAGATTCTCAAGATCAGCAGGTCTGGGCTGATAGGTATGAGGATCAGAACCCGGCGGCACCAGGGGTCTGACATCAGCCGTATCCCCGACAATATTTTTTACCCAGGAATAATATGGGTGCAGCGAAACACCAATGACCAGCTTACAGTCTTCGGCGGAAGCCGTTACTGCCGTCAACGGCAAAACCGTCAGCAGAGCAAGGAAAAAAAAGAGTAACTTTTTCATTAGTATACCTCGTTATAACTTCAATTGATTTTATCAGAATGACACTGGCAGACCAGACTATTCGGTCAGCACACCGGCGGACTTTCCACCAACTGGCGTACCTGAGCGGACAATCCATTTCCAGCCCTTCTCCACCAGGGAGTCTGCCGGGTAGTCCGTAGTCTGCGGATTAATCCAGACTTGAAAAGTAAAGAGCATCTTCGCGTCGTCATGCGTGCCAAAATGCGGATGTGGATGGTCCTCACTTTTCAGGTCGATAATGCGAAGGATAAAACTGTTTTCCAGAGGATCGACCGCCTCTTTGTCCTCTTTGCCGACATCACTGTTGATTCCGTAATAGTCCACCCAGCCCTCACTTGCATGCATCTTCCAGACATAGCCCCGAAGGGCCACAGGAAGAAAATTGCTTGCAAAAGGTGGCAGAGCTTCTTCTTTAAGCAGGGCAGCATCAGGCCAGTTACCGGTTTCATCACGAAGGTCCAGAATATCGCCTACAACCCCAAGCAATGAACGATAGAGCGTAGGCGCCTGACTCTTCAGCAGAGTATCGTTCAACTGGTATGGCTGTAAACTCCGACGGGAATCTTTAGAGGAGGGAAGTAGAGAAAAACGCAGCCCCATCAGCAGAATGATCAGACAGATGACTGTAATGAGTGCAAGCGCTTCACGACGGGCTGCCAGAGGGGTAACCAACACCTCTCTGTATACTTTGTCCGGGGTACTGCTCTCAACCATGGGTTACGTTCTCCTCTTGTCTTGCCCGATCAGATATGATCAGCAAAACGATCCTGGTGAAAAAATGAAGGGTTCTAGACCCTTAAAAAGGCCATAGCCCCTTGCTGTGACCATCCGGCGAACACAGGAAGACATCATCGGGCTACGGCCTTGTCTTTATAAAAACGCTTTTACATACAATCGCTGCCGATCACTTCAGGTTACCTTGAAAAATTGTCTTTTCACCCAACCTCTGCGTTATGCTTAAAATTTTATCCTCGGAATATTACCCATATGCCTGTGGTAAAATTTTGTGCATGTCTTGATCTTGAACGAAAATCCTAATTTTTCAAGGCACCCTTCACCGATACATCGAGGCTATATACCACAAAGTATCATTTTAGCTTAAAGAGATCCATGAATTTTCAGCGGCTGTATCACTTCATATCAACAAAGTTGACCCAGATAACTGCTCCGAGTTCAACTTCTTTATCCTGGCCATCATGTTTGATGGGTGTATCTGAAGGATTCAGGGCTGCAAATCCCCACCAGCCGGCCTTGGGAACGGCATAAGTGAAAACACCATTTGAATCCGCCTTTATGGTCTGAGTAAGATAGTAATCATTGGGAGCCGAATACTTATCATCTTTATTATAGTACTCAATCTCTACCTCCGAATACGGAACCGGTTCACCGTTCATCATAACAATGCCCTGAAAAACATTGCCGGCATACTGTGCATAGGGCTTGGAAAGAGGGACGATCTCGGTCTTGACCCCAATGGGCTCATCCCATCCTGCGTCTTTACCGAAGGCGGTAACAACAACCTTGGTATAATGAATTATAAATTTATCTTCCGCAGGCTCCCAGTAGGGGGTCGGTTCCATGCTGAAGACATACAGCCCGGGCCGTTTCAGTTTATACTCGGCAGCCCAGGTTTGATTGCCTTTGATGGTTTTTGACTGCAGCGTATTCAACAGATCAACCTTTTTTCCATTGGCAACAACATCAAAGTGAGCCGGTTTGGCCAGAGGCATGGGAATGCCTTCCATGGGATGCCAGAAGCGCAGGTCTAGCGAGAGCGTCTTGCTCTCCCCCTGAACAACGGTTTGATCAGACGGTATTATCATGCCGTAATGGGCCATAGCCTGTCCGCTCAGCAACAATGGGCAGACAGCACCGGCAAGGAACATCAGTATTTTTTTCACAATAGTCTCCTCCTTCAAGTTGGTTGGGTTTCTCGAATTGAACATACTGAAATAGTGCTCAATAACGATGCACGTGAAGAGGTAACATCGAACCTTACCCAACCAGTACTTATCCATGGAGTCGGGACGACAGTGCCGAGTGTTACTTTCTCGCTCTTCGTAACATTCTACAGAAAGCATTCAACACTTGTCAAGAATAATTTCCGAAATCCCTGACACTGTATTCCTGTAAATGCCTCTCCGGCAATGACATTGCTCCGCCCGGCCCGTGAATTGAGTATGGAAAATCAATAAGGAAAAAATAATTTGCGGACCACGAGAAAAGAGCTGAAGAAGAAAACTCAAAGACATCCGGCCTGATGCAGGAAACACAACACATTAAAAAATCGTGCAGTTTCAAACAACAGGCCCGGATCGGTCACTGTTGATACAGGAACTCCCGCCCCTTACAGCATCCTCTGAAAATAGGTAGCCACAATGGGAAACCATTCCATGCGGGCATCAAAATGAACAGCGATCCCTTCCTTATCACTACGAACAATAGTTCCCTGGCATTCAATTTTAAGACGACTTTTATCGCCGTCCAGCACAATCTCGACTTCACATGTGCCGGAGGGCTGTGCCGAATCCTTGAGCTCCAGGAAAAGACCGGTCACGCTCATATCTCGAAGAGAACCCTTATATTCCCCATCAACCATTCTCAAGTAACATACAACTGAAGAGTTGACCTTCAGGCGGGCTGCTTTTCTACGTTCATTCAATGTATTCATATTTTATTATTGGTGTTTCCAATTATTCCCTCTGCGAACAGAAGTCCAGACAGGTATTCAAACGATATCCGGTATTATTATTTTATTATAGATCCGCTTTCTCCTCAGGCGGAAGTTCGGAAAAATCAGCCTCTTTAAACTGATAACCGATATCCACGGCTGCAGCTTCTGCCGGTTTCTCCGGAGAGGTCTGCATATTCTCAGCATCGAGTCCGCTAAAATTCGGATCCTGACAGAGTGCATGGCCCCCGGCTTGACAGTTCAGGTAGTTGACCGTATTCCCCCACAGATTGTTCCGATCATTAAGCAGGTTTGCTCCGGGCTGCGGAAAGTTATCGGGCCCGATATAGTTCACAATCCCTGCAACCTGATTATTACTGATTACATTTTCTTCAACCACGACGGTGTATGTTGCCGGTTGCGGATAACCAAGAACCAGGCCACCGCCCCTGATCTTCCTGTTTCCGCTATTGTTCGAATGGATAGTATTCTTTTTAATCAACACCTTGCTGAGATTAAATGATGTAATACTGATCCCTATATGATTGTTATTGACGATGAGATTGTTCTCAATCAGGATGTCGTCAAAGGCAAACTTCTTAATGGTGGACAAGGGACTTATAACAATGCCGTCGGTATTCTTGAAGACATGATTCCCTTTAATCTGCGGTGAAGCGACTTCCCGGGCTCCAATGCCGAGACGGTTGCCATATATATAATTGGCCTCTATCCTCGGTTTGGCCTTGCCTCTGGAACCGATCCCGACAATCTTGTTATTGAACACCCGGTTATTATAGATATGGGCGGTACTGTCTTTGCCGTTTCCAATACCCACCAGATTATCATAGATGAGGTTGCCGTGGACCTTGGTTTTACTCGTCAGTGACGGCGAGCCATGGATACCCATACCGTGGTTGTTGCCGGTAATCTTATTATTAAACACATCCGGCGAAGAGTCCCAGATATTGATTCCATGGCCCAGATCTCCGCTGCCGCCGCCGGTAATTACAAAGCCTTCCACTTTACCGGCCCGGTCTCCAAGGTAAAAAATAGAGATGGTATTCTTATTCCCTTTCTGCCGCCCACCGTCAATAAGCGGCCAGTCCTTACCTATCAGGTTTACGCTTTTATCAATCACCACCAGTTCCTGATATCTGCCCTTCTGAACAATGATATCATCGCCGTCCTGAGCGGCATCAAGGGCGGACTGGATGGTTGGGTACTCTTCCGGTACCCTGCGAATCCCGGCCGTAACCGGATTCTTTGTACTGACATTCACCGTTACCGGTGCACTGTCGAGTTCTCCATCGTTGACGACCAACTCGACGACATACGAACCATCCACATCAAGCTGCAGCGAACTCTCCACCCCGTCATCCCCGGAAAGAGTGGCCTGACTCTTTGCCGGTTTATACAACAGAGACCATCGGTAGCTCAATGGAGCGGCTTCCGGATCCTTACTGGCACTTCCGTACAGTGTAATTGTATCTCCTGCTGAAACCTGAGAGAGAACTTCACTTATAGTTGCCACCGGCTGACGATTGGCAGGGACATTCACCTTGACGGTCTGCGCTTCACTGGCCATGTCCTGAGTGTCAGTTACAATAAGCTGAGCCACATAAGTGCCCGGAACGTCAGCCTTGAACGCGGTTTTTATTCTATCGGCCTTGGTAAGTTTGGCCTTACTTGTCTCAGGTTTTTGAACGAGTGTCCACTGATAGGTCAGGGCGTCGCCATCTGGATCAATACTTCCCTTGCCGTCAAGGATGGCACGGCGACCGGTAAAGACTTCCAGGTCCGGACCTGCAACTGCCAGAGGTTTGGCATTCCCCTTTCTCTCCTCCGCCACGGTCATGGGTCCGCCGTATACGCCCATATCATTTCTGGCCGTGCCCATAGAGGGCGGGAGGTTGGCATCATTGAATTCGGCTTTTTTATCGCCGGCGTCTATGGCCGGAGAACCGGGTTTCAGGTGATAATCATCACCTGCCTGATTTACAAAAAGCGGGTCGGCAATAATATTCTTGGTCCTCAGATAACTTGTTTCGTCGCCATAACCACCGAACTGCGGTTTAACACACCAGAGTAAACGAGGGTCACAGGCACCGGTTTCACCGTTTGCAAAAAGCAGGTTATGGTCATACCCTTTTCCCATAGCCCGGATCCCGGCATCCACATTATAGGCGAGAATATTATTTTTTATGGTTGGAACAGCCGATGGATCCTCAACAAGAATGCCCGACCAGCCACTTCCGACAATCGTATTGTTATAAATTGTAACCGGCATGGGAACACAACGGATACCTGAACGCTTATTGCCATAAATCAGGTTGTTGCGGATTATCCCGGTTCCGCTCTCGGCATTAATTCCGGAACGTTCGTTTTTAAAAATCGTGTTATTGTAAATTTCAAACTGTGATTGCGGCTTTTTGCCGCTGCCGATACCGGAGTACTTATTTCCCCAAATGGTGTTCCCGGATATCTTCAAAGAGGAGCCCTTCAGTATATAGACACCTGCCTGGGCATTGTTTGAAATACGGTTACCGGTAATAACGGCCTTGCTGTTATCACAGAAAATACCGGACGGTTCATTGTCCCGGATAATGTTGTTTCGTATTATGGGTGCAGTCGCCTTACTGTAAATTCCCGAGCCCACCGATTCGTCATCCTTTTCCAGCAATGAACCATGTATAACGGTAAAACCGTCGAGCACGGCACCATCGGCTCCGGTCACAACCGATCCTTTTTCCTTGGCCCCATCAATGGTACTGGTAAAAGAAGCCGGGTCCCGTTTGGAAAAATCCGCATTCCAGCCCCCCTCGAGAATCACCTCCGGTTTCATGGTGATATGTTCAAAATAGGTGCCTGCAGCGACCCTGATGGTGTCTCCGGAGGAGGCGGCGGACAGAGCCTTGGTAATCGTGGCATGCTGCGCCGGAACCTGGAGAATTGCCGAGTAGGCCACGCCGCCGCAGCCAAGAATGATCAAGAGCAGGCTGATGGTCAGTGCAACGCAGGAAAAATTACTTTTTTTCATATCAATCCTTGCCTGAAAGCAGAGTATTGTTTGAGAGTGCGCCGGGCCCGCCGAATGCGCCCATATCACTAAAGGAGCCATCCGTATCCATATAAAACGGGTCCACACTCCCCGAATCAATACAGGGAGAATCGGGTTGCAACCGAAAATCGCCGCTCTCCGCATTTTCAAACAGAGGGGCTCCGGAGATATTTCCATTGATTCCTCTGAAGGCTCCATCACCGATCAGGGAATACGATGGACGAGCCGATGGGCCGACCTGTTTAAGATACAGTTCATCTTTTGTATTATGCCAAAGGATTAGATTTGTCAAGCGAACGGACCCCTTCTCGACGACGATTCCACCGCCATAATCTGCTACATTTAACACAAGGGTATTATTAGATATTTCTGACGATGAACGGTCACTGGAAATACCGCCGCCGAAACCGGCCCTGTTCTTCCAGATGATATTGTTATTTATACGGGCGGAATCACGGTTGCCGCCGATCGCACCTCCGGAGTTGGCCGCCTCATTGTCAATCAACCGGTTATTGCTGATAATTGCTGAGGAACGAAAGGAAAAAATGCCTCCTCCGGTAACGGACGCACTGTTGTTCACGATAGTATTGTCATGGATTACAGGTGCGGATAATGTATCGCAGTAGATAGCGCCGCCGAAAACCGCCTTATTTCCGGAAATCACGTTATTGGTGATGACAGGCGCCGATTCCGGAGCGCAATAGATCCCCCCTCCTTTCAGATCCAGCACCCGACTGGAATCAACACTGGTAATCGTAAACCCATCGAGTACGGCCTTGCTGCCCCTGGAAAAGATCACAACCGGTCCCATCCCCCTGCCGAGCAGGATAGTCTGTTCCGGGCCATGAGAGCTTTTTATCTGCAGAGATTCATTAATAATGGTCAGGCTCTCGTAAAAGAATGAATAAGTGCCAGGAGCAACAATAATCGTATCGCCGGGGGCTGCCCTGCTGACGACCTCCTGCAGGGGCAGGTTCCCCCTGGGGAAATACAAGGTTTCAGCAGGTGAAACCGAAGGGACAAGCTCTATGATACAGAGGACGGATGATAGAACCAGGAACAGAAAAACACGACGCAGGTATAACCGGGAACGGAGTTCCTGGTTTCCATCTATTACCAGCCACCTCCGGCCCGCCACTGTACGGTCAATCATTTTTTCCAACCGATAAAATCAATCCCGGCGGTAACATTGCGATAGATATTGTTCCGCCGTACGCTTGCCGACGGGACATCAAGCAGACGAATTCCAGTCGTTAAGTTGCCATGAATCTCGTTGTCTTCAATAACAGTTGCCCCAACATCCCACAGGCTGATTCCGGATCTTCTGTTATCATAAATGTTGTTATACCGGATCACGACGCTGTCTACTTTTGTGCAACGTATGCCAGAGGTCAGGTTACCATAAATGGTATTGTTCTCAATGACGGCCTTGACCCCAGTCTTCAAGCCGCCGAGCCCTATCAGGCCGATGCCCGCTCGTTTATTATTAAAGAGGGTATTGCCCTTGATAATCAACGGTTGCTCAAAGGAATCAAAGTTAACCGCCCCGACTCCTGCACCGTTTCTATAACAGAGATTGTTTTCAATAATCGGCCGTGCCTGCTCCCGGATACCAATGGCCGGCGCCACCCGATCCCGTTGGCCGACATCATCATAGTAGTTATCAAATATTTCATTATCAATGATGTGGGCAGCGGAATTACTTCCGTTTCCCAGTCCTACGGCATAATTTTTATAGACAACATTATTCCTGATAACAGGCCGGGCCACCGTATCAAGAGCCGGCCCCATACCTACCCCGAGCCCGGTGGAGAGAATGGCCCCCCAGCTGAGATTACCGGTAAAAATATTATTTTCCACAACCGGTGAGCAGCCGCGGATCTCCATAAGATACAGGTTCACACCTGAAACAAACTTAGGCATATTCTGAAAAGTAAACCCGTCCACCCGCATGGGCGCGAGCGTATCTTTTGGAAAGCTGATCAGATACCCGGGCTCATCGAGTTCACTGCCGTCTATGATGGTCCTCAAGGTTCGCCTCAGCACCTTTTTAATCCCCGGACCGTCAACAAGGTCATTGCCGTCATCACCGGCATAGCTCACCAGGTTGACCCCCTCCTTCATCACAACTCGTTCATAATAGATACCGGGATAGACAACAACGGTGTCTCCCTCATAGGCGACCTCCAGGGCTTCACTGATGGTAAAGTAATCATCGGGCACCAGCAGATCTTCGGCAAAGGCCGCGGTTCCGCAAACCGAAACAAGGAGAACGGCAAAAAGAAACAAAGCAGGCCGGAGCGACCCGGAAAATAAATTCAATGATTTACAGATTTGCATCAGATTCCATTTCAGCAGAAGCTTCCGCTCTACGGTTGTTACAAAAAGCTTGCAGGGCGCAATGCACACCAACCCTATTTATATATAAACGACTGCTGTAATATACTCCAGAGAACCTGCTCTTGAAATGTATTTCTTCATTTACCCCTTCCCGCCTGCCCCCGTCATTGCCATACCGGGGTATCTTTAGAAAATGAAACCAATGAATCAAGAGATAACTCTACCCTTACGGTGCCCACACAAATTATTTACCCATGGCATTCTAAAAAAAAACGATGTTTTTTCATTGGCAATCCCCTTCTAATTGTGATATTACTCATTGAAACAATAGACCTTTTCATATAGTGTGCCGAATACATCTATTTTCTGCTTATGAATGGAAATTCATTGAAAGGTTGACCCATACGCCTTCCTGGATTACTCTGCCGTAAGCGGCAAAATTATTCAACTATGGTAAGAGTTCACCAGCGCCCCATCTTCGTCTGATCAGGCTCCTTACATAGACGGGCTATAGCTCGTCGGCCTGCTTGAACGAATATAGAGCATCGAAGTCTGCGTTTATCTGGTAAACTTTTACAGAACCAGAATATAGCTGGCTTCGGATACTCTGGTAAACTATTACCAATAGTGTTCGATTAAAGGCTTATGAACAATTATCCTGCATTGTGGTCGAATAAAAAAACGGGATAATCAATGAATGTATTGTTCGGGCATCCCCATGGTGATTGCCCCGAAACAATTCTGTCATTTCAATACATGTAGTGTTTAAAAGGGGGAGTTATGAAAAAATGCATCTTCACGGCAGCCTTTTGTCTGGCTATCGGTTTTGTTGTTTCAACAGGAAGCGCCCTGGCTGCGGATCCGGTGCTGGAAGTCAGCGACTGTGTAAAATGTCATGCGAAAGTTGTCCATCAGAATAAAGACGATGGAGCCAGCCATAAAACCGAGGTAAGCTGTCTTGATTGCCATGAAGGTGGCCATCCCCCCACTACCCCGAAGGAAGAGATTATCCCCCAGTGTTCCAAGTGCCATGAGGGAGAAGCCCACTTTGAAGTGGAAACACCCTGCCTCAGTTGTCATCAGAACCCGCACCAGCCACTCCGCATTGTTTTTGGTGAAGACAACGTTGCCGTCTGCAATACTTGTCATCCGACCCAGGTTAATGAGATAAAAGACAATCCCAGCGCCCATGGTGGTTTTGACTGCGCAGTCTGCCATCATGACAAACACGGGTACATTCCCGACTGCATGGAATGTCATGAACCGCACCGTGAAGGACAGACCTTTGCAGACTGCGTCTCCTGCCACAGGGTTCATCAGCCCTTAAATGTTGCATACGGCCAAGACGAACCGAATAAAAATTGCGGTGCCTGCCACGGCGACCTGGCCAATACACTGGTCAGCGGCACGAGCAAACATGCAAAACTGCAATGCGTTTTCTGTCATAAGGACAACCACGGATATCTGCCTGCCTGCCAGGACTGCCATGGAGTTCCTCATCCCCAGTCAATGATGCAAAAGTTTCCAAAATGTCTGGATTGTCACATTAATCCGCATGATCTTGCCATATAATTCATAATAAAAGGGGGAAAAGATCAATGAAGGAAAAAATTAATCTCAGGGTACTGGCAGGGCTGGCTGTCCTGTCATGCTCGGTGATTGTTATGGCCTGTGCCAACCAGGGACAGGATGCAACAACGGAAAATGCACCGGAACCTATTGTTATTGATTCAACACAAGCAGCAGCCGAAGCACCGGCGACAGAGGCTGCGCCTGCAAAGGCCGACCAGCAGGCTGCAGATGCGCCATTGTACACGGAAGCACCACGGGCTCTCACTCCGGTTGAATGCGGAAGCTGTCATAGCGGTGAATATATGCGACTTAAAGAGAGCAATTCCAAGCATCGGTTCGAATGTACCGATTGCCACGAACAGCTCCACGCCTATGTACCGACTAAAAACAACTATGACGAGATCATTCCCAAATGTGCCAGCTGCCATGATCTGCCGCATGGAGAAGCGTTTACCAAGTGTCTGGGATGCCATCAGGATCCGCATACACCTTTAACCATTCCCTTCTCCGGGGTGAGCCAGAAGATCAAGAATAAGGCAGGTAAAGATGTCGTTGCCTGCGAGGTCTGCCACTACAATCCGGAAGGAAAGGAATTCGAAACCTATCCTACCAAGCATAACACGGAAGTCGGCTGCACCGGTTGTCATGCAGACAAACATGGTGTACGCCCAACCTGCTTTGACTGTCATGAACCGCACGTCACCGGCCAGGTATACGCAGACTGCCTTGTCTGCCACAGGCCACACAGTGCAAAGAATATTTTACAGTACCCTGAAGACATTAACAATAACGTCTGCGGCTCCTGCCATACCGGGATCTATGACAGCCTGCAGTCAAATCAGACGAAACACAGCGCCCTGCAGTGTGCAACCTGTCATGTTAAACACGGCCAGATTCCCAAATGCCAGGATTGTCATGATGAACCGCATGGAGCAGCAGTGCATAAGCGTTTCCCCAACTGCCTTGAATGCCATGTAGATCCTCATAATCTGCCGGTAAACCCACAGGCCTAAATACGACAAACCTCTTCCTGAATATTCCGGTTCCTGCCGGGATATTCAGGTTTTTTTCATTTCCCTTCCCGGTTATCCGAGTACTCCAACGGTATATCCCTGCTCACAGATTCCCAGTTCTTGCTCCAGAGTGGTGATGCCTTTCATTTGTTCATCTTGACGCACACCCGCTCATTCCATACATAGTCAACAACATCATTGCTCACAATGATACCGGCCTGCTCAGCCTGGGGCGAAGATCATGCACGGGAAACAACTTTAACAATCTTTACGGGAATTCAACGGATGTACTGGGGTTTGTTCGGGGAGATCAGGATATTTCAGCCGACCCTCTTTTGTCTGCAAGTTTTTGCCTGCTGCCCTCTTCGCCCTGCATTGATACAGGCACGGCAGCTGTTGCTCCGAAACAGGACATCAACGGCATCACTCGTCCACAGGGATCAGGAGTTGATATCGGTGCCTGCGAATCCCTTTAAAGGCCGACAGGTGAATCCAGCGCAATACCAGCTGTTCTTTTACTTTTACTGTAAAACACTCCCGGCCCCCCGGAGAGTCTCAGAAAAAAAAACGTCAAGCTTCCACTTTAGGGTACTTTGAAAAATTAGGGCTTTCGTTCAAGATCAGGTAAGCATAGACTCCGAGGCATGTGAAAAATCTTATCACAGGCCGAATATTCCCAGGATAAAATTTTAATCAATCATAACGCAGAGGTCGCAGAACGGTCAAGCCGTCCGGCTGGGCGAAAATACAATTTCTCAAGGTGGCCTTTACAAAAGATTCAGGACGCACCTCGACCCTTGAGCACGGCGGGAATCGTTCGGAGCAGTATCTGAAAATCAAGGGGCAGAGACCAGGTATCGATATAACGTAAATCAAGTTGTATCCATTTTTCAAAGGAAATGTCGCTTCTGCCGTCAATCTGCCAGATGCAGGTCATGCCGGGACGAACACTGAAACGCCTGTTAAACCAGCGCTGGCCAAAGCCTTTATAGTCCCTGATCGGCAGGGGCCTGGGGCCGACAAGGCTCATATCCCCCTTTAACACGTTCAACAGCTGGGGCAATTCATCAATACTTGTGACCCGCAGAAAACGCCCTTCCCTGGTTATTCTTGGATCTTTTTTAATCTTGAACACCGGCCCATCGGCCTCATTGAGTTCTTCCAGTTCTTTCTGCATCTGTTCCGCATTCTGGACCATGGTCCGGAACTTATAGAGATTAAAAATTCGTTTATTCAATCCGAGCCGCTTCTGGACAAAAAAGACCGGTCCAGGGGAGTTCCATTTGATTACCAGAGCAACGATCAAAAATATCGGCGACAGGAGAATAAGCAGGGCCAGAGACAGAACTATATCTATCAACCGTTTCAGCAGAAGGGGCAGCCCTCCCATGGCTCCGGTATAAAGAGTGAGGATCGAACTGCCTTCGAAATATTCAATACGTGCATGTGCGAGCTGGGAAAAAAAGAAATCCGCCAAGATCCGGACGATTACCCCCTGCTCAACACAGGTGTCGGTAATGGTGGCATGTTGATCATAGTATTCTTTTAACGGAAGACAGATCATCACCTCATCAACGATATTATCCTTTAAAAAATCACTAAGATTCTTCGGATTACTCATCTCGTATCGCTGTTGTATCTTAGGAGCCCCTTTACTAATCCACTGGGAATCAACAAAACCGATTAACGAGTACCCGAGATGAGGCTTTGCTATTATCGTTTCCGCAAACTGTATCGCTCGTTCATTTGTCCCAACCAGCAGGATATTCCGCAAATTGCTTCCCTTGGCTCTCACCCGGCCTAAAAAATATCGAAGGAGAATGCGGCTGAGGATGGTCATTCCGGTACTCACCGCCCAGAAAACAGCCAGAAACAACGGCGTAATAACAATGACATTAAACACGTTGGCAAAAACAAATATTGCTACGGTGCCAAGAGAAGTCGCCTTTATAATTTCAATGACTTCAGACCACTTCGATGACAGCCGCATGGAGTAATAGAGCCCGAGAAAAGTAAAGAGACTTTGCCAGAAGAGCATCAAACCTAGAAAGAGAACAAAATTCAAGACACTGATACGCATGGCCAGGAAGCGTTCCAGAGAGGCGGAGCCAGACTGCTGCACTATGACCGTGGCCACTCCAAAGGAGAGAACCAGGATCAGCAGATCGGCCAGCTTAAAGCTGTTTAAAAGAACTCGGCGACGAAAATTTCGCAT
>VAPL010207173.1_pt1 | contig 16093 bp, 14 predicted proteins | sample 3395061 | NCBI WGS metagenome assembly VAPL01 (sample SAMN08290444, study PRJNA428436) | hydrothermal vent metagenome | isolation source: Deep-sea hydrothermal vent chimney 2 | place: Pacific Ocean: Juan De Fuca Ridge | depth 2182 m m | reverse complement strand
TGCTGTTACCACCCGCCAATTTTCGCCAGGTAAAGTGCTCGTACACCCCCGACCAGTACATACCAAAGCCGATGGCAAACAGCAGCTCTTCAATGGGCATAAAGCCAACGGTTATACCTGACAGCACCTCCATATTCCAAACCCGATCAATATAGCCCGGTGCACTCCACTCCAGGCCCGCCAGGAAAATGGCGTAATAGACCAAAAAGAGTAAACCACCAATCCAGGTTTTTCGTTTCAGATCCGGTCGGCAGAGCATCGTCGCCACGGCGCCGGCAAACATGGCAAGAATAGAGGGATATATTGGATTCCAGGGAAAGAAATAGAATATGATAAAAACAACAAACGGTGTTGCCAAAGCCTTGTAATGGTAACGATGCAGGGGACGATTACGCTCATCGCTGGCCAGCACTTGTGGAATTTTTTTGCTCAGTAGGTTGTAGAATACGGAGCCGATACCACCTATGCCAAAGCAGAAAATCAGGCTCTCGATATCAAAACCGGTATTCTTGGCCAGATCAAACAAACTGGGGGGCATCCAGTATTCCGGCACAAACAGTGGTTCACTTAATCCAAACGGCATGGTGAACAGGCTTGCCCACAACATCGCTCGCCGCTGTGCGGGAAATGCTACGTAGACCAGCGCCCAAGGAATCAAAAATGCACTCGACCAGAGTAACCAAATGTATTGATCGGAATTCATGTTGTCCCTTACTTCGTTGTTATTATTATTTCTTGCTTTCAGCCATTGTGGTTCAGTTTGCAGATGATCATCATAACATCTATATCATCATACCCGCGAAGATCTCATTACTGGATATGCCGCTTGCTCTTCACAGATCGGCAAAAATGAGCCCCACTTCACCTCAGGGGATTACCGCCAAACCGATCATCCGATGCGCGGCCCACCGCTCCTTGATAAGAAATATACCTACCAACTTGCCAACCATAGCCACCGCCAGAAGGGCGAGTGAAAACCTCCAGACAAGCGGAGATTCCCAATCGATCTCAACCAGGTTGAGGGAGAGCCCTACATAGACGAAATTATCGGTGTAAACAGGTCTTTCAGACATTGCTTGAACTAAAGAAGGCGTAAGACTTTCATAAACACAGGTGAGCTATAGGCCGCCGGGCAGTCCTTTCACGTTGATGACTTCGAAAACGGTCTGTCTCTAGGGGGTGTTAACAATCATCTTGACAGACTCCTAGGCATTATGCCGCAAATTTTCCCGAAAGCAGTTGCCCGAGAAAGCGCTCCTCCCTGCTATCAATCGAGCGAAACATGACTCCGATACCATTGTTTCCAACATGTACCACCCAGCCATGTAAATTGCCACAAAGGGGGATCTCAATTTCCACCACATTGCTTGCCGATGCCGCACGCCAGGCGAGCTGAATAAACATACCGTCCGGGGAGATGTCGCGTGTCCGGCCATGCAGTGATAAGCCATCATGGCCACGTACAGTTACGTCCAGCGATAACGGGCAGCGTTTTTTCAATCGATGTTCCATGCTCATATTTTTTCTCCTGCGCTACAGCGCATCATGTGCTGACTAATATAGGTTGTACATAAGGAACCTCTAATTAATTAATTCATTACCGGCGACCATGAGTCAAAGTAGATAATCTCTGCATCACCTGTTTCAGTTACTGCGCTTCTTCATCCCGAACCCGTACCGTCAGAAATTTCTTCCATTGATTGCGAGGCGGAAAAAATGCCGGTGTTTTACGTACATATTCATTGTATGACTCACCAAACTCAGCCTCGGCACGCCGCTCTTCGGCCCTGGCCAGGTGCACATAAGCGTAGAGCAAAATGGGCGCCATCAACACGGTAAGCAGTGTCGGCCACTGCACCAGAAAAGCAATGATAACGAGGAACAACCCTGTATATTGTGGATGGCGGACGTAAGCATAGATGCCGTCGGTGACAAGACCACCGCGAGCGGCGTGGATCTGCGTCCAGCCTTTGGAAAGCAGCGTGTAGCCGATAAGCATCAATACCAGACTCAAGCCCATCACAATCGCCCAAGCCAGGGTTGAACCACCGAACACCACCACCCAGAGGTGGCCAAACTTGTGGTTGAAGGGTTGCAATACTGGATAAGCGTCACCCAACCAGCCTGTCAGCAGATAGATGGTCAAAGGAAAGCCGTACATCTCGCTAAAGAGTGCCACCAAAAAGGCTGCCACTACTCCCATGCTTCGCCATTCTTCACTGCCCCTCGGCTTGAGAAAGCTCAGCATGAAAAAGAGGAAAATACCAACGTTAAAGGCTGCCACCACCCACATACCGTAGGCGTATCCGAGTTCACCCTGCATCGATCAATCCTCCCCTACTTCTGCTTGGTTAATCCAGCGGCCGCTGAAACACAAACTCCGCCACGGACAGATGCTTATCATCGCCACGCCGGATCTCGACCCGGATACGATAGAGTTCCGGGTTGTGCAAGGTGAAGTAGTTACCGTAGCTCAACGGCTCATTGCGCATCGGCTCTAATTCCTCTGGGCTTCTTTCCAAACCCAGCGGGAAAACAGCGGCCTTGACTCTGGCATCGGTGATACGCTTTCCAGACTTGCTGTCGAACAGGGCGACCAGTACGTGGTAACGGTGCTCCTTGCCTGCATCACCACCGTGCATAGCGGGATATTCCTGGGTAATCTGCGCCGGAATAACACCGAGATAGACACTCAATCCATTGATCAGTTGATGACGCTTTGAGTCATCGGCCATAGTGATATTTGCAGCAAACACCAAACAGAAAAAAACCAGTAGCTTTCTATATGACATGGTCTTAATCCTCCTTGGCACGCTATCTGTTGCAACGACCGGATCTCCACTGAATCTCAGCCGGGAAACAACTAATGGGTGGGTACTGGAACTCCGGTGGCTGTCCTCTGTTGCCCTTTACGATGTGCGCAGTTCCAGTGTCATACCGCACTTGGGGCAATGGCCCGGGCCTTGCTGCTCGATCTCTGGGTGCATGGGGCAGGTGTATATTGTCGGCTCGTCCATCGCCTTGTTTGATACGCTTGCTGCTGGATACTCATGATTTTTGCCGCCGCAGCAGCTATGAGATTCTGTTGCCGGCTCAGGCGACGCAGCGTTTTTTTCACTGCAACCGCAGCCATTCTTCACCTTGGTTCCAGTCTCTTCCTGGAGATACTGCTTCGGTGACGCCAGGAATTTTCCCAGGCAGTTCTCACTGCAAAAATAGTGTATCTTGCCCGCATACTCTGTGTAGTGTTCTGTCGCTTCGCTAACATCCATTCCACATACTGGATCGGTTTTCATATTCTTTCTCCTTCATCGATTCACTGCTCTTACTTCCTTTCCCGGCAAATAGAGAGGGAGGATGAAAATCACTATCCCATCGTCAATTTGTCGACTCAATCAAGTAGCAGATTTCATCGCCATCGGGCTCACCGTCCGGCATCGATTTCCACTTTTCCAATGCCTCGTCCATACGTTTCTGCAGCCTGTTTAACTCGACCAGCCTGTCCCTGTTCTCATTGATGCGTTGTTGAATAATGTCGCGTACCAGTGGACAGGGTGATTGTCCCGTGCTGCTGTGATCGAAAATAATTTGAATATCGCTCAAGGTGAAACCAAGCCCCTTGGCCCGGCATATGAATTTCACTTTTCTTATGTCGATGCTACTAAAGAGCTTGTAACCGTTATCAGGGTTGCGTGAAGGCATCAATAAACCAATGCGCACATAATGTCGTATTGCGTCCGGCGTCGCTTGTGCCACTTTTGATAACTCACTGACCGTTAACATGCTCTCCACCTACAAGGTTATTGAACCGCTTATTTCCCAGTCATTTTGAGCATAGACCCTAGGTGCAGCACGCAGGTCAATAGACTTTTTCATTTTGGAAAGAATTTTCAGTGATGCGCCTATTCTTCACGAATAACCATCTGATGCGCTACACCTTGTCCTAGAGCTATGATATTTTTCACCGCCAGTGTCACAGGGTCGATTACCCAGATCTTCGGTTCACTGCGGCTGGAGACGTAAAGCTTGTTGAGATTGTTAAGGTAAGCCAGATGGTAAGGGGTGGGACTCAACTCTGAGGTTTTACGCTCACCGCTGGAGAGATCAACGCGAGTGATCAAACCGTCCTGTTTGCTCGTCACAAACAACCAGCGCCCGTCAGCGGAGATATCGATACCGTGTGGCTCCTGGCCCACCGCATAGGTCTGCTTGAGTGTGCCGCTGGCAAGATCAATCACCGACACGGACGCATCACCTGTATTGGCGGTATAGAGCAATCGTCCCTGGAAGCCGAGTACCATGTGCTCTGGCTTCATGCCGGCCTTTAGCTCACGTACGTGTTTCCAGGTTCGGGTGTCGATTTCACTGATGGAGTTCGCGCCGGCATTGGATATATACAAGCGATTGCCATCATTTGAGAAAACGGCATAGTTCGCCCATGGACCCGTATCGATCGATACCAGCACCGACATTTTGCCAAGATCGATTATCGATATTCCACCAAGCCCCGAATGAACCGCCACTGCAATTTTTCCATCAGGTGAGACAGCCGTGTGGTGGGTAAGATCCCGCACCGCGATACGGCGTATAACATGGCCATGTTTCAAGTGTATGATCGAGAGATAGCTTTTACCGGCAGATTGGGTACGGTCGCCATCCCCCCCTCTATGGTGAGCGGCATGATCTGCGTCGCTGACTGCAGCCGGCTTTTGCGGGTCTGATGATATGCTGTTCTGCGGCGGCTGCATGCTGCCCGCAACCAGGTATTCAGAGTTGGGGCTGCTGGATAGGCCGTGGGCGTTTTCCAGTTCATCGATGCGGCCCACGATCATGTCCGTGTTAAGATCAATGATCACAATCTCATTTGCACTTCCGGTCGGCACGTACATCATCGGCCCGGCCATCGCCAGTGATGGCAGCAGCGAGACTACAATGAAGATAAGTCCATACTTATTCATGGTTATTTTCTCCTGGTTTTTTTATCTTCTTCTGCGGGCACCTCTTTTCCAGGCCTATAAAAAACCGGGGTTCCTTTCTTACTCCCTCAAGAGTAGTCGAAGATCCACAGAATATATTTCCTGTAAATCTTCAAAACAGGATTTTTCATGGCCGCCTGTCCAGGGCATTTCATGTTCCGGGCGGTGGTTGGTTTCTCCGTAGAGCGGGTGGCGCCGCGAGGTTGTCCAATTCGATCTCTTCACTGTCATGCACCCAACTTCGGCGTAATCGCTCCAGCCAGCCAGCACCAAGCTTTGCGCCGACTTCAGCCAGTGTTTTTTCTATCTGTTCTTCCGTTATCTGCAGCAAGTCATAGGTAACACTTACCCTACTCTCCTCGATAACCACCTCTTGTACACCCATCATTTTCATCAAAGATGAAATGATCAATTTCCGAGTCTCGTCATCCAATGGTTCGGCCAGAGTCATCGTTCGTCGTTTAAGAATTTTATTTCGCTCTTTTCCTACCTTGCTGCTATAAAGTCCTGGATGATCAAGAAACGTCTTTCGGCACTGCTCTGAGCAAAAGTGAAAAAACATCTTGTGGTACTCGACAGTGGGCGTGTCAGGCGTCGTTTCCATGCCACATACCGGGCAACTACCGCTCACCATACTCATCGTAAACCTCCTTCTGTATTTTTATGACGGACTTTCATAGCCGCTGACAAACCCTTGCGCCTGATCATTTAGGCGACATTAATTATTCTAGACCTGGATTTAACCAATAAGTGCATAAGTTGGGATAGTATCTGGAAAAGGATTCGGCCAAGGGTCTCTTCACCTTGCCTGGCTTGATAGCTCGACTAAACTTAGGGCCTCCGCAATCAATGAGTGGAAGAGTTCATCAATCAATTTCGGGATACAAACCATCATGGATGCCGGCCACGTTCCGTCATTACTCACGATTAACAGCGGTTCATCCAGCCTGAAGTTTGCCTTGTTTGCGATCCAGGACTCGAAACCACCCATGTGTCTGTACCGGGGCGAAATCTCGGCGATTGGTGGTGATGGCCGGTTTCATGTCCGCGACCGCCAGGGTGCCCCGTTGCAGACACGCAAGGTAACGGTTGCCGATCATCAACAGGCCCTGCAACAGTTGCTGGCGTGGCTGTCGGAAGAGACGGCGGCATCGGGACTGATGGGTGTCGGCCACCGTGTCGTACATGGTGGGCGTCGTTTTCAACAACCGGCCCGCATAACGGAAGATGTACTGACCTATTTACAGTCGTTGTCCGCTCTGGCGCCAAATCACCAGCCCCCCTGTCTGCTGGGCATCACCACGTTGCAACATCTCCAGCCCCAATTGCCGCAGGTCGCCTGTTTCGATACCGCATTCCATCATGACCGCCCAGCTGTGGAGCAGCGCTTCGCCCTACCCGACCGGCCCGAGCTGGAAGAGGTCTGCCGCTATGGTTTTCACGGCCTCTCTTATGACTACATTGCGAAAGTCCTGCCAGATCACCTGGGCGCCGCGGCGGACGGCAGGGTCATCGTTGCCCATCTGGGCCACGGCGCCAGCCTCTGCGCCATGCACAAGCGCCGCAGCGTTGCCACCACCATGACCTTCACGCCGCTGGACGGCATCCCCATGGGCACGCGCTGCGGCTCCATCGATCCCGCTGTGGTGTTATACCTGCTGCAACAAGGGATGAGCGCAGAACGCATTTCCGACCTGCTGTATTTTCAGTCCGGACTGCTGGGTGTCTCTGGTGAGAGCAGTGATATGTCCCGGCTGCTGGAACAATCCAGCAAGCAGGCACGGCAGGCCGTCGAACAGTTTGTCCACCACACGGTGCGCGCCATCGGCTCACTGGCCGCCGCGCTGGGCGGCGTGGATGCCCTGGTTTTCACTGCCGGCATTGGCGAGCATGCCGCACCGATCCGTGCCGCTATCGGCGACGGGTGCGAATGGTTGGGCCTGCACCTGGACAACGAGGCCAACCGTCTCGGCCGCACCTGCATCAGCCGTGATGACAGCGCCGTATCGGCCTGGGTCATCGCCACCGATGAGGAACAGATGATTGCCGAACACAGCTTGCGCACCCTCAATCACCACAAATACAGGGACACACCATGATTGCACCGTACGTTTCCATCGCCGAAACACCGCTGAGTGATGAAGAACTGGCACACATCGATGCCTGGTGGCGGGCCGCGAATTACCTGTCCATCGGCCAGATCTATCTGCTCGACAACCCGCTGCTCAAACAGCCGCTGGCGCTCGACCACATCAAGCCACGCCTGCTCGGCCACTGGGGCACGACGCCGGGACTGAACATCATCTACGCCCATCTGAACCGGCTGATCCGGGCGCGCGACCTGAACATGATTTACGTCACCGGTCCCGGCCACGGCGCACCGGGTATCGTCGCCAACACCTGGCTCGAGGGCAGCTACAGCGAGTTGTATCCCACCATCACCCGGGATACAGCAGGCATGCGAAAACTGTTCCGTCAGTTCTCTTTCCCCGGTGGCATCCCCAGCCATACCGCGCCGGAAACACCGGGCTCGATTCATGAAGGGGGCGAGCTGGGCTACTCACTCAGCCATGCCTATGGCGCGGCCTTCGACAACCCCGATCTCATCGTCACCTGCGTGGTCGGCGACGGCGAGGCGGAAACCGGCCCCGCTGCCACCGCCTGGCATTCCAATAAGTTTCTCGACCCGCAACACGACGGCGCCGTGCTGCCCATCCTGCACCTGAATGGTTACAAGATCGCCAACCCGACGGTGCTGGCGCGCATCAGCCGTGATGAGCTGGTCGCCTTGTTTGAAGGCTACGGCTATACGCCCTACCTGATCGAGGGTGCCGACCCGCAGGCCGTGCATCAGGCCATGGCGGCGACGCTGGATCGCGCCGTGGATGACATTCATGCGATCCAGCAGGCTGCACGCCAGGAGGGAAGGCATGAGCGCCCACGCTGGCCGATGATCATCCTGCGCACTCCCAAGGGCTGGACCTGCCCGAAGGAGATCGATGGCCTCAAACTCGAAGACTACTGGCGCGCCCACCAGGTGCCGTTTGCGCAACTGGCGGAAAAGCCAGAGCACCTTCGCGTACTGGAACAATGGATGAAGAGCTACCGGCCCGAGGCCCTGTTCGACGAGCATGGCCGCCTAATACCGACGGTGGAAGCCCTTGCGCCCGAGGGTGAGCGGCGCATGGGTTGTAATCCACACGCCAACGGAGGGCTGCTGCTGCGAGACCTAAAGCTGCCGGATTACCGCGATTACGCCATCGACGTGCCCTCCCCCGGCGGCGTCAACGGCGAGGCCACGCGCCGCATGGGTGAATATCTACGTGATGTGATGGCACTGAACGCCGGGCAGCGGAACTTCCGCGTCATGGGGCCGGATGAAACCGTCTCCAACCGCCTCGGCGCCCTGCTCGAGGTCACCGAGCGGACCTGGGAGGCCGAAACCTATGACTATGACGACCACCTGGCAACGGATGGCCGGGTCATGGAAATCCTCTCGGAACACACCTGCCAGGGCTGGCTGGAGGGGTATTTGCTGAGTGGACGGCACGGCTGGTTTTCCTGCTACGAGGCCTTCATCCACATCGTCGACTCCATGTTCAACCAGCATGCCAAATGGCTCAAGGTCAGCAAGACAATCCCCTGGCGGCGGCCCATTGCCTCGCTGAATATTCTGCTCACTTCACACGTCTGGCGACAGGATCACAACGGTTTTTCCCATCAGGACCCCGGCTTCATCGATCACGTCGTCAACAAGAAGGCCGGCATCGTGCGGGTCTACCTGCCACCGGATGCCAATACCACCCTCTGCATCACCGAGCGTTGCCTCGGCAGTCGCAACCTGGTGAATGTGATCATTGCCGGCAAACAACCCGAGCCGCAATGGCTGGCAATGGATGCCGCCATCAAACACTGCCACGAAGGCATCGGCGTGTGGGGCTGGGCCAGTAACGATCAGGACAGTGAGCCCGATGTGGTGATGGCCTGCGCGGGTGATGTACCCACCCTCGAAACCCTGGCCGCGGTCAAGATCCTGCGTGAACAGCTGCCGGCATTGAAGGTTCGTGTCGTCAATATCGTTGACCTGATGACCCTGCAACCGCGGGAAGAGCATCCAAACGGCTTGAGTGATCGTGACTTCGACACCCTGTTCACCACCGACAAGCCGATTGTCTTCGCCTTCCACGGCTATCCGTGGCTGATCCATCGCCTGACCTATCGCCGCAACAACCACTCAGGCCTGCACGTGCGCGGCTACAAGGAAGAAGGCACCACCACCACGCCGTTTGACATGACGGTGCTCAATGAACTGGATCGGTTTCACCTGGTCTGCGACGTCATCGACCGGGTGGATGGCTTGGGCTCCCGTGGCGCCTACCTGAAGCAACAGATGCGCGACAAATTGATCGAGCACAAACAGTACATCACCGAACACGGTGAAGACCTGCCGGAGATTCGCGACTGGCAGTGGTAAACAAGTCGGCACCAAAACAACATGCAGGGCCGTTTGTGTGGAGCGGGCCATGCCCGCGAAAAGCAACAAAAAACAACAACCTGTGGGAGCGGCTTCAGCCGCGAAGAAAATGGACCTCATTCGCGGCTAAAGCCGCTCCCACAATGTCCAGATCATCCTCTGTGGTGAAATTCAGGACTATCGCGGGCATGGCCCGTTCCTACACCCAATGAGGTTTCTCTGCCTCGGTCGTGGAAAAATTCTTCGTGGTAGCTTTCTTAAGGGTGTCCTTCGGGATGGGGGGGCTCTGGCAACCCCCTGCCGCAAAACTTGAACAAGGCCCGCAACAGAAAATCATTGTGCACGGCAACCCGGCTGGCGGCGACCACGCCCTTCACGCTGCGCCGGGAAATCTTTACCTGATTACCGTGGATGTAGCTTTTGTTGTCGCCGATCTTGCGCAGGGTCAGTTCGGCCATGCCAATGGCGAGGAAACAGAAGCTGCGGATGCCGGCCTCGCGGGCGGGGATCAGCAAGGTATATTCCAGCGCCTGTTTGAGACAGCCGTGGGCGATGGCGATCAGTTCTTCGATGCCCTTTTCAAATCCAGCGTCATGCTGTCCCGGCGTCATGTCGGCAAGGTTGAAATCATGCCGTGAAAAGATTTCCTGCGGCAGCCAGCAGGCACCGCGTTGGTGGTCGTCCCAGATGTCCTTGAGGATGTTGGTCATCTGCAGACCCTGGCCAAAGGCAATCGACAGTCGCTGCATTTCCGCGCAATTTCTGTCGATTTTCGGCGAGTAGGCGCAGAACAGCCGGGTCAGCATTTCACCGACGACACCGGCCACGTAATAGCAGTATTTCTCCATATCGACGAGGCTCGGCAGCCCAGCATGCGTGTCCAGTTCCTGGTAATAGACCATGCCCTCGGCCATGACGCGGACACAGGTTGCCAGTGCTTCCCGCTGTTGTTCATCGAAACCGTGGGTGATCTTTATGACCTCCGGGGTGAGCTGAACCAGTTCATGCTCAGCCGGGATGGTGGCCGTTGAGAGTAACGCTGACAGGGACTGCGCAAAAGACTCGACATCCCCCTCGCCGGCCACCGCTGCCGTAAACAGGCGGGAGTAATGGCGCTTCTGTGTCGCATCCAGTGCCGGGTCATCTTCAATGGTGTCGACGATGCGGCACAGCAGGTAGCCGTTGGAGACCACCTGGCAGAGTTCGGTGGGCAGTTGTGGGATCGTCAGCGCAAAGGTGCGGGACACACCCAGCAACAGGTAATTTTGCAAGTCATCCGTGGATTTGAAGACTTTCGGCGCCCCCTCATCGTTGCGCAGGCGGGTGGTCTGTTTGGCGATAACAGCGTCTGGCGGCATGCGTATGGGATTTCTCGAAGGGTTGCGGATAGGGCATTCTAACCGGATTGTCCGTATATCTCATTCGTTGCATGCGCAAGCCATAGCATACCGAGGCCGGGCACGCCCTGCCCCTCTTTCATTACAGTTCGGATGACGAATTAAAGAATGGCGTGAAACCACTTTTGCCGTAAATCAGTGGCGTGAATTCCCTGCTTCGAGACTGGGGGTAGTATGCCGGATTGGATGGATCTTTATTATTAAACACCCAACTATTTAGTGCCCGCACGGCTCAGGTAAATTGCCGTCATGGTATCCATGCTGGCCACATGCCCCTGAAACCACTCGGGCCAGTACACGAGAACATAGTCGGCCAGGGCATCAAGATCGCCCGTTGTCTGCCAGGCCTTGCAGGCAAGCTCCAGCCGAGCCAGAACCAGGGTATGTTCATGGCTGTGTACACCATAGGCCGGAAAACCGGCCTCTTCCATGAGCCGGTTTTCGTGTGCAAAGTGCCGGCGAGTGTGTTCGATCCATTCATCCAGTTTTGCATGCAGTGCTTCACTATCCAGCTCACCACCTTGTCCCGCCTTGATCAGACGCCCAATCTGGTTGACCAATTCGACCTCTTCGTGGTGCTTGGCATCCATAGATGCCACGGCAATGGGAGGAATCTGGTCGGGATCGACCACGGAAAAATCACTCATAATTCGAGGCTATCCTTTCACTTCATCAGAGGGAAAAGTGGAAACACCTGATATTCATCAAGATATTGTTTGAACAAAGAAGTGTAGAAAATTGCACGGGTAATACCCTTGATCTTGATCAAGGGAAAATTCATACGCCTGAATGCAACACCAATGACCCTGCGTAATTTGTTGTTATTGCAGGGAGTTTTCACCGGTTGGCAATGAGGGGGGCCGCCCTCTCAGCAGTATCAACTGGCCATCCCAACGGGCTTCTCCGCTTTCCAGTAAGATGCCCGCGCGGCGAACAACTTTGAAAGACAGGCCCTGCAATGTCTGCTCCAGGTGGCGCAAGGCGGTATCGTAGTCCTTCCGCGTTTGCGGATAGCTGATCAGCGGCAATTGCCGCAATTCCAGCTCGGCGACGGTACCCACCCAGAGCGGTACATCACCCGGTTGCAGACGGTATACGCTTGCCCACAAGCGGATGACCAGCGGCAGGCTCCCATCCCCCCCGTTATAAACCATCTGCAGTGATTCAAAGCGGCCCTGTTGCAGACGCGGCAGCAGGGGCAAGGCAGACAATTCCGGCGACGGCTGCAACCAATGCAGGGCCGTGCGCCAGCTCAGTGACTCAGGTGTTCGCCAGCCCCGTGCCTGCAATTCAGCCTTCATGTTCTGCAAGTTTCCGGTCCACTGCAGAGTCAGCGGCTGTTCACGCTCACCGCCCAAATCCAGCCGATAGGCCGGAATCTGCCGCCAGTCTTCGCGCCACCAAGCCTCGGCAGGGAGGCGATGAATCCCCTTCTGAATGGCATAGCGTTGCAGATCCGCCTGCAGGTTGCTGCTTACATGCCATAGCCCGGAAACGGCAAGAACAGCCAGGCATATTGCAGTCAGCCCCGATGTTGCACCGGGTTCCCGCCGGTGACGGCGCAGAGCAATTCTGGACAACGCCACCCAGGCCAGGCCCATGGCGAGGCCCGCCAATACATCGGACACCCAGTGCGCCCCCAGATAGAGACGGGAAAAGGCGATGCCGGCGATCAGCACGCCACTCACTACATACGGCAACCAACGCCAGCGTAGCGGGAACTCGCGTGCGCTACTCACCGCCAGATAACCATAAATGATGACGCTCATGGTGGCGTGCCCGGAGGGAAAGCTGAAGGCCTCCCAGCCGGGATACAAGGTAACCGGACGCGCCACACCGAGGCTGACCTTGAGAATGATCACCGCCAGCTTGCCGAAGGCCGCCGCCGCCAGCCAGTAGACGGCTTCCTGGGTGCGTCCCCGCCACCACAGCCAGCCCAGCGCCGCCAGCAGCACCGGCACCGTCACCTGGGCATCGCCCAAGGCACTGAACGTGACCATTACATGATCTATCAATGGGTTGCGAAGATTTTGCAGAAACTGGTTTATGCCCAGGTCGAGTTGCTGCAAGGCACCCTCGCCCAGCACATTGACCAGCATGAGAAGGAACAGCCAGGCCCCGCCGGCCAGCAATACCAGCCAGGCCAGCAGCGAGCGCGACACCGGCTGATCGGGATCCACCAGACCCGCCACCAGCCAGCCCAGATAACGATGCCGGGCCGCCCACAGCATCGCTGCGTGAATCCAACGCTGGGCATGCGGCTGGCTGTGACGGTACAGCCAGCGAATGCACCAGGCCAGCAGCCATATCGCCACCAGTAGCAGCACAATGAGCAGCGCCAGCCGCCCGGCCACCTCACCGGCCAGCGCCAGCGAAGCACCAAAGGCCATGCCCGGCAGCAGGTACAGCGGTGCCCAGGCAAAGGCCGAAAGCACGTTGACGACATAAAACCGCCCCGGCGGCATGTCCAGCATCCCCGCCACCACCGGAATCACCGGCCGAATGGGGCCGATGAAGCGCCCCATCAACACACTCTTGCCACCGTGGCGCTGGAAAAAGTCCTCGCCCTTCTGCAGCCAGTCGGGGTGCTGGCGGAAGGGCCAAAATGCGCGGATTTGCTGGTGGAAATGCCGTCCCAGCCAAAAGCTGAAACCGTCGCCAACGATGGCCCCCAGCACGGACCAGGCATAGACCGGCCAGAATTCAAGCACACCCACGGCAACCAGTGCGCCGATACCAAACATGATAAAGGCACCCGGCACCAGCAGCCCCACCCCGGCAAGCGATTCAGCAAAGGCCAGCAGAGCGACAAAAATGCCGGCCAGATGTGGGTGGGCCGCCACCCACTGCAGGAGTTGATCGATGAGTTGTGCCATGGTGATGGATTCTATGGTCGATCCGTTTGTCTAACATTGGATAGGATGCTGGGAATCATTACATAAATAACCTAAAGTCCCTGACGTCTGATGCCGAGTGTAGAGTGGCCTGCAGTCTGGCCTTTCGCAGCCTGTAATAACCCACTCGTGAGCCATGCTGGGCTCAGTGATCAATTTCAATCATTCAACGGTAGCGCACAATACCCATGAACAGTCCCTGCACCTACGTCATCTTTGGCGCAACCGGCAATCTCTCGCGCCTGAAGCTGATGCCCGCCCTGTATCACCTGGATGCGGAAGATCGTTTACCCGCCGGCAGTAAGATCATCGCCATCGGTCGACGTTCCATGACCCAGGAAGAATGGCGGACCGAATTACACGATATGATATCCGCCAAAGCCCGCGGCGGCCTGGATGAGAGTCTATTCAAGCGTTTCTGCGACCGCATGTGCTATTTCGAGGGTGATCTCAACCAGGACAACATCTACGAGCAGATTCGCACCGCCGTGGATGAAAATGAAAATTTTCCCAGCAATGCTGCGTTTTACATGGCTTTGCAGCCCGCCCAGTTTGGCACCGTCATCGAAAAGCTCGCAGGTTGTAATGTCTTCGAAGAAACCCATGGCTGGCGCCGCATCATTATCGAAAAGCCCTTTGGCTACGACCAAGAAAGCGCACAAATGCTGGAGACGCGCATCCATAAATTCATGCGCGAGGATCAGGTCTATCGTATCGACCATTACCTTGGCAAGGGCACGGTGCAGAACATTCTGGTGTTCCGCTTCGCCAATGTGATGATGGAGCCGCTATGGAACCGCAATTACATCGACCATGTGCAGATCACCCACTCCGAGACCCTTGGCGTCGCTGGCCGTGGTGGCTATTACGACGGCTCCGGCGCACTGCGTGACATGATCCAAAGCCACCTGATGCAGTTGCTGACCCTGGTCGCCATGGAGCCGCCGGCGGCCATGGACGCGGAATCCCTGCGCGACGAAAAGGTCAAAGTACTCAAGTCCATCCGCCCGATCCCGCAGAGCGCCGTGCATGCCCACGCGTTTCGTGCCCAATACAGCGCCGGCATGATCGACGGCAAGCAGGTGCCAGGCTATCTCGAAGAAGAAGGCATCCCAGCCAACAGCAGCACCGAAACCTACGCCGCACTCAAGCTCTACATCGACAACTGGCGTTGGCGCGGTGTGCCGTTTTTCCTACGTACCGGCAAGCGTATGGCAGAGGGCCGATCCGCCATCTCCATCCGCCTCAAGCAGCCACCGCAACACCTGTTCCGTGACACGCCGGTCGAGAAGATGAAGCCGGACTGGGTGCTGCTCGGCATCCAGCCCTCCGAGTGCCTGCGCATCGAAATGCAGGTCAAGGAGCCGGGGCCGACCATGCACACCCGCACCATCAGCCTTGATGCCAGTCTGCGCGGCGAGGAAGAAAGCAACTACGATGCCTATGAGGACCTGCTGATGGACGTGATTCGCGGTGACCAGAGCCAGTTCCTGCGTTTCGATGAGGTCAACGGTGCCTGGCAGGTGGTTGACCCCATCCTGCGCGTCTGGTCCATGGAGCGGGATTACATTCACACCTACCCTGCCGGCACCTGGGGTCCCCAGGCAACGCGGCGTCTGTTCGAGAAGGAAGATCAGTTCTGGCGCCATTCACTGCTGCCGAACGACGAAGATGAATAATATCTGAATCCGGGGATTTATGGCGGACGCATGGCACAAGCGCTTGATTTTACTGTAGAACCAACCTTTTACAGTCAACATCCGCCATGAACCCTTGGATTCAGGTAATACACCCGGCAGCCTGCTGGCTATTGCCTACCACCCTACGCAAGCGCTAAGCTTACGGAAGAGAGAGAGAGGTATACCTCTTCCAGGAGTAAATCGTGAACGTACAGGCCTTACAGGATCACCCCTTCGAGCCCACTGTCTTCATCGTCGATGACGATGACGGTGTGCGTGACGCCCTGCAGATTCTACTCGAATCCATGGGCATTCAAGTCGCCACCTTTGAAAGTGTGCAGACCTTTCTGGACGCTTATGACCCCATCAGACCCGGCTGTCTGGTACTGGATGTGCGTCTGCCGCGCTTCAGCGGCCTGGAACTGCAGGAGCACCTCAGTCGCCAGGATGTCAACATTCCCATCATCTTTATCTCCGGCCACGGCAACGTCTCCATGGCAGTGCGCACCATGAAGGCCGGGGCAGTGGATTTTCTGGAAAAACCCTTCGATGACCAGATGCTGCTGGACAGCATCCAGCGTGCCATTGAGCTGGATCGCCGGGCGCGGGAAGACGGTGAATGGCGGGCACAGATCAGCGGGCGGCTGGACAGCCTCTCACGGCGTGAGCAGGA
>VAPL010528117.1_pt1 | contig 16101 bp, 16 predicted proteins | sample 3395061 | NCBI WGS metagenome assembly VAPL01 (sample SAMN08290444, study PRJNA428436) | hydrothermal vent metagenome | isolation source: Deep-sea hydrothermal vent chimney 2 | place: Pacific Ocean: Juan De Fuca Ridge | depth 2182 m m | reverse complement strand
CTTCACTAGCTCCTGAAAGAATAAAGTACTTCGCAACTCCCCAAATGAAAACCAAGAAAGCAATTGCGAATACAAACGGAACAAGTGTTCCGTTGATGAAACTTACGATATTTCCAAAAAGCGAGTTTAGACTATTAAAATTACTTTGAGCAAGAACTAACATTGGAAACATCCAGGCCAAAGCACCTACGCCCGTAATAATATGTACTTTTTTCATTTTTATATATTTTATACTATTAAATATAGTCGTGAGTAATCCATGTTGTACTACGTATATCTATACTACAACTATAGTGGAATAGTGACCAGTGTAAACATACCTACTCTGTGGATTAAAATATCTATAAAAAACTCAAGAAACCTTGTTTTACAAAAGCACTGCAGATAATAGATTTACTATCCCCCAAACTGAAATCATTACGACAAAAACTATAATTCCCCAAACTATAATATATTTCCCTTTTTGTTTCCTATCTTCGTTTCCAGGAAATACAATATATTGTGCAACACCCCAGACGAAAGCAAGAAAAGCAAAGGAAAAAATCAATAAAATAAGAATATTAAAAAAACCTATAAAATTATCCACAAAAGTCTTAAATGTGTTTACTTGTACCACATTGTTGTTTACAGGCCTCCAAAAAACACCCACAGCAAGCGCCTGAAAAGGAACAAGAAGTATAATTATCAAAGCATAGAAATGTAGATAAATTTTATGGACTAATTTCATATTAGGGTTTACTTATTTCGTTTACAGTCCCTTGAATAAGTACAGAAATTGCAGACGCCCCCAGTAGGATAATCGCTCCTACCACAGTCCATAGAAAGGCCCTTTTAGCAGTTTGTAACTCTTCTGGATTACCTTGCGCTTTAACAAAAAGAAAACCTGTATAAATAATGGCTAAAACGATGATAGGAAAACCAACTTGAACAAGTATACCTAAGAATTTTGCAAGAAAATCCGAAAGAGAATTTGAAGATATAGGATTTTCAAGTCCGCCTGGCCCGCGCGCAGTTACCGCCAGTAATACTGCGCGTGGATATAGTAAAGTAACTATTGTACCAACGGAAGATAATACTGGGATTAAATATTTCATAATAATATTCTTATCTTAGTAAATTATTAATTTCTGTATCAGCTATATCTATCGCCTCTCTCAAAAGTGCGCGTCCGGACACAGTAGACTCTATCATGCGTTTAAATATCGCATCCGTAGCAAACGAATCAGGATCTAACCAGCCTCGTGACGTGATTGCCGCATTATAAAAAACAGGTCCTATAGCATCAACTGGCTTCTCTCCAAGCAGATCACGCCGAATTGGAGGTAATCCTGTAAGTTTTGAAAGAGTCGCAATAGACTTTTGACTTGTTAAAGCTTCTGCCACTTCCAAAGCAGCGATAGGATTAGTAGAAGCGCGAGAAATAGAAAGACCTGAAAAGCGTGCAAATGTAATAGGATATTTCTCATCACGAGAACGAGCTAATTCTACTACATCAAAATTAAGATTCGGGTTTGCTTCTTTCAAGACATTAAATTCACTTGCAAAACCTATATATAAAGCTAAATCACCTGCAATAAAAGACTGACGTGAATCAGGTAATGCACGATTCCATGAATAAACAGCCTTAACTGGATTAGAAAATTCTGTATAAAAACGAAGTGCAGCTAACGCTGGAGGCTCCATGAAGCCAAAATTTTCAGTGAGTCGCGATGACAACTGACCATCTTCTGAAAAAGAAACTATCGGATTACCAGTCTGTAAAATAAACGCGGAAAGAATCCCCTTAGCGTTCACAACATTGCTATATTCTCCAAAAGCAACAAAACTTCTCACAATGTTGGACGACTTATCACGTTTAGTAACTTTTGGACTTAAAGTAAAAAATTCATCCCAAAATGTAGGCGGGGTCGTTAATCCAACACTTGCAAAAATATCACGATTCCAATACATCACTAAAGGATCTACAGAAAAAGGAAGTGCGCGAATACCATCTTGTGAAAGATACAACTCCCCTCCTTCCACAAAAGAATCCCTAAACTCTCTCTCTGAATAATTCTTATAGGGTATTACGAGTGTCTTGTCTGAGAAACCAAGCACTAACTCTTGAGGTAAATCAAAAAGATCTGGACCGTTACCAGCCGCTAAAGCATTAACCAAATCTCTACTATATGTGCGAGGATCTTTCTCCTCATAGGTAATCTGACTAAACCGGTCATTTTTTGTTGCTAAATTCTCTAAAATACCATCTATAACATCCTGCTTAACAGTTCCCCACATCAAAATCTCTGGCAAAGGTTTTTCTCCAGAAACTCCAAAACCTGTAGCAAAAACAATCACACCTATTATGGCCGAGACTGCGAAAGAGATCATTACCCCTAGCTGGAATACACTAAAATTACCCATAGTAAGTCATCATTCTTTTATAAAAATAAGTCCATAGTGATGGTCTCCTGCCTCCTTAATCTTTCGATCAAAAACAAAACCAACACTTTCAAAAAGTTTACACACCTTATCTGCTGAGATGACATCCTGCTGTTTAGGACCCAACCCACCAAATGAATCCGCCCAATCAACTACTAGGGTTTTTCCTTTTGGCTTTAACACTCTCTTTATCTCTTCCGCTACTTTCTGCCTGTGTTCAATCTGAAAAAGTACATTGGCCAGAATAACCATATCTAAAGTGGCTGAAGATAGACGACTACCATCTTTTTCATCTATGTCTCCCCATATAATATCTACATTAGATATTCCAGCTTTAGCAGTATCACTCTTAAGTCGCGAGAGTAACTCTTTTTGAATGTCTACAGCATACACACGTCCCTCTGTTACAATTTGTGCAACAGCTAGAGTGTAGTGCCCGCTCCCTGATCCAAAATCAGCGACACGCATTTCTTCACTCAATAAAAGCTCTCCTACAATTTTTTGTGGATCGGAAAATGCCATAATTCCTTAATATTATACTTAAGAAACAAAATATGCGTTCAAACACCTGTGTATAGCTTTTGCAACAATTTTTAAAGAACCACCAAAGATGCTATAGAATCTCCAGCACGCATCTTCATAACACGAACACCTTGTGTCTGCCTTCCAAGAATAGGAATCTCCTTTAAATCAACACGTATCACCTGTCCATTCTTAGAAATAACCACGAGCTCTCCCTCATCACCAACTATACGCGCCGCAATAAGTTTTCCTGTTTTTGGAGTTACTTTTACAGTTTTAATCCCAGACCCACCCCGTTTTTGTACCTTATATTCCTTTAATTTAGTTTTTTTACCATACCCAACTTGAGACACAACTAGAATATACGGATTGTCAATTCCAGCATCAACTACACCAGCTCCAACCACCGTATCCCCCTTTACTAACTTAATAGCACGTACTCCTGAAGCGCCACGCCCCATCTCCCTGATATCAGAAGCTTTGAAATGTATAGACTGTCCTGAGGCTGTAACCACAAAAGCTTCACCACCTTTTTCTACAAAAGTTGCGGAAATCAACTGATCGTCTCCAGAAAGCTTAATGGCTATCAAGCCACTACGACGTACATCAAAAAAACTATCAGCAGAAACTCGTTTTGTTGTTCCTTCTTTGGTAACAAGCAATAAAGAAAGTCCGCTTTTCTTTACCTCTTTTGGCATCGCTAATACAGATGTAATTCTTTCATCTGATGAAAGAGATAGAAAATTCATGATTGACTTCCCTTTGGTAGCACGCCTTCCTTCAGGTACTTCGTACATTTTTATTTGATATGCTTTCCCTTTGTCAGAGAAAAACAAAAGATCTGCATGAGTATTGGCGGTAAGGAACGTGGTTACAAAATCTTCTTCTTTAGTATTCAAATCTACAACACCTACCCCACCTCTCTTTTGTTTTTTAAACTCATTTGGATTCGTACGTTTTATATACCCACCTGAAGTCAATACCAACACAGACTCTTCTTCTGGAATCATATCTTCCAGAGAAATATTTTTAACACCACCTTTTACTATTTTTGTTCGACGCTCATCTCCATATTTTTCAGAAATATCTGACAAATCTTTCTTTATAACCGCAAGAATCTCTTTTGGACTTTTTAAAAGATCCTTGAGCTCTCTAATAAGTACTTGGAGCTGGGAAAGTTCTTCTTCTATTTTCTTACGCTCAAGACCAGCCAGCTTTTGCAAACGCATTTCAAGAATGGCCGTCGCTTGTTTATCTGAAAATTTAAATTCTTTCCTAAGTCCAGCATGAGCTGTTGGTACGTCTTTTGCAGCCCTTATGAGTTTAATTATCTTATCTATATGATCCAGCGCTTTTTTAAGACCTAACAAAATATGCTCTCTGTCTTGCGCGCGGGCCAAATCAAATGCTGTTCGACGCTCTATAACCTCTTTGCGATGAGAAATAAACGCCTCAATTAAACCCTTAAGAGACATTGTTTGAGGAATCCCTTCTATAAGAGCAACCATATTGTAGTGGAATGTCTCTTCCAGTTGGGTATGTTTGTAGATATAGTTGAGCACTGCCTGAGGTTGTGCTGAATTTTTTAATTCAACCACAATAGAAATATCGTCTGTTGATTCATCACGCAAATCTCGTATCCCCTCAACTTTCTTTTCTTGAACCAAAAGAGCTATACGCTTAATAAGCTCTGCCTTATTAACACGAAATGGAATAGAAGAAATAACAATTCTAAAGTTTCCCTTTTTATCTTCGGTAATTTCCGTCTCTCCTCGTACCACGACACCACCCTTCCCATTAGCATAGGCATGTTCAATATCTTTTTGATTGAAAGCAATGCCTCCCATAGGAAAATCTGGCCCTTTTATGAACTGCAGAAGATCTTTGGTCGTTGCGGCAGGATTATCAATTGTATAGATTACAGCTTTCACTACCTCCCGAAGATTATGTGGGGGTATGTTGGTAGCCATACCAACAGCGATACCAAGAGTGCCGTTTAGAAGCAAATTAGGTAGAGATGATGGAAGTACTATTGGCTCACGTCGATTGTTTTCATAATTAGGGCGCCAATCTACAGTATCCTTCTGAATATCACGCAAAAGCTCTTCACTTATGCGCGACATTTTTGCCTCTGTGTAACGAGCTGCTGCCGCACTATCTCCATCTATAGAACCAAAGTTTCCCTGTCCAATAACCAAAGGATGTCTGTGTGAAAAAGTCTGAGCCATCTTTACTAAAGAATCATAGACAGCCGTGTCTCCATGCGGATGATATTTACCCAAAACCTCTCCAACAACAGCAGCCGACTTTCTTGTCTTAGCTCCAGCAGTTAGACCCATTTCATGCATTGAAAAAAGTATGCGACGATGTACTGGTTTTAAACCATCTCGCGCATCAGGAAGCGCACGCGCTGTAATAACAGACATTGCATAGTCAAGATAGGCTTCACGCATTTCAACGCTAATACTCTGCGGCAATATATTTGCTGCAGAGTCTTCTTTTTTCTCTTCTTCTTCCCCCTTATTTACCATACTTTAATACATCTATTATAGCACAAAATGTGACTCTATTGAGAGCCGTTGGAATCTATCGCCTCGTAATCAATTGATTCTAAATTATCCTTGATATTCTTAATATCATCTATTCCATTCTTAAATACTTGAGATATATTTTTGCGAAAAACTGAAAGAGGAGAAATTGTTTCTGATGCAGTTTCACCATCTTTACCAATTGATCCTTCAAATCGTAGAGTCAAAATTGAAAGCCAAATTAAAAATATTACAAATGTAACTGCAAAAGCAGCAAGAATAGCAACTTTGAAACGCATGCTTTCTGGTTTTTCTCGTAATTTATCAAGCCAATCAAACATATGATCTAAGATCTCCTCCAAATAAAAACTAAGTAATGTTTCTAACTAGCTAACACAACAATCTCTCTATCTTTCCCATCCAAATCTCTCTTTTTTAATGTCAGTTTATCTACTGGTTTTCCATTACCCGCTTCTGATTTCAAAAATGTTTTTAAAGCGTCTTTATCTTCCACCCCATCTCCATAATGCATAGGGATAACTATCCTTGTCTCAAGTTCTACTGAGAGCTCATGCGCTTCAGATGCAGACAACACATCTCCGCCACCAATAGGGACAAAAAGAATATCAATATCAGGCAAAGAGCCTTTTATTTCCGGACTTATCTTTCTCTCCCCAAGAGCACCCAGAAAAACAATATGCATACCCTCAAGTTCCACAGTATATATAGTGTTCATTACTTCTGTATCTTGATAAGACGTCAAAACCTCAAAACCTTTTATGAAAATCCCCCTAACTTCATACTCTCCTGGACCAGTAACAACAAAAGGCTCTCTGTCTCCATGAGCTACTTGTTCCACCCCATTCATGTCTGGATGATTGAGTGTAACTAGGGCGATATCTGCGCCAAATTTTGCAGTCTTCCATTTTGACTTTTTTGCTATTGGATTAAAAGCTAGTGTCGTCTCTCCAAAAGCCACTTTAAAAAACTCTCCTCCGTAAGATGTGATAACCATAATGGTTTTTAGTATACGACATCACCGCAAAAAGAACAAAAGAAACTAGGATTCTGTTATTGAATTTGTTGCAAGCACTATATCTATAATGTCATTATTAGAAGTGAGTGATTCTCCGCTGGGGAGATCACATTTCATGAAAAGGATCTGAATCATGAAAACCAAACTCGCTGGAACGATCACCACTCGCGCCAGCCCTTCAATAATCGGCAAACCCGATCCGGGTGATGTAAATCCGTTTGACGGTGACATCAAACCTGCGGCAATCGAATCCGCCAGCGATGACGCCAGTTCCATCCACTGATCAAACTTACGCAAGATCGAACTGGTAAGTTATTCACGTCGGACAAAGAGCCGACGACCTGCGCGCTCCACTTCTCGTAGAAAGCAGAGAAGTGGGGCATATTTTTATCGTTCAAAATTCATTTACTTTTCTTACAACTTACATAAGTATAAGACGGGTTCATGTAAATTGAGTCACACATATTTTTATTATATATTGCTTATTTCAAGCTATTTATATATACTTCTGTACAAATCCCCAATAGGGGCTTTTTATTAAAAAACGAATTGTAGTAACCTTCTCAAGTCAAGGACTAGATCTTAAGCGAAGAGAATTGGAGACAGAGAAAACTATTTTGCGTATAACTCTAAATGGAAACACAAGAAAATAAAAAAGAACTTGAAGAAGTTCTGACTGATTCTCATCTAGATGAGAACGAAGAAGATGAAGGAAGCTCCATAGAATCACGAAAGAAAAAAAAGGAGGGACCAATGGTCGCATTTGTAGCCGAAACCCCCGCCCCACCGCTAGAAGGAGATCTTCTTGAAGGGCCTGTTATTTCTATTGAAAAATCAAGCGTTTTTATAGATCTACCACCTTTTGGAACAGGAATTATTTACGGACGTGAATTCTTAAACGCCAGTGACATACTCCGAAAAGTAAATATTGGAGATACTATAGCGGCAAAAGTAGTAGACACTGAAGGACGCGAAGACTATATTGAACTCTCTCTTAAAGAAGCGCGTCAAGCACTTATTTGGAGCGAAGCAGAAACCGCTATTGCCAATAAAGCAATATTTGAACTACTCATTAAAGAGGCCAATAAGGGAGGTCTTATAATTGAGTGGCAAGGCATACAAGGGTTCTTGCCAGCTTCACAACTAAAGACCGACCATTACCCACGAGTAGAAGACGGTGATAAAGACAAAATTTTCGAAGAGCTTAAAAAACTTGTTGGAGAACGTCTATCAGTCTCTATCATCACAGCAGACTCGAAGGAAGGAAAACTTATTTTCTCTGAAAAAGATCCTGAGAAGAAAGAAAAGGAAGGAATCATAGACCGATACTCAATGGGAGATGTTGTAGAAGGCGAAATAACAGGAATCGTTGATTTCGGAGTCTTTGTTAAAATTGAAGATGGGCTGGAAGGTCTTGTGCATATTTCTGAAATGGACTGGGGTCTGGTTGAAGATCCTCGCACAATGTACAGCGTCGGAGATAAAGTAAGCGTGAAGATAATTGAAATCAAAACAGATAAAATCTCTCTCTCAATTAAAGCTCTTAAACAAAATCCTTGGCAGGAGGCCAAAGATAAATATAAAAAAGGAGATAAGGTATCCGGAGTCGTTATCAAATACAATAAACACGGAGCACTTGCTTCCATTGAAGAAGGAGTTGCTGGGCTTGTACATATTTCTGAATTTGGAAACGAGGAAAAACTGCGGGAAACACTTGAGCTTGGGAAGAGCTATCCATTCACCATCTCTCTGTTTGAACCATCAGAGCAACGAATGACATTGTCTTATGGTGAGAAAAAAGAAGAATAGAAAAAACAAACTCTGAGTCAAAAACAAATATTAAATAACACACGAGAACGTCAACGTTCTCGTGTGTTATTTAATTGACTACGCTAATTATATTTATTCATCGCAGCAACCCTACCTTCTGTAAAAATCATATTCAAAACATCACCAACCTTCTTTGAAATCTTCTTTAAAACTATCTCTTCCGGCTTACGAAATGACCCCAATAAAAAATCAAGAATCTTCTGTTCACCTACAGGTTTTTTAAGCTTACCTTTTGCTGTTACAGGGGACACTCCAACTCGTATACGTATAAAATTTTTTGTCTTTAAAGACTTTATTACCGAACCAACACCCCGATGCCCTCCAGAACCTCTACTATATGCCACACGAATAACTCCAAGAGGTAAATCCATATCATCATAGACAACAACAAGCGACTCTGCTGCCTTCACACTCTTTACAAAGGCGACTACAGCCTTTCCAGAATGGTTCATAAAAGTTTCTGGAAGCATCAACAAAACCTTACCCTTTGCCACACATCCACCACTCAAAAGAGCTTTGGGGTTTTTATTCTCTCTCCACTCTTCAAAATCATTCTTCTTTCTAAACTCCTGCACACACAGACGTCCCACATTATGCCTACTTCCTTCATATTCTTCTCCAGGATTGCCTAGCCCAACTACAACATATTTCATATTCTCTACAGTGTAACATTGAACACAAAAATATAGTAAGACATGCAAGCAATTCTTGTGTCAAGAAAAAATATATAATACAATGCACTTAAATATAATCTCAAAGAACTTTACCACTTAAACAAATATGACAAACTACGAAAATAATCCTCAAGACATAGATACAATTTCTAAAAACACAGACGAGCTTGCGGACAATCCTGTCGTAGAACCAAAAAAACAAAATTTTTTAAGTGATTTAATCACTTTCTCCATCTTTGCAATACTAATTGTTGCTCCAATACGTCTCTTTGTTGCTCAACCTTTTATAGTCAGCGGGGCGTCTATGGAACCAACGTTTGAGACAGGTCAATATCTCATTGTAGATCAACTTTCTTACAACTTTAGCCCACCCAAACGAGGAGAAGTAGTAATTTTTCGTTACCCAAAAGATCCTTCAAAATTTTTTATAAAACGTATTATAGGGCTACCTAATGAAACAGTGCAGATGCGTGGAAAAGACGTAATTATTAAAAATAAAGAACATCCCAGTGGGATTATACTTGATGAACCCTATCTTGATAAAGATAATATAAACGTAACAAACATGACAACTGTCTTACAAGACAATGAGTATTATGCTCTTGGAGACAATAGGCGAGCTAGTTCAGATTCACGAATATGGGGACCTTTGCCGGAAAATCTTATTATTGGCCGACCTTTCGTTCGCCTCTTCCCCATAGCAGTAGGTTCATTATTACCAGGTGACTACTCAAAATCCTCAGAGTAGCATCTCAAATACATAAATATTCATTATATGCCCACCACAGATCATCTTAAGCAAGCAACGGCAGTGGCATCTCACTACGGATTTGCTCCACTTGAATCTGTTTTAAAGAAACACGCACGGAAAGAGTATCTAAAAAAAATATCGCCTTGTGAAGTCCCTGTACCCCAAGATATCCTAGGCGAAGAATTGCATTTTTTAATAAAAAATTGCATCAACTCAACAATTCCAAAAAATGAACGCCCATTGCAGGTCTATCATGTTAACGTACCAACCTCCAGACAAACTAAAAATAGTAAAATTAAACATCCTCGATTAACCCTAACTGTGCTCGGAATAGAAAAAAGTATTGCGGAGGCGCTTATCTTAAAATCTACAATTACTATTCTCAAAGAAACATTTGGAAACACCGGTCACGTGCATGTAAACAGTGTTGGAGATAAAGACTCGACACAACGATTCACACGAGAACTAACTCAATATTTGAGGAAAAATGTTAACGACATGCCAACCCCTTGCAGAGAGGCTCTTAAGCGTGGAGCTATAGAATCTCTCTATTCCCTTTTTGAAAAAAAACATCCCATAGTTGAGCAAGCGCCACGCACAATGCAGTTCCTATCTGACGCAAGCAGACGACATCTTAAAGAAGTTGTGGAATTTTTGGAAATGTCTGATATCCCTTACACAGTAAACAACCAACTAATGAACAGCGGTTATCACTCTCAAGTATTATTTGAAATTCATCACCACAACAATACTGATGAAGACAGTAACGAAGAAACTGTAGCTCTGGCTCGTGGAGGTCGCTTTGATGAATTTACACGTAAATTTTCTCGTAATAGCTTCCCAGTAGTTAGTGCCGTTATAGAGCTACGTGGAAAAACCTCTCGCGTAAACAACAAATGGACTCCCCCTAGAGTGAGACGACCTAAGACTTATCTTATACAGCTCGGTTCACGCGCCAAACTACAAAGCCTTTTGGTTATTGAGATGTTACGACTAGCACATATCCCAGTATCTCAGGCAATAGGAGATGACACCTTAACCACTCAACTGGAAGAGGTAGCTGCACAAAAGATACCATATGCAATTATCATCGGACAACGAGAAGCTCTTGATAATACAATTATCATCCGCGATATGGCCACACACTCTCAGGAGATAATACCGATCAGTAAACTAGCTAGCCATCTTAATAAGATACTGTAAGTAAGACAGGGCTTGCCTATCGTTACTTATTTATGGTAAAGTGCACCGCAATGGCAACAAATATACAAGTTGAAAAAAATTCTAACGAAAATACTCCTAATTTAATCCGTCGCTTTACTAGACGAGTTCAAGGTTCGGGGGTTTTGCGACGTGTAAGAGGTTTGCGTTATGCACAACGTCCACTATCTCCACTTCTTTCTAAGAAAAAAAAGATTGCTTATCTAAAACGAAAAGCTACCCGAGACGAACTGGTAAAACTTGGCAAAATTCCTGAATTTACTCCACGAGGCCGTTTTCGTAAAAAATAAAATGGGTTCGTCTGTGGCTATTACACATACAACAAACGGTAAGCGTCCGCGCTTGCCGTTTGACCGTTTAAAAAACTCCATTTTGGGTAAATCTTACACCTTAAGTATTGTTTTTGCTGGCGACTATCGTATGCGAAATTTAAATAAAAAATACCGACACGCAACATACATACCTAATGTACTTTCATTTCCATTGTCAAAAAAACAAGGAGAGATATTCATCAATCTAAATCGGATACATGTGGAAGCTAAGCATTATGCTTTCAGTGAAAGAGTTTACACGGCATATCTTCTTATCCACGGGTTACTCCATTTGAAAGGAATGGCGCACAGCGTTACAATGGAGAAGAAGGAACTCGAACTGCTTCAGAAGTTTAATTTTCAATAAAACTATTCTTCTATAAAGTCCTTGGTGTGCACAACATAACGCAACAAGAGCTTCTTTTTTCTTTATACTAAATAATACAGTGGCACAAAACATTACAACCGGTATTGACATAGGCACCAACCAAATAAAGGTGGTTATTTCTGAACACACAACAAATGAAAGGAAAAGACAGTACCCTGTTATTATCGGCACTGGCATTGCTCAATCTAGAGGTCTGCGACATGGTTATATAGTTAATATTGCAGACACTTCTGCTGGAATTATCAAAGCTATACAGCAGGCAGAGAAAACAGCCAAAGTCCGTGTTAAACGCACGCACCTATCGGTAGGAGGTGTCGGACTTGAAGAAATACGCTCCAGAGGAGAAACAATGATTACACGCGCTGATTCTGAGGTTACTGACCTGGATATAGAACGTGCAATGAAAGATACTGAAGAGAAAGTTACAAAACGCATCTTAAATAGGAAAATACTCCATGTAATGCCATTGCGATTTCGCTTAGATGGAGAAATTGTATTAGGATATCCAAAAGGTATGAAGGGTTCTAAGCTTGAAGTTGATGCCCTTTTTATCGTTTGTCTTGAACAACATCTTAATGACTTAATCCAAGCAGTTGAAAATGTTGGAATAGAAGTAGAAGATGTTATGGCGTCACCCATTGCCGCTAGTTTTGTAACTTTAACAAAAGCACAAAAAATAGCAGGATGTGTGTTGGCAAATATTGGAGCAGAAACTGTTTCTATTGTAGTTTTTGAAAATAATGTACCACAATCTCTTAAAGTATTTCCAATAGGCTCAACAGACATCACTCATGATATAGCCTTAGGACTTAAAATATCTCTTGAAGAAGCCGAACAAGTTAAACTAGGAGCTATAATTGGAACTGACTATCCAAAAAAAAAGCTGGACGACATTATAGTTGTCAGGCTTGCTAATATTTTTGATTTAATAGAGGCTCATCTTAAAAAAATTGAGAAAAACGAGCTTCTTCCCGCTGGTATTGTTTTAACTGGTGGAGGATCTGGTATGACAACAATAGAAGATTTAGCACGAGCTTCATTAAAACTACCATCTCGTACAGCTTCTATACAGATGAACATAAATGGAAGAGACAAATCCAAAAATATGGTTAAAGATGCTTCGTGGGCGGTCGCTTACGGACTCTGTATTTGGGGTCAGAATAATGAAAACAGCTCAAGAGGTATAGAGGCTGCCAAAAAAACAGGCACAAGTATTCTTAACTGGATTAAACAATTCCTTCCTTAATTTTTTACTCAAAACTTAAAAATAGAAACAAACGAGACCATATACTCTCGTCAAAATAACAAACTCCGGACAATCTTTTTTTACACGATTAAATCTTTCTCAAAAGAAGATAAAATGGCTTAAAATCTTAAAACAAAAAAGGTTTTTGTCAAAGGTTTCTAATTCTCTATTTCCTGCTATTATGGAGTAGATTTATGGGGAGGGAAAAAGAATCACAATGGAGACATTGTGAGTTAATACGGCTATAAATAAAGCTTTTTATGAAACAAATACAACCAGACGTTGAAGCATTTGCACGAATTAGAGTAATTGGTGTCGGAGGATCAGGAAAAAACGCTATTAATCATATGATTAACTCCAAAGTAAAAGGGGTTGAATTCATAGTGGTCAATACTGACGCACAGGACCTACATAATTCTCTAGCGAAGAAGAAAATACACATAGGTAAAAATCTTACACGTGGACTTGGAACAGGAATGGATCCAGATATAGGAAGACGTGCTTCGGAAGAAACAAAAGAGGAAATACAAGAGGCTGTCAAAGGATCGGATATGGTATTTATTACATGTGGAGAAGGAGGTGGCACAGGTACAGGCGCTGCTCCTATAGTAGCCGCTATTTCTCGGGAAATTGGAGCTCTTACTGTAGGTGTGGTCACTAAACCTTTTTCATTTGAGGGTAATCAACGTATGCGCATTGCAGACCAAGGTCTAGAAGAACTTAAAAAAGAAGTTGATGCACTTATTGTTATCCCAAACGACCGTCTCCTAGCTACTGTTGAAAAAGAAACTACTGTACAAAATGCTTTTGCTATATGTGATGAAGTACTTCGACAAGCGGTTGAAGGAATTTCTGATTTAATAACTACCCCAGGTATCATAAACGTAGACTTCGCTGACATCCGTTCTGTGATGGAAAATGCCGGTTCAGCTCTCATGGGAGTTGGTTCTGCTACAGGAGAAAAACGAGCAGAGAATGCGGCTCAACAAGCCATCTCTTCCCCACTCTTAGACATCTCTGTCAATGGCGCAAAGGGGGTTCTGTTCTCTGTAGCTGGAGGTGACGATCTAGGTATGATCGAAATTCAAGAAGCAGCGAAAACTATCACTGAATCAATTGACCCTAATGCAAAAGTTATATTCGGAACAACCAAAGACGACCGACTCAAAAAGGGTGAGATCAGAGTTACTGTTATTGCAACAGGATTCCCCGATGGCTTAGTCAACAAATCAAGCTCTGGAGGAACTTCTCTTTTTCAGCTCAACAAAGACGAGACAGTCACAGATGATAATAAAGGAAAAATCTATAACTCCCTACATTCCACAATTAGCGATCAGAAAAAAGCTTCTGCCGAAAAAAAGAAAGAGGAAGATGGAAAAAGAAAAACAAACCTTCCCTCAGACGAAGATGACGACTGGTCAGTCCCCTCTTTTCTCAAACGCTCTCGTCTAAAATAAGTTTAGCTTTTTATAAGCAAAACCCGAACAAATTAAAAAATACAGATATCAGACGATACCTGCTGTAAGATGTGCTAAAATGAATGAGAAATACTATTGACTCTTAAGATAATTTAATTATGAAATACGATTTAGCAATCATTGGAGGAGGTCCAGCCGCAACAGCAGCCGGTATTTATGCCTCCAGAAAAGTACTCAAAACAATACTCATAGCAGAAGAATTGGGAGGGCAAAGCTCTGTCTCACCTGACATTCAGAACTGGATAGGAATAAAATCAATATCCGGACTAGATCTTGCTAAGGCAATGAAAGAACATTTGGAACATTATGCTGGTGATATCGTGGAAATAATAGAAGGAGACCGAGTAGAAAAAGTAGAAAAAAATGACGGAGGTTTTTTGTTAACAACAAAAGCAGGAAAAACATTTGAAGCAAAAACAGTCTTCATTGGAACAGGAGCTAGTCGCAGGAAACTAAAAGTCCCAGGCGCTGATACTTTCGAAAACAAAGGTCTTACTTACTGTGCTACCTGTGACGGGCCATTGTTTGCTGACATGGATGTAGCTGTTATAGGCGGAGGAAATGCTGGCTTTGAAACAGCAGCTCAACTTCTTGCATATGCCAAAAGCGTTACCTTATTGCATCGCAGCGCAAGCTTCAAAGCAGATCCTATTACAGTAAAGAAAGTCTTGGAAGATCCAAAAATGAAAGCTCTGACAAATGTAGAAACTTTTGAAATTTTAGGAGATAAATTTGTCACAGGATTATCCTACAAAGACAAGGATGGTGAGACAAAAAAACTCGCGGTATCTGGAGTTTTTGTTGAGATAGGACTAGTTCCCTCCAGCTCTCTTGTAAAAGACCTGGTGGAGCTTGATAAAATAAATAGAATTGTAGTTGATGCTAAGAACCAACGCACCTCAGTAGATGGTGTGTGGGCCGCGGGAGACTGCACAAACGAACTTTATCACCAGAACAACATAGCCGCAGGAGACGCCGTTAAGGCAATTGAGGATATCTATATCCATCTCAAGACTAGATAGACTTCTAACAAAATAATTCACAAATACCGCTACATCATAACGGTATTTTGGTATTTACGACGATATTGTAACTCAAGCGCAAAATTCTTTCGAGAACAATAACTAACAAATCTAAATGCACTCTGACGCATACTTTTGTTCATTCATTATGCTAAAAAATTCTCTTATCTATTTAAATTTTCTTAGGACTGACTGGATAATTACATATAACATTCCTGTATAGCCAATATTCATTGGTGATGGGAGGGGTATTTCTGACCATACTAACAGCCAACCACAAAAAGTATAACCTTCTATATGCTGTTATCGGAGGTGTGTTTCTGTTTTTTTGCCGAAATAAGTAAGTGACTTCCAAGACCTTTGATCAAATTATGTGGAATATATTTATATTTTTTTGGTAATTTTTCTGACATTGTTTCAACTTTAAAGTTATGTTTTTCAAGAGTAGCTACTAAAGATGCTGGTGTAAAGAAAATCAAATGAGTCGGATCACCCAAATTTTCTTCTCTTTGCAGAAGCCATTTAGCAATTCTAAATACAGAATATGGATTTGGAGTATCTAATATAAATCTACCATCTTTCTTTAAAACTCTACTTATTTCACCTAAAACTAGTTTGAAATTACTTAAATGTTCTATAAGTTCACCCATATATACTGTATCAAAAAAATTAT
>VAPL010974166.1_pt1 | contig 16110 bp, 15 predicted proteins | sample 3395061 | NCBI WGS metagenome assembly VAPL01 (sample SAMN08290444, study PRJNA428436) | hydrothermal vent metagenome | isolation source: Deep-sea hydrothermal vent chimney 2 | place: Pacific Ocean: Juan De Fuca Ridge | depth 2182 m m | reverse complement strand
TGATGTGACCAATGATTGATTTGTTTTAGCTTGCTGATTATTATGCAATCAATAATTTTAAGCATCTCTTTTGAGTTGTAAAGTTGATGTGTTCTTGAAAAACAGATACGCTCTGAAAACCAAATAACCTGAGTGGTAGATACATCAGAAACCTTGTTCAGTCAGCTTGATGATCAAAACAATGTCCAAACTTGGATGCACAAATTAATTTAGCGATTTCGTTTTTTCCGTTGACAGTAAAGATCTATTCAAATGGCCAATGATTTAACTCATCCAACAGAATCTCAGCATTTGCCAGGTTCTGTCCCATTACATATTGCCATCATCATGGATGGTAATGGTCGCTGGGCGAAGAAGCGTTTTTTGCCGCGAACAGCAGGGCATCATGCAGGTGTTAAATCAGTCAAAAAAACTGTAAAAGCATGTATTAACCAAGGTGTTAAAGCTTTAACATTGTTTGCCTTCAGTAGTGAAAACTGGCGCAGACCACAAGAAGAAGTATCAATTTTACTTAAACTATTTATTACAACACTGGAAAAAGAGGTTCGGAGTTTACATGGGGAAGAAATTCGGATCAGAATAATCGGCGACACAAGCGTTTTTCCGCAGGCATTGCGCCGCAAAATAGAAGAAGTCGAGCAACTAACTCGCGATAACAAACGTTTTGATTTGGTGGTTGCTGCAAATTATGGTGGTCGCTGGGATGTTGTTCAAGCAGCTCGAAAAATGGCTGAGTGCGCTATTAATGGCGAAATTCAAGTATCCGATATCACAGATGAGAACTTGCAAGCGAACCTTAGCTTAGCTGATCTCCCGCATCCTGATTTATTTATACGTACTGGAGGCGAATGCCGCATTAGTAATTTTTTGCTTTGGCATTTGGCATATACAGAGCTCTATTTCACTTCTACGTTGTGGCCAGACTTTGATGCATCTAGTTTGAATGCTGCATTGCTTGATTTTTCTAAACGACAGCGTCGTTTTGGACATACTAGTGAACAAATCACTCAAATCAAGTCACATGCTTAAGTCAATATCAGTGATTCCCAGCGCTGCCTGTTTTTTGATTTTCATCCAGAAAAAGAGTCAATGATCTCAAAAAAGCATGGGAAAAATCAGTGCATACACTCAGCACTGCTATCAAATGTGAAAATTTGTTACTACTCAGTTTGCCTCTATTGTGATCAATAGCAAGGCAAAAGCGCGCAGTTTCAAAGTCAATGAGCACTTTCAACACGGCTATTGATCACAATAGCGGGAAGCTGAGTGGTTACGAAAAACCAGTCTCCACATTGTTGAGCTCACCCAGGAGCGAGGCGTAATGACGAGTCATAGCAGGCTATAGTGAGAAGTTATAACACAACAATTGGGCATATAGAGCAGGTAGGAATTCACAATTAATAATGGTGTTGACTCGAAATATTTTAACCATTTAAATGCAAGAGTCCTTCTTCTGGTACAGAAGTTTAAAGTTTAAAACACTAAGAGTTAGTGTGGTTGGACGGAATAAAATTACCAAGATTGCGCAGGGTTTTTGTTTCTGACCCAACTATCTCAAGAGGCGCATAGTCAGTGTACACAACGATTGAGGTAGTTGGGTCAGGAGCAAAAAGACAAGCAAGGTTGGCCACTTTATTTCGTTCAACCACCTGATAACAATAAAATATAAAAGGTCTAAGAAATGTTGATTAAACGCGTAATTACAGCCTTGGTGCTAGCACCTCTAGTAGTTTTGGCAGTGATTAAATTACCTACAGGCGGATTTGCATTATTGTGGGGCGCTATTATTTTACTTGCCACATGGGAGTGGACTGATTTAGCTGGTTTACAGAGTCCCGTCAAGCGTGTCTTATATGTCATAGCAATCACTTTGTCGATGCTGTTTTTTTATTTCTGGAAGAATATTCTGGAAAAAATAGCCATTCAATTTGAGCGAGGCGAGTGGTTGCAGTGGAGCGGCGTAATGGACTGGTGGGCTGTTCCGGTTATCGGATTCTGGCTGGTGATCGGAATTAAAATGAGACGGTCTCCTACCAAATTATTAGAAGCTAATTGGAGTACAGAGACCAAACTGATTATTGGCTGGGTGGCGTTAGTATTTAGCTGGATGTTTTTGCGGCGTCTTGATTCATTTTGGGACTGGCAGATGACTTTGTATTTCTTGTTTTTGATTTGGATTGCAGATATTGCTGCGTATTTCTGTGGCAAATATTTTGGCAAGCACAAACTACTGCCAGAAATCAGCCCTGGCAAAACGATTGAAGGACTCTATGGCGCATTGCTTGCCGGATTGATTTATGCAGTCGGCACAGCAGTTTATTATGAGTACATTCCCAAAGCAATTCTCGATTTTACCTTTCTGTCATTAATCACTATTATCTTTTCAGTCAATGGGGATTTGTTGGTCAGCTTAATGAAGCGCACGCGCGGAGTTAAAGACACCGGTTCAATATTACCTGGGCATGGCGGTATCCTGGATCGTATTGATGGGTTGTTAGCGGCTACGCCAGTGTTTTACATCGGTTTGGTGCTATTGCACAGACAATTTGTCGGATGAAAACGCTTTGTGTGCTGGGCTCAACAGGGTCAATTGGAGTAAGCACTCTTGATGTGATCTCACGGCATCCTAATGATTATCGTGTGATTGCTTTGACAGCGAACAAAAATGTTGATGCCTTCTATCAACAGTGTTTACAACATCATCCGAAATATGCGGTGATGGTTGATGCTGATGCCGCGACTGATTTACAATCCAGACTATCACTCTCAAGTATTGATGACATTCAGGTATTATCAGGGCCAGAAGCATTGGTTAAAGTCGCGTCTTTGCCCCAAGTCAACACAGTGATGGCAGCAATTGTTGGTGCCGCCGGATTGTTACCCACGTTAGCTGCCGCCAAAGGCGGACATACTGTATTGCTTGCTAATAAAGAAGCGCTGGTAATGTCTGGCACATTGTTAATGCAAGCCATTACCGACAATAACGCCGTTCTGCTACCCATCGATAGTGAGCACAATGCTATTTTTCAGTCCATGCCTGCAGGTTATAAAATTGGTCAGCAAGCCCACGGGGTTAGAAGAATCTTGTTAACAGCATCAGGCGGACCGTTTAGAACATTACCAATAGATCAGCTGGAATCAGTGACTCCGGAACAAGCAATTGCACATCCAAATTGGGATATGGGACGCAAAATATCGGTTGATTCAGCAACCATGATGAACAAGGGTCTGGAGCTAATTGAGGCCAGCCTGCTATTTTCAATCCCTGCAAAATCTATCCAGATCGTTATTCATCCACAAAGCGTTATTCATTCGATGGTTGATTATGACGATGGTTCTGTGCTGGCTCAATTGGGCAATCCTGATATGCGCACCCCAATTGCACATTCATTAGCTTGGCCAAAGCGTATTGATTCTGGCGTAGAACCATTAGATATTTTTCAAGTCAAGACGCTCGATTTTGAGCAACCAGATGAAGTTAGATTTCCGTGCCTTAGATTGGCTGTAGATGCTGCTGAACAAGGCGGCACGCGACCAACAGTATTAAATGCTGGCAATGAAGTCGCAGTCGAGGCTTTTCTAGATTCAAAAATACTGTTTACTGATATCCCAAGAGTAATCGAGCAATGCCTTGTTGAAGTGGAACAATCGATCCCAAATAACCTGGAAGCCATACTCAATGTTGATCATCAAGCACGTGAGGCAGCGAAAGAATTTATCAAACATCTTATGCATTAGGAGTACCAAGTGGCTTCTCGAGAGTAAAAGCCGCAGCGAGGGAAAGTTGGTATTAGACGCATTTTTCCTTTATTTGAGGTGAATATTTGTGCTATTTAACGAAAATAAGGGTGTATTTTGACCAAATTCAGCTTTTCCGCAGTAGTTCGCTATTCTCGAACAGCCTCCTAGTAGTTTTTCAATGTGATATTGACGGGTATAGAAAACCGATAAATGGTCATCTGCGTTGTTGCACTGGTTTGGATTAGCCTGCTAGTCCTGCTCTCGTGCGCCTGGCAGCTAACCACTTCTCAACTCCCTATACACGGCAATATCACATTGAAAAACTACTAGCAAGCTAAAGCACTCGCTTGCTCATTGAATCCACCAGCAATTTTAAGTCGGAAATACACACTGTTATTCTATAAATATCCTAGTGGATTCAAAGAGCTAAGCGATCATCCCATCAACTGGTGAGAAATACTGGCAAGCTGTGTTAGCAGATACTATTCATATTGCTTTTGATTACACTATTAATATTTTCACTTCAATCAGTAAAAAGTACTGAGATATGTCTATAGTTGAACTGTAGACAAACAATAGTGTCTGATTACCGCAACTATTGTTTGCGGAATAGGGCACTTAATTCTCAGAATCCAGGTACACATTTTTTATGTTATCAATCTCACATACACTTGTTTTTTTTCTTCTTGCACTTTCAATTTTAGTTGCATTCCATGAATTTGGTCATTTTTTGGTTGCTCGTAAATTAGGGGTCAGGGTGTTACGGTTTTCAGTTGGCTTTGGAAAACCTTTATTAAGCTATCAAAAAAATCCAGAAAGCACTGAATTTGTATTAGCTGCAATTCCGCTTGGTGGATATGTGCAGATGCTAGGAGAGAAGGAAGAGGGCAGTGACGCGACCCCGGATGCATTTTATACGCAGTCTGTCTGGGTGCGCATGGCGATTGTATTAGCAGGACCAATCTTTAATTTGTTACTTGCAATCTTTATCTACTGGATGATTTTTATTACTGGAGAAACTGGTATGCGTCCAGTGTTAAGCCAACCACCGCAGGACACATTAGCAGCACAAGCGGGGTTTATTGCAGAAGATGAAATCATTGCAATTGATGGGCGAAAAACACCCACCTGGTCATCCACAATGACGACATTGTTCACTGAAATGCTCGATCATGAGGATATTCAAGTTGAGGTTCGACAGTTAGATGGTTCAGTGGTAATAAGACAGTTATTCATTCCACAAGAAGTATCGAATGATCCGTCAATAATGCATGACAAACTCGGATTGCAACCCTGGAATCCCCCCATTCCACCTGTAATGAATGAAATTCAGGCCGATATGCCAGCAGATCTGGCCGGGTTGCAAAAAAACGACCTTATATTATCCGCCGATGGGCAGCAGATAGTCAGTTGGCAGCAATGGGTTGATTATGTAAAAGAGCGACCAGATGTTGAGATTCAGATGATTATTGAGCGAGATGGTATTGAGATGCCTGTGACTTTAGTTCCAGCCACGCTGGAAACAGAAGCTGGCACAATCGGCAGGATTGGTGTAACTGTAATATACCCGGAGTCGCTATTAAATGATCTTCGAGTTGAATATCAATTAGGCTTTGGTGAAGCTATTGAAGCAGCAATTTCCAGAACGCTTGATATCTCAGTTGTATCGTTGAAAATGATGGGGCGAATCCTGGTTGGTGATGCACCAGTAAAAAACCTGAGTGGACCTATCTCGATTGCTCAATATGCAGGGAAATCAGCGAGTATGGGAACGACTGAGTTTCTAAAATTTCTGGCACTGGTTAGTATCAGTCTTGGCGTGTTAAATTTGTTGCCCATTCCTATGCTGGATGGAGGCCATTTTGCTTTTTATGTCGTAGAGCTGATTAAGGGGAATCCTGTTTCAGAACAAGTGCAACTACTTGCACAACAAGTTGGAATTGCTCTCCTCTTGTCTCTGATGTGTTTAACCTTTTACCTGGATATAGAGCGTTTGGTTAACTAAGGAGCGAGGATTTAATAACTTCCCAATTTTGACTTGTCTTTTGGCTCCACAAAAGCACTAATAAAATAGTTACATAGCCTGCTATGCGCTTATTTTATTAGCACTCCTGTGAAACCAAAATTCTACGTCAAACTTCTGGAAGTTATTAAATCCTCACTCCTAAGGAACGTGCATGAAATAACTTGAACATTCTGGCTGGTCTTTTTGCTCCTGACTGAGCAATCTCAATCGTTGCGTAGAACAACTATGCGCCTCTTGAGATTGTTCAGTCAGAACCAAATATCCTGCGCCATAATTGTTCAAGTTATTTCATGCACGTTCCTAACAGTCATATCAGAATTAAAATTATTTGAGGCTACAAATGTATAAACTATTTTCATTGAGTACGGTGCTACTGTTAACGTTGTATTTGGTCGGGAATGCAAACGCAGATGAATCTCAGATTCGAGCTCGCATGTCAAAGTTATTTAGTACAATCCCTACTAATAACATTGCAAAAACTCCAATTCCAGGTCTATATGAAGTAATGATTGGCCCACGTATATTTTATACCTCGGAAGACGGACGGTATCTAATACAAGGTTCAATGATCGATCTCGAAACCCGTCAGGACTTAACTGAAATTAAAGTCGCATCTGCACGTGTAAAAGCAATTAAAGAAATGGGATATGATCAGATGATTCGATTTGGACCGGATATGTCAAAGCATGAAGTCTTCATATTTACCGATATTGATTGTGGATATTGTCGCAAATTACACAATCAGGTTAATGACTATCTCAAGAAAGGTATCGCAATCAATTATTTGTTTTTTCCACGAGCTGGTATAGGATCTGAATCTTATGACAAAGCTGTTAGTGTCTGGTGCTCAGATAACCAACAAGATGCATTAACTAAATCAAAAAATGGGATATCACTTGACAAGAAAACCTGTGAGAACCCAGTCAAAAAGCATTATGAGCTTGGTCAATTGCTTGAAGCACGAGGAACACCACTAATTATTACTCAAACAGGAGAGAGCATTCCTGGCTATGTACCACCAAACAAACTGATCACTATATTAGAAGACAGCAGTTCAGCAAAGCAAGCGGCAATTAACGCAGCTAAAGCTGATAAATAGGGACACCATTCTATCTACCTCAAGCTATCCTATGCGATTGATCACTCAGTCTAAAATAGCATGTAATTAATGCATTTACAGTGCATGAAACAATTCAACCTCATTCTGGCTCTGTTCTAAACAACTTTCCTCGCTAGGAGGCTGTCCGAGCATAGAAGAGCCTAACGGCTTCTCTTGGACAGCCTCCCAGGCTTCTATTCTTGAACATCCTCCTAGAAATAGTGCCTATAAATACAAACCAACCCAAACAGTCTGACATCTATAAAAAATGATATTTATCCAACGGTTGTTGAAACATAAAACATTCAGGAATATCGGCTATTTAGTAGTAGGTAATATAGTTGGTCGGGCATTAGCTCTTATCGGTGTTTTTTATATTCCAAAATTATTGGGGCCTGAGCAATATGGAATATATAACACTGTCACTGCCTATGTAATGCTTTTTTCAGTAGTTACATTTCAAGGGTTAAACAAGGTAATAATCAGAGAGGCTGTTAAGGATTTAAAAAAAGCTAAACATATTTTAGAGGAAACCATTGGACTAAGGTACTACTTTTCAATCACAGCCTCCTTATTATGTATTATTGTCGTGTTGTTTGTTGACTATGAGGCAGGTACAAAACTATATATTACGATCTATTCATTTTCTTTATTATTAACGGGTTTTCGTAGCTCGATGGCTACAATTTATCAAGCTTATGAGAAAATGAAAGTACTGGCAGGGGTCGCAATCGTCAGGCCGTTATTCCGTGTTCCTCTAGCAATATTTTTTCTTACAAAAGGTTATGGAGTAATATCATTAATTGTTCTTGATTTGGCATTAGATCTTCTAATCCTTTTATTTGTGTACTATTTGTCACGAAAACTTGTTGTATTTAACATTTTTTCACAAATAAAGTTGACGAGAAAATACCTGATACCAGGCATGCGTTTTTCATTATTAGATTTTATGATTACTCTGAGTTGTAGGATTGATGTGCTTATGCTCTCATTTATGACCACGCCTCAAAACGTTGGCATTTATGCGTTAGCGTATCGTATTGTAGAGACAGGACTTTTATTAAGACAACCGATCTCTCAAAGTGTTTTCCCTTTCTACAGTAAAAAATTCAACAATGCAAAACCTAAAATTATATATTTAGTTAAACATTCAGCTCTTATTTCGATTCCGCTTTTAGTGTTGCTAATACCTGTCTCCATCTTTATCGAGCCCATAGTGCCTGCGATATTCGGAGATGAATTTTCATCATCAGCTGCAATTGTGAGTATTCTTATCTTTTATTTGATATTTTATTTTGCTCTTATCCCCTGGGGATTATTTTTAGAAGCAACCAAGAATGAAGCATGTTTGCTTTATCAATCGGCGATCTGTGCAGTGCTCAATATTGTTTTAAATATCATTTTTTATGAGAGGTATGGTCTTATAGGGATTGCTTATTCTACACTGGCAGTTGAATTTATTAGATTGATTATTGCAATTCTATTTGTCAAAAGAACCATAAGGCATCTATGATGCTAAATTATACTCTTCGCACATGAAAAATTAGCATCTTGTGTGTGGTATCTTGTGGAGAGTCAGGCGGGAAATCTTAGCTGTAGTCACTTTACTGCAAGGTTTTCCAACGCAACTGCCCGCACAAATTTACACACAAACCGTGTGTACACAACATGCTAAATTTTCATGTGCAGAGAGTATATAGATCCAACCCCGTTCTTTTTTTGCTTACTGTTTATTAATGCTGATCTATACTTAGCCATATGGAATGCATGGAATAATTTAAGAATTTTCGCTTGGTTGCTTTTTGATAAGCTTATTGAGAAAACACGAAGCAATTCAATTGAAACAGTTAAAAAAATAATACGAGACATTGTATATGGCTATAGTAGATGTAATACTCCCGATTTATAAAGCAAAAGATGTTATTTATAAGTCAATCGAAAGTGTCATCAACCAAAGTTATCAAGACTGGCATTTATCTATTATTGATGATGCTTCAAATGATGACAGACTTGATGAGATAAGAAATAAATACAGTCAATATGCTGATAAAATCAGCTACTATCAATTTTCAAAAAACAAACGAGCTGCAGCATGTAGGAACTACGCAATTAAAAATGGGACTGGAAAATACATAGCATTTATCGATCAAGATGATATTTGGTTAGAAGATAAATTACAATTTCAAGTTGATTATTTAGAAAAAGCCGGGGTTGACGCAGTACATACTAACATTGAGTTTATTAATTCAAGTGGACTCGTCATATGGCCAGAACAATCTGAACGTGAAAATGAAAAGCGCAGACTCATCGATTGGGACAACCAATCACAAGTAGCATTAGCCAAGCAATTATTTATGAAGCCAAATATCCGAATTATTTCATCAATGATTCGGCGAAATCTGTTTGAAAAAATTGGTGGATTTAAAGATATGTACTTTGGTGGTGAAGATGAAGTCTATTGGTTTGAAGTCGCATATCATGGCAAGATAGGCTTTTTAAATAGAGTTCTTATACAAAGAAGAGAACATGAAAACAATACGGTAACGGTTTATAAGTCTGAAAGATTTATTGGGTATTTGAAAGCACTAAAGTATCTGAAAAATAAATACCACAATGATATTAAGGAGATTTATCATATAAGAGAAAAAGCACTCTTTTACTCATTAATAAATCTATTGCGGAGAGAAAACAAACACTTGTTGTTGCTTAAATATACCTTGATTTCACTTTATAACTATCCGAAAATAACTCTTTTAAAGATAATTAAAAAGTAACTATTCAGCGTAATCAGTCACTTGTAAATGAGCACTTTCAACGCAGCTAAATGTAAAAATGGGCTCTGCACAACACAGAGCCTCATATTTTCAGGTCAAGCAATTATTAATTACTGTGGTGCCGTTACTTTTTCTACTGGCTCTGGCGGAGTCTTTGGTTGCGACACTGGTGCTGTGACAGCTGCTTTATCGTCTGTTGGGGCAGGGGTGTTTTCAGCTTCTGGCGCAACTTCAGGTTGATTGATCACTACTTGCGATGTTTTGCGTAATTCGTCAATATGAGTCTGCAACTTTTTTTGCTGGATCATTGATGTCAGTGAATCTTTCACTTTATCTAATGATGGTGCTTGTTTTTCACGAGATGCGTCACGCATAATAACGTGATATCCAAAGCGTGTTTTTACTGGCTCCGATGTAAATTCACCATCTTTTAGTTTGGCGACAGCTTCTGAGAACATCGGTACCATTTGTTGTGGAACAAACCAGCCGAGTTCGCCTCCCTTAGGACCAGATGGCCCTGTGGATTTCTTTTTAGCCAATTCGGAAAAATCAGCGCCTTTTTTAAGTTCTGCAATAATTTCTTTTGCAGTATCCTCTTCCTTAATTAGAATGTGTCGTGCTTTGTACTCTGGTGACTTCATTTTTTCAGAATAAGTGACATATTCAGACTGTATTTCTGCATCACTAACCGGTGCATTTTTCATATAATTCTGCACATATGCATCTGATAGTATACTACGTGCTGACAATGCCAGTTTTGTACGTGTGTCAGGATTGTTGAATAAATTCTGTTTCTTGGCTTCTTGATATAACAATTCACGATTGACTAATTCTTCAACCCAGCGTTCATCTGGGATATTCGTGGGCTGTCGACTTCTTTTGGCAAATTCAGCCTTGACTGTATCAACTGCCTGTTTGGTAATTGGTTGGTCATTGACAGTAGCTAATATCGATGTGCCTTCTGTTAGAAAAGCATCAGAAATACCATTGTCAGAGCCTTCTTTACAGGCTGACAATAACAATAAGCTTGTTGTGATTGACGCTAATAGCACTTTATGTTTCATACTTCGGTTATCCTCATTATTAATGTAACCTAAACCTCGCAAGCGCTTGTACATATATCCTCAGCACCGCTACAAATTATGAGTTCTACTGCCCCTTATTCGCTCAATAGCTACGATATAACTCCTCGCCATAGTTTCCCCTATGACTCGTCGTTACGCCTTGCTCTTGAGTGAATGAGACGCATCAGCTTTTCACTCTTTGTAACGGTGCTGAGTATACAACACAATCTAATCTGTACGTGCGCTTTCAGGATTTAAGTATTAGTTTGACTCAATTTCAAATTCGTTAGTGGTTAATGCTTTTATACTCAATGCATGGATTTCAGTGTGCATCATTGATTCTAAGGCTTTATATACCATTTGATGGCGTTTGACCATATTTACGTCAGCAAATTTTACAGACACGATAAAGACTTGAAAATGTCCACCCCCGTGTTCACGGACACCTGCATGTCCAGCGTGTTTCGCACTATCATCGACAATATTTAACGATGTTGGTTCAAATTCACCAGTCAATAGTTGCTTGATTGTCTCCATTCGAGCTGTCATTCTGGAAACACCTGCTTGAATGGTTTCACGATCACTTTTTTATAAACTCCAGCTGTTTGATAAGGGTCAGCTTCAGCCCATTGTTTGGCATCATCCAGACTGCTAAATTCTGCAACAATTAAACTGCCTGTAAATCCGGCTGAGCCAGGATCATTGCTGTCAATTGAGGGATGAGGGCCAGCGAGGATCATTCTTCCTTGTTGTTGAAGTTTTTGAAGGCGTTCTAAGTGTAGAGGTCGTGTTTGCAAACGCTTTTGCAAGCTGTTTTCATGGTCTTCGCAGAGGATGGCGTATAACACAGATTAAATCTCCTCAGTATCTGAATGATTGGTGTTTTCATCATCTTCTATGTATTTAGCGAGAAAAATCGATTGTAAAATCACAAACGCCAGGGTGAGTCCGAGCATACCAAACAGTTTAAAATTGACCCAAGTATCAGTGTCGAAATTAAACACTACAACAAGATTGGCAATACCGCTGAGAATAAAAAAACAAATCCAGCTCAAACTTAAACGGAACCAGATGTTGTCTGGCATAGTAATATGGTCAGACATCATGCGTTGAATAATTGGGCGCTGACCAATAAAGTGACTGGCAGCAAAAATAACTGCAAATAACCAATTGACGATTGATGGCTTCCATTTGATGAATCGTTCGTCCTGTAACAACAATGTTGCAGTGCCCAGGACTAGTACAAGCACCAGGGTAAACAGGTGCATTTTTTCAACTCGACGCGTTGTAATCCAGCCGATTAATACCTGAATTGCACTGGCACCCATGAGCGTAGCAGTGGCCATATAAATGCCAACTTGTTTATAGACGACAAAAAACAGTACGATAGGGAAAAAATCCCACAATATTTTTTTCATTGGTTACAAATACACTCAATTATTAAGAAAAACACTATAGCCTTTCAATTATCGCTTGACAGTCAAAATGATGCAAGTCATCTTAATCTACTGAAACATTATTCTAAATAAAAGAGAGAATTAAATAACATCCAAAAGATTGACCCGGAAGTAATTTAATTCTTGCTCTTCAATACAAGGTTTTAAATTTTATGGATAAACAGACTCAACTTGAACTGGAAGCTGCCACATTCAGACGTTTATTAAAACATCTGCAAACACATACTGAAGTTCAGAATATGGATTTAATGATACTGGCTGATTTCTGTCGTAACTGTCTAGCCAAATGGTATCTGGCGGCGGCTGAAGAGCAACAAGTCGATATTGATTACGATGCTGCTCGTGAAAAAGTCTATGGTATGAACTACGAGCAATGGAAAACCCTGCATCAAACTCCAGCAACACCTGAGCAATTAAAAGCTTATGAAGAATCCAGGAAGAGGAGACAGGCAAAATAATCACATTACAGGTCTTTTTTTCATTTTTGGTATTGCATCAACAGTTGCGTGGCTCGCCAAACACATCAATGATGTAAGTTGAAGATGAGACAGTCTTGTGCAAATTTAATGCACTACCCCTATTTAACATAATATACATTATACGCATATAAAGTGTGATCAATGTATCTCTAACTAAATCTACAACAAGGCATGCGATCTGAAACACACTGTGAACAAAGTGGTCAAAACGATGAGAGATTAAAAAAAACTCAAATTAAATAGTAACTACTCAGCTTGCCCTCTATTTTGCCCAAATAGCTGCGTTGAAAGTGCTCATTGATACCTATCAACTCCGCGCTTTCGCCTTGCTCTTGAACAAAATAAAGGGCAATCTGAGCAGTTACGGATTACGCTGAGCAGTTACATTAAATTTAGTAAAACACCATGACAAACGATAAAGTCCTGTATTCAAACAATGGCCACCTCTTTGTTCTCTTGAATATTAGCGAACCCGGTGAAGAGAATGGTATCCCATCAAATCAATATCTAATCGTAAAGAATGGCAAAGGCATTCTGCTTGATCCTGGCGGTTTTGGAGTCATGCCACAAGTTCTACATCATCTGATGAAATATATTGAACCGGATGATATTGTTGGCATTGTTCTGTCTCATCAAGATCCTGATATTGTGGGTGGTTTAAGTAGCTGGATGGAGATAACCCAGGCCAAAATTTATGTCTCAAAAATCTGGTTGCGTTTTTTGCCGCACTACGGACTTAAAGATATGCATCGTTTCGAGGGAATAGACGATGATGGAGGTGACTTGCCTTTTAATGATATCGTTTTGAAATTACTCCCTGCTCATTTTCTGCACTCTCCAGGCCAGTTAAATGTATACGACCCAGTATCAAAAATTCTTTTTGCAGGTGATATTGGGGCTGCAGAGTACCAAGGTGATGATTTAAGCGATGTGTTCGTCAATGATTTTTCTCAGCACCAACGGCGTATTAAATATTTCCATCGCCGATATATGACTTCGAATCGAGCGCTAAGATACTGGCTAAAAACCATCAAACCCTACGACATCGATATTATTGCACCTCAACATGGGTATTTATACAAGGATGAAGCAAAGTCTGGACTGTTGAATTGGCTTGAAACACTTGAATGTGGTTCCGACCTTTTCAATATCGATTGAAACAGGATGTCTTAAAATATGCAGCACCAATCAAACATCAATCAATTTCACATCTATCTCAACTCTGTTCTGTCGGAGTTGTTAGAAAATCAGGTGAGAACCCGATCATTGATTACCACTGCTCAGCAATACAAAGATCGGGCAATTGATAAAAGCAGGTCAACAACAGATGTTTACAATCAAGACCAGAATGACTTGCATGCACTATCAAAATCGAATGCACAGCTGGTTAAGCTAGGAACATCAAGCTGGGAACGAAGTATTCATCAGATTAAAAACTTACTGGTGGAATGTGACCATTTGGTCAGAGAATTACATAAGGCAATGATTGACCGGGAATTATACGAGCAACAAGGTCTCGTTCTTCAAGGCATTATCTTGTCCCATGAAAAAATCGAGAATTGGGAGGAATTTGTTCAGTCAATTCTGCGTAAATTTCATACTATATTTGAGTTTAATTTTTTCAGTATTGCTTTTGATACCCAGAATGGAATCGACCTCTACCTTTATTACATGGGAGCATTTACCGCAGAAGCGAAGGCTATTGCTAAAAAACAATTGTCAGCACACCTGTCATCGGGATTGAATAACACCCAAGCACTAACCATTAAAGAATATCAAGTTCTCGATAAGAAACTGGATGACATTGACATCAACCAGATGCATTCGGTGACTGTTGATGTCAACAAGGAACACGATAATCTCGGTGGCCTGTTCGAAATGGGATACTTCTCGTCAACACCATTAGGAATTGATGAAGAATCAATCATTAAATCAATTTTGTCGGTTATGATTATGGTGATTGGTTCCAGCAGGACGCTTAAGAAAACGTTGACAGAGCTGGATTATCGCGCAAATCAAGACCCACTCACCGGATTATACAATCGTCGCTATTTCAATAGTTTTCTTAAGAATGAAATGGAACGCGCTAAGCGACATGGTCATGAGTTCTGCATATTGATGCTTGATTTAGACAAGTTTAAGGAAATTAATGATTTATACGGTCATTTGTGTGGTGACACTGTTCTGCGCGATATCGCAGGGATTATCACAAAGAACATAAGAAGCGGCGACCTGGCCACTCGCCTTGGTGGTGACGAATTTGCTATTGTCCTTCCAGAAACAAATTCAGCAGGTGCCCATCACGTGGCTGAGGAAATAAAAAAAGCCATTGAGACTCATCAGTTCTCTGACAAACATCATTTCCGTACAACAGCCTCAATAGGACTGGTGGCTTACCCGACTCATTCAACATCAATCACAGAGTTGTTAGCTAATGTTGACGTTGCATTATATCAGGCAAAAGCTGGTGGTCGAAACACAGTTCGCGGTTACGACTCAAGTATACGTGTGACTAGAGACTCCAGACGATTTTTTGAACTCTCCCAGGAAGTCACACATGCGATCGAAGAAGACCGTATTATTGCCTATTTTCAACCCATCGTATCAACAACAGAGCAATCTGTTTATGCTTACGAGGCCTTGGCAAGACTGGTGCATAAAGATGGTGAAATTGTTCCGGCTGAAATATTCATCGATGCTGTTGAGCAGTCTGGTGTCATCACCAGTCTTGATAAATACATGATTCAGAAAGTCACTAATACAATGCTGAATGTTGCTGGAAAATCAAAAGATTATCCCCTGGTTTTCATCAATTTATCACCTGCATCAGTTCAGAATTGTGGCATATTACAATATGCTTCAACTGTTTGTATGGAAAAAGGCATACCGCCACAGCGTATTGTCTTCGAAATGACAGAGAGGCAAGTGGTCAGCGACTTGACTCGGATGAAATATTTTCTAGAAGAACTAAGAGATCAAGGGTTTGCCTTTGCTTTGGATGATTTTGGTAGTGGTTATAATTCTTTCCTCTATCTGCGTGAACTACATTTTGATTACGTAAAAATCGACGGGGAATTCGTCAAAAATATGCTTCACAACAAGGCTGACAATGCCTTAATTGAATCGCTCTACAGCTTATGTAACAAACTAGAGATGAAAACCATCGCTGAATTTGTTGAAGACAACGAAACACTGACACGATTGCAACAAGTTGGGGTTACCTATTGCCAGGGTTTCCATACTGGACTGCCTAGCTCAAGGATTAGTCATTAATAAAACGTATACGTACAATATGTGTATTGTAAAAAGTCAGGCACTGCTGCCCTCCCCGACTATCCTAATACGCATACTCTCCGCACATAAAAATTCAGCATTCATGACGCGCACTTTTTCGCGGATAGCTGCGTTGGAAACCCTTGCTGTAGAATGACTACAGCCAAGGATTTCCGCCTGACTCTCCACAAAAAATC
>VAPL010701748.1_pt1 | contig 16121 bp, 9 predicted proteins | sample 3395061 | NCBI WGS metagenome assembly VAPL01 (sample SAMN08290444, study PRJNA428436) | hydrothermal vent metagenome | isolation source: Deep-sea hydrothermal vent chimney 2 | place: Pacific Ocean: Juan De Fuca Ridge | depth 2182 m m | reverse complement strand
GTGCCGTGCTTTAATCAGAGCTGAATTGGAATATCGTCAGCCCTATCAAACACGCCATACCTTTGCGTCATTGATGTTAAGTGCAGGTCTGCCATTGACCTAGTTGCGAGAGCAAATGTGGCATGCAAACTACAAGATGTTAGAGGAGCGTTATGCACGTTGGCATCACGATGATCCTAACGTGGTGAAGTGGGTTTTCGAAAAGACACAAAATGGTCACAACGGACCTCAATTTTCACAATTTTTCTTATAATACAAAAAGTTAGATGGTGCCCAGGGCCGGATACAGAATTTCCAATATATTCAAACACTTATGACATTTTATTCGTACATAATTCGTGCAATACCCTTGAGATGAGCAGTCACTCACCTCGTTATGGAATTCTACCTGCCCTAGGCTTACCATTCAAGCACCTGTACCAGATCGGGAATCGAACTCGCACAGCACCTCCCCAGTATCACACGCCAATCTCATCAAAAAATTAATCAGCACAGAATGACTGTATATAACCCTCATATACCCCAGATTTGGTACACTTATTCAAAAATAAATACCATTAACACTCGTTATATTCATCTAAAGCCATCATTTCTATAGTTTACTTTTATGCTAATATGTTACATAACATAGCCTATGTAACATCACATATATTAAGTGACATAGACTTAATGGTACAACTTAACGCAGGTACTTATATCATGAGCATCGGAAACAGTGGGCGACTCGTTATTGAGATTGAGCCTGAGCTAAAAAAAGAGCTACATGCTGTGCTCAAAAAGGAAGGAACCAATCTAAAAACATGGTTTTTGGAGAATGTAGATCATTTGCTTTCTGAGAAAGGACAGCAATCATTAGCTCTCGAAGGTGTTGACCAAGCTGCGGAGGTACGGAAATGAAGTTTAATCCAGATAAAATGGCATTTGGACGACATGAGACCTTTGCTGTCCGTTATGGCTGGCTATCTAAGGGCTTTCAAGCTATGACAGCCAAAAATGGTAGCAAGATCTTCGAATCTGATGAAGCTACCGTTGAGCTAGGTGTCGGAAAAAATATGGTCTCAGCAATTAAATATTGGCTACGAGCCTGCCAAATGATTAGTGTGACAGACAACACCCCTACTGAATTAGGCAATGCACTTCTATCCAAAGATGGTCTAGACCCTTACTTGGAAGACGAAGCCACTATATGGCTACTTCACTGGCTACTTACGACTAATGCTGAGCTGGCAACTTCATGGTATTGGTTTTTCAATCGTTACCACAAGCCAGAATTTACAGCTCAAGAATTGACTACAGCATTAACAGATTTCGTGAATGATCAAATTATCAAAAAGAAGAAACCATCAACTAGCACATTAAAGAATGATGCTACATTAATTCCCAGAATGTATACACAATCTAAAGGTGGAACTCGTACGCCAATTGAAGAATTGCTCGATTCCCCGTTTGCCTTATTGAAACTCATAACTCAAACGGCTAGTGGAAGAACTTTTCAATCTCGCCCTAGCTCAAGACCAGACCTTCCTCTAGGTATTTTAGGTTTTGCTACATGTGAAATATTTAAAATGAAGGAAACAACAGTCATACCTATTGAAGATCTTATGTACAGCAAGGACAACTACCCTGCTATAGGGTCGGTATTCCGATTGACTGAAAATGATCTCGTCACTAAGTTAGAAAAATTGGTAGGATTCATGCCTGATATATTTGATATAAGAGACACCGCAGGACAACACCAATTATATATGTCAAAAAACATTAATCCTATCGAGTTCGTTAAACAACATTACAATAACGCAGATAAGGGAATTGCAGCATGACTGTGAAGAACAAAGTACATGTAAATACTCATTATACGCGTTCAATTAACTTAGAACGTGATGCTGACTCCGTTGAGGTAGTCAAAGCGTATATTCCAACATCTAGAGCACTAAAATTATTTAACCGTGTTTCCGAAGGCTTTACTGATAAGCAGGCTCCAAGAGCATGGTCTCTAATTGGGCCTTATGGATCAGGAAAGTCATCGAGTTCAGTATTTTTATCTCAATTACTCTCTTCTCCAGAATTAGCAACAACCAAAGCTGCATTCAAAAACCTTAGATCTACTGCACCTGAAATAGCTAAACCTTTCCACAAAGAAATATCGAATAGTAATGGTTACTTAAAAGTATTAATTACTGGCTCCCCTGAAGCAATGGGGAAAAATATTATTCACAGTCTTTATGAATCTGCTGAACAATTTTTTTCTGACTTTAGAGGTGCCGCTCCTAAAGTCTTAAGACAGCTAAAAGAACTATCAGAGAAAGAATCAGTTTCTACAAACAACGTATTAAAGCATATCAAAGCATTGCAATCAGCTTTGCTTAACAAAGATTGTAAAGGCATTTACCTCGTAATTGATGAGCTTGGGAAATTCCTGGAATTCGAAGCACGTCATTACGGTGCAAATGATATTTATATGCTGCAAGCACTAGCCGAGCATGCATGTAAAGGTGATGAATGTAATTTATTCCTGTTTGTATTACTTCATCAATCATTTGAGCAATATGCTAAGGGCTTGGGTGAAAGTCTAAAAAATGAATGGTCAAAGGTTCAAGGACGTTTTGAAGAGGTTCCCTTCCTAGAATCTGCCGAACAAGTTCTTCGTGTCGTTAGTGCAGCATTTGATTACGATATGACCCAAAAAGAGACACGGACAATCAGGTCATCAACAAAAGCATTTGTTGAGATTTTACAACAAAATGAAGCTTTGCCAAATGTTATGGATCAAAAGTCCACTGTGGACTTAATGAGTAATTGTTATCCACTACATCCCGTCAGTGCAATTTTGTTACCAGCTTTATGTCAAAAAGTAGCACAAAATGAACGCACTTTATTTAGCTATTTAGGTAGTCATGAAGATTTCGGTCTTCAGGATATGCTTGAACGATTAGAATCTGTAGAAGATTGGATCTATCCATATCACGTATATGATTATTTTATTACCAATCAGCCAGCTGCTTTAGGAGATTACCGAACTCATCGTCGATGGGCAGAAGTTGTAACTGCTATTGAACATTTAGGTGATGCACCAGAAGACCAGATAAATCTACTAAAAACGATTGGCTTGATGAATATTATCGGCATTAAAGGTGGCTTCAAACCTTCAAAATCACTTTTAGAGACATGTGGTCACAATAAATCAGCTGTGGCTAAATCACTCAAAGCCCTGAGTGAAAAATCAATCATTACCTTTAGGCAATTCAGTGGTGAATATAGAGTCTGGCAAGGTAGTGACTTTGACCTTGAAGAAGCAGTAGAGGAAGAACTCAACAATATTGGTGAGTTCTCACTTGCTACCGAGTTAAATCATGCAAATGCATTAATGCCTATTGTTGCTCGCCGATACACTATTAGAAGCGGAGCACTCAGATATTTTATGCCTGAGTTTGTAGATGCACAAACATATAAAACATCATCTCCACAAACAAATGAACCTAGAATTATTTTCTTTTTAGCTTCTGCAAAAGATGATGAAAAAATATTCCATAAGTCTGTTATTCATCATTATTCAGATTTAGATGTCGTTGCACTTTGTCTAAATGGCTCTCAACTAAGAGAAGCTACAGTTGAAGTGTTGGCTTTACGCCAAGTACAAAATACTAAGCAAGAATTAAATAGTGATCCTGTTGCTAAAAGAGAGTTTGAAGATAGACTAACGGCAGCTGAGAACTCAGAAAATCTATTATTACAGCGTTTACAAGATCGACCACAAGAATGTGTATGGTTTAATAACGGTAACGAGTTAACTATATCAACAAAGCGGAATTTCCAAGAAGCATTATCATCAGTGCTAGAGCATGTTTATAATAAAGCACCTGTCCTTCATAATGAATTGATAAATAGAGATCGTCCATCATCCCAAGCAAATGCTGCTAGAAATAAATTATTAGCTGCAATGATGAGGAATGTTAAAGAAGATGATCTAGGGATAGATAAATTCCCACCAGAGAAAGCGATTTATCGTTCAATATTACGTGAAACTGGATTACATAATCGTGACACGTATGTCTTTCAAGAGCCTCATAAAAGATCTACGCTTTATCATGTGTGGAAAAAGATAAATAATTTTCTGGATGGATCAGAAAAAGAACCAAAATCCTTTGCTGATCTAAATCAAACCTTAATGGCTCCACCCTATGGTGTGAAAGCAGGTGTTCTGCCAATTATTTATATTACTGCCTATATCATTTATCAGGATGAATTAGCACTATATGAATCTCGTCGTTACAAACCGATAATGACAGATGAAATGCTAGATAGGTTTGTAAAACGACCTGACGAATTTACTTTTCAACGCTTTAAGATCTCTGGATTAAGATCTTCTATCTATAAAGAATATACCAAAATCATCAATACAGGTTCGAAGCAAACAGTAGTTCAGCTGGTAAGACCACTTGCCAAATTTATTGGCGATTTACCTTTATATACACAAAAGACAAAATCTCATGAGCTTTCAGAGAAAGCAAAAAAAGTACGGAATGCTTTTAATTTAGCAAAATCGCCTGAGCATCTAATTTTTGAAGATATTCCTAAAGCTCTTGGTTTTGAAAAAGAGTTAACAAAAGCCAAACCAAATTTAGAGGGACTATCATTATCATTGCAAGCTTGTCTTTCAGAGCTTAAAAATGCTTATCCCAATATGATTAAGCTACAAACTCAAATGCTACTCGAAGCATTTCATATGAATGCTGATTCAGATCTAAGTAGCTTGAGAAGAAAAACTATTGGTCGCTATGAGGGACTAGAGCAACATACTGTTGATGTTGATGGGCTTAGAGCATTCATTAAGAGAATTACCAAAAAGGAAGGTAATGATGATGATTGGCTAGAAAATATTCTAATGTTTTTAGGACAGAAACCATCTAAAAAATGGACTGACACAAATAGAAGCGAAGCTGATGTTAAGTTAAGTGATTATGCAAAACGTATTCTGGATCTAGAAGCTCTACGTGTTCATTATGATAGATCGAAAAGTAATATGGATGGAGAGTTTGACGTTATATTACTCAAATCTCTTAAGAAAGGTAGCGAGCCAATTGATGAAGTTGTAGCAATTGACAGAAAGAGAAAAGATGCTATCCAGGAATGTAAATCTGAACTATTACGAGCACTCCATGAGCATTCGGACAGTGAGTTACAATTAGCTGCACTTGCTGAAGTAGTAAATGAGTTTTTAACCGAGCGTATTAAGCCAAATAAGAAATCTGCTCGTGGTCAAAAACGAATAAGAGAGGTTAAGCATGGCTAATAACAAAATCCCTATGAGTTCCATTTCTGAATTGAAAGATACCCGTCATGTATTGGGAATATCTGGTGGTAAGGATAGTGCTGCCTTGGCAATTTATATTAAAGACCAATATCCTGATATTCACGACAAAGTGGAATATTTCTTTACTGATACAGGGGCAGAGCTTAAAGAAATATATGATTTTCTGGATAAACTTGAAGCCTATCTTGGCAAGGAAATTATCCGTTTAAGTAGTGGTAAGGATTTTAATCATTGGCTGACACTTCACAATGAATACCTTCCTTCAGCACAGCAGCGATGGTGTACCAGAATCATGAAAATCAAACCTTTTGAAGAGTTTGTTGGGAATGATCAAGTTGTTAGCTATATAGGTATTCGTGCAGATGAGAATCGAGAAGGATACATCAGTAAAAAAGATACTATCAAAGCAGTATTTCCTTTTATTGAAGATGGATTAGTCAGAGATGACATCTTTCAAATTCTAAAAGATTCTGTTGGTATTCCTGAATATTATAAGTGGCGTTCTCGCTCAGGGTGTTATTTTTGTTTCTTCCAAAGGCAAGATGAATGGCTGGGTTTAAAAAGAAATCATCCCGATTTATTCGAAAAAGCCAGAGAGTTTGAACAACGAAAAAGAAAAAAATTTGACTGGAAAGATGGCGAGATCCCCATCAAAGGTCATGGATATACATGGTCTTCGCAAGGAACGATTGATGAATTGGTAGCCAAGGCAGAAAAAAGAGAAAAAGAACTTGGGATAAATTCTTCAAATAAAAAAGTATCCGAACGCTGGCAAGAATCCATTAATAATATGATAGATGATGATCCTGAGGATCAGGCTTGTCTAATTTGTAGCTTATAGTCTAAAAATATTTAGTAGGATCAATTATGGCTTGGAAGAATAATAGTTGGGTTAAATTTCTAGAAGGTTATTGCAAAGGGAAAAACCAGATTCAAGATGAATATGTGAGAAAGGTTGCAAAAAATCTCGGCATTGGAGAACCATTAGATATTGAGTTTCCATGGCAACAAGAAATCATAGCTAAATTTGATTCCAAAGATGAACACAAACTTATTATTCTAACGGGTACAGCTGGTGACGGTAAAACAAAGTTATGTCGTGGCATTGTAAAATCTTTAGATGGTGATAGCTTTGACGAAAATGACTGGAATGCACATAGCTATTTCAGTACAAATGAAAGAACCGTTGTAAAAGATTTCTCAGAATTAAAAGAAGATAAAGAGCTATTAATTCATGAGCTAATTGAAATATTAGATAGCAATACCGTTAGCAAACCCATTTCAGTTGCTGTAAATGATGGCATTCTTATCGAAGATTTAGAAAGTTTTATTAATCGAACATCAGATAATAACAAGAAAGAAACAGCACAACGTTTAAAAGAAATCATTGAAGACAAAATAAATTTAGGATTTAGTGCTTGTAAAGGTCATGAGCTAATCAATTTAATAAATTTATCCAAGCTCAATGCTAAAGAAAACATGACCTTAATTTTCGATACAATAATAAATCATTCTGGCTGGAAAGAATGTGATGGTTGTACTGGGAAAGAAAATCAATCATGTTCTATATACAACAAATATAACCTACTCAAATCAGAACCTCATATTAAAGAGAATCTAAGCAATATTATCTTGCTTCTTCAGCTTAATAACGAACATTTCACCATAAGAGAACTGCTAAATCTAACAACCAATACATTACTCGCCTCTGTACCAAAGCCTAAAGCTCTTCGAATAGCTGATTCTCAATTCAAAACATCCGTAATGAGTTGCAAGGCTATGTCGGAAATTGAGCATACCCCTGTTTTTAATGATGAATCAAGTATAGAGGTAGGTTTCTGGGGTATGAATCTTGGACCTAATAAAATGCATTCCACAAGACCATACTCAGAAATCAACAAGCTAGGTTTTGGAGAGCTATCGAGTAATTACTGGGATAGACTACTGAAACAGCGAAATGATCGTGAATTTAAAATCCCTCTTGATATTGATAACAACCTATTTGATGAACGAAGACTAGACGGAGTAGATTCAAATAATGAAAGATGGGATGCATTAATGCGGCGTTCAAGAATGCAACTATATTGCTATCAAGAAAATGATATTAATGCTTTCCACCTGCAAAAATACACCCATTTTGGATCATACCGAAATAAAATATATGACACGTTGATGGAATCAGGTGATGCCACAGATATAAATACTATTGCTATGATTATTTTGGCACTTAATCGGGTTTTTCATGGAAGGTATATTTCTACAAATTCTGGAAGAGACAGGCTATTCATTCCAGAAAAAGGACAAGGATCTATAGCTCCTATTTCTATTTTTCATGGTGAGGATATTCGAGAACGCGATATATTCATAAAATCACTAGGACATGATGTAAATCTTTCTGGTGCTAGAGTAGAACCTGTTCTAATACTGGATATAGGAAATAGTGAAAAAGTTAAAATAACTTTGACCATTGAACTTTATGATTATCTCATGCATGTCTCTAAAGGTGCACCACCCAATACAACAGACCCAAGACTTTACAAAAAATTATTAATATTACGCTCAAAAATATCATCCAAGATACGAAAGAATTTGAGAACTGAGACATACTCAATTAATAATGGGGAGTTTAAGCAAGTTATATTAGAGGTTAATAATGGGTGATCTTCAGATGGAATTTACAGATATAAAACAAAAATATAATCTTAAACATCTACCATTTATAGAACATATATGGGGACATAGATTTAGAACAGACCAAACTCCTATGATACTGCTGTTTGAGCTAATGTGTATCATTGAAAATCAGTATCAGGCTAAGAAGAGTGGAAAAATTAAGAACATATTTTCCCCTGAGAATGAAACTCTCTATTTTAATCATAGAAGAAATTTTAAACTCCGAATCCTTCTTTATCAAAATGAAATACTTGAAACGCTCTTCCGTTCGTCAATTACGGATGCTGAGAAATGGACTAAGCAATTCGATTTTTTAAGAAGCCTAGGTAATGATGATTTTGACTTCACTGACAACGACATTGACCATATAGAGAAGAATTTTACGAGCTTTGAGAATTTTTATAATGTTATTAAAATTCTAAGCTCTATTACGTTTGATCCCCTATCCAATAAAAGATGGACATCCAAATTTGTATTCCCGATAAGTCGTGAATATATATGGTGTGACTATGACAATGTTAAAGGATCTGAAGATAGAAGATTCTTTTCAAGAGGTGGCGAACTACTCTATTTAATGATGTGCCGTTCCTCTTCTGAACCACTTATTGAGCTAGAACGGTTATTTATAGACTGGCTTGATGATGAAGGTGATTCATATTCAAGACTAGCGAAATCATTAGTTCTGACAGAAGAACATCATCCAATTGACAAACCTAAAAATCTTGGTCACTTGCCATATCAAAACATGAACTGCTTTGAAACACTATCAGAAGATATTATCAGAACTCTAAAATTACCATTAGAAAAGCTAGACAAGGTAAAAATTCTTTCTGACATGATTGGATTCCATACAGGAAATTACATATTAACTATTGGTGAAATGTATTCAAGATCAATGGAAAACATCTCTGAGCGTCCACCTCACTATATTGCTGAAGTATTAGCTAAATCCACAAACAGCATACGAAAAACCTCTATTCAAAGTATATCAACCCAACGAAATAGGCTAAAACGCACTCTGGGCAACAGAATCCCCGATCTATTTGAACTCTGTTGTGATGAAGTTGAAGATGACATTGAACGAAATAAAATATTAAAAGAAGAAACTGAAGATGCTCAAAAATATTTAACCGATCATATTGTTGGCTATCCACATGTATGTTTCAGGGCAATTGGTTTTGTTTCTCGAAAGAACACAAGAAGTTATCGTTATGTCATTACTGAAGATTTTTTGCACTCGCTTGTGATTTCAATATTGGGAGCAGAAAAAAGAATAGAGTTCAAAAAATTCATTAGAGAATTACGAGATCGTTATAACATATTCATAGATCAAGCACCTGAAAATAACAATGATATTTTACAAAGTGATTTAAATCGAAATGTAAAAAATATGGCTACATTACTCTACCAAATGGGAATGCTAAGGCACTTATCTGATGCTTGCAGCTATGTTGTTAATCCGTATTTAGAGGATGTACTATGAAATCTTTAGCTACATATTATTTTAAGCAAATTGAATCAAAATACAATGAATGGAAAAGCTCTGAAAGCTCCAGTGGTGTACCAGGAAGATTAGTTCTGAGTGAGTTCGATCCTCAAATTGTTAACTCTCTCCTAGAGATAATTAAATCTTCATCACTACCAGTAACAGAAGCAGGAAGTGAAAATGGATTTATTCTAGCTATTGAAGATCACGATCACTACGCCGATCTCAATATTAAAAAATTATCCTTTGCAGATCTAACTCATGAGAGAAATAGAGAGGGAAGCTATTTTTGCTTAATGTTTATCGCAGAAACAAAACCAACACATGAGCAGGTTACAAGAATAGATCAAGGTGTCGTTTTTGAACTTTCAGAAACTACAAAATGGATCGAAATATCAAAGAATTTACATCATAATGGACAATCTTTCCTAGAAGACAATATAAATGATTTGGCATTATTTGTTAGCGAACTAACAAACCCAAAATGGAACGACCGCCCTTTTATTGAAATAGATAAAATAAACCTTTTTATTGACAATGTCATTTCAGATACGATTAATGACGGTCTTTATTGGGATGCTTTAGGAAAAAACTTTATTTACCTTGGTGGAATTAACCGCCTCGATGAGTGCCGTCCTCTTAAAGGCACTGAGAAGAAATTCAGACAGAATTTTAGAAAAGTTATTTCCAGCACTTTAGTTGTTGATATTGATTTTTGGAAAGCAACTTATAAAAATAAGGAAATTGAAAGATCAGAGATCGATGAAAATTTAACACAAATTATAAACGATGAGCCTGACAATACCAATTTCTGTAATGTGGTTTCACACTACTTTGACGCATATTTTAAAGATGCTGCAAATATAGAAGAACTTAAAGGCAAGATTCAGGAAGAGTTTGATTGTCATGCACCCTTTGCCTCTGTACTCCAATTAAAAAAGACAAAGCCAAAATTCAAGCTTGGTGAGCAGACAATCATTTTATTCTCCGATAACGATATTGAGATTTCCAAAGATCTACAGAATATAGTTCTACAGGTAGATGATAAATCAAACAAGCCTGACAAGAACGACTTAAGAAAATTCTATTTTTCATATTCTAAAGAAATCGCTGAAGACTCTAAACTCGATAAAGCATGGCTTAAGGAAATAAGCACAAGTAAAGTTACAGAATGCAGTGACTTAATAGAAGGACTACTAAGTATTTTATCAAAAACCGTCTTTCTCAATGATATTGGCGAAGATAAAATACAGCTTAGATTAGCTAAAGACAGGACAAAGAAATCATTATTAAAAAAGAATAAGTCAGCACTTAGATTTGTTTTCAATGAATATCGTGATCTTTCCGATTTCTGGTCTTTATTTGGAGATAACTTTGAATTAGACCTTCCGAAATTTTTCTCTAAGGGATCAGAAAGAGAACTATTCGACAGTAAAGAGCTTAAGGATAACAGGCTAGGTAAAGCGGCAAATGAACTCTACTTCAGAATACTTCGTTATTCTGAAGATCCTAAATCACCTTCACAAACATGGGATTTAAAATGGAGTTTTAATCCACATGGTTTCGAATCTGTAAAATATGTAGATTTTGAAAAAGTTGTCGGCAGAAAAGGTTTTTATCACAAACATAATATATCTATTGACCCCCTCTTTATAAAACGCTCTGAGTGTAATCCTACAATTAGCAATTGCCAAATGTTCTCAGCCATTACTACAAAAGGGAAACGAGGAGCAGTAGTCAAAAAACAGGACAAAGAAGATAACAAGATAACTGAGCTATTATCACAGTTATTTCAGTACAATTACCTATCTATCCAAGAGTACAATGAATTCATAAGCACATATGATGATCTTGTTCTTTCCTGGAGAGACGCTGTTGAAAAGGCTCGTATCAATCCTCTATGTGTAGAACAATCCGATTTTGAAACCAAGTTTTCCGACTTCTCAGAACTATTGCTTTTAAAGGTTTCTCAGCCCTCTGGAAGAGAGCTTTTTCGGGATTTATTATATGAATTCATAACGGCACACTCTCTTTTTGTTAATGACAATTCAGAATATGCAATTTTTTTACCATGGTCGCCTTATAGCTTATTGATGTCAGCTAAAAAGAATAAGATCTATAAAGATTTAGCAATAACATTCAGAAATAAAAGCCTTACTATAGGTAATCAGGATGATGGGGTTCTAGCTAAACTTTTCTCCGAATTAAATGAGTCTTACGGCAAAGGACTATTTCTGCGTAAAGATATAAATTCAAAATATAATGATCTTGTCTGTACGCAGTCAAGATTCGGATATTATGAATATTCATCATTGGCAAACTCCAAAAACACTATTAATGATCGTGAAATTAGATCCGTACTCAAAGGTACAATATCTAAATTCTTAGAGACTTTCCCCAACGAAAGACATCATTTACAAGTAATGTGCGATGGACTTATATCATATGATCAAATATTGACCGTTTATGATGAAGTTTTAAAATTGTCTGAGGATCAAGAAGATCAAATATCCCTAACACTAATTTTTACATGCAATAATCGTGGTTTACTCGATATAATATATCAACGTATATGTGAGAGTTTTGATGCCAGTAAAATCGACAACAGCATAAATGTCAGAATTGTTAGCTCCATTGATGAAGTATCAGATGGAGAAATTGATCTATTATTCAGCTTTGATCCCCTATTTACAACTAACATCCAGTCCCAAGATGCACCTCAATGCATCGTATCGGACAGTGACTCATCTTTCTGGGAATATTCTGCAACAAGAAAGCTTCCTTCAGATCCAATTTCCAAAAAATCATCATTCTCTTTAAATAACCATATCCAGGATTCTACAGCCTTCCTATTTCAACAAGCATTTATGCTTAGCTCTGGTAATGATGGGAAGGCATCCTTCTGTCGAGAGGTTGCTCAAACAGGACTAAAAAACGAGATTAACAAAGGGCTAGCCAAAAGTAATTGGCTAGTTATATATGATTACCTACTTTGCAAAGAAACTTTAATGCTTAGTGAGAATATGAGCAACCCTTTAGGAGATGGAGAGCGACGAGTTCTCAGATATGTTCAGGGTGAAGGTCTAAAACGATCTTTAGCTATAGTAACTGAAAAAGAAACTCACTATATAACCAAAAATCTGAAAACCAATCTAGGTAAATGGAGCTTTGTTCATCCAAACGACATTGATAGTCTGGTAGACAGGATATTTACCTTATCAAATTCATTCAGTAGTGATGTCCTTCTCAAATCCGTTGGCAATGGTAGTTTTTCTCATGATCTTGTCGGAACTGCTGGGTCAGCAACTCTGATTGAATCAATATTCAAAGACAAAGAAAAAGTAGCTCCAATATTCTGGGTTCACCTAGATGATTATATCGGCTGGTTCAAGTCATCAATTGAGGATGACGCATTAAAGTCAATCGGCAGAACAATTAATTATGTATCAGATCTGTTTGGAATTTTTATTAGTGAGGATTCAACTGGTCAAGTAACATTAAATCTAATTATTTGTGAATCAAAACTTATAAATGGTTCTGTAGAACAATCAGTTAAGTCCTGCAAACAGCTCAAATCAACTTCCGAACTTGTACAAGGCATGCTTGAAACAGCTAATTCCTTTGATTTTGGCTATTGGCTAAACAAGTTTTTCGAATTTGTTATTGGAAATTTCAAATTTGTTCCTAATAAATTTGATTTTAACAAACTGCTTAATCTTGATAAAGAATCTATAAATATTGACTTGTATGGGTTATCTGTCCTGTTCCATTATGACAATGACACAATACCATCAGATAATTATAATATTTATGATTGCGATCATCTAAGCCAGGTTTTATTGAGTTTTGATGACACAAAGAAAGTTTTTAAAAATATGCTTGATAGCTCAAATGAATTAACACTGGATGTATCTTTTACACCAAAACCACTTAAACTTAATCGAGGAAAACTAGTTACGAAAACCAAGCTACAACTAGTAGATCAATTGATAAGTAATGATACGGATATTGAACAGACAACATCTAAAAATACAGCTGAGCATAAGAAAGTAGAAAAAACTTCAGTGCCTATTGATGAAACAGCTACACAAGATGAGATACCAGACTCAGAAAAGCCCCCTGCTCATGATTTAGTGTCTACCGTACAATCAAGTAATGGGAAAGTTATCGAGCTGATTAATAATTGTATAGAATTTCTAGAAAACAATAAAACAGAATCAGAAGATGACGTAATTGATATTGAGGTTATTAAAAACGGTATCAGAAAAATATTTGGGCATTCTAATCTGCCATCAAATTTCTCCAGCTCAATAGTTACACCTAATTCCATTGTAGTTAAATTGCATGGTGACGTAAATTTGAGTGCCAATAAAATATTAAATATGCGAGGTACTTTTTTATCTGTTGTAGGTTTATCACTACGTCAGGTTTATCCAGAGCCAGGCATGATGGTACTGGTATTTGATAGAGACAAGAGACAGATAGTTTTCTTTGGAGAGCTTCTGAAGAAAACCTATTCCGAAAGATTATCCACCCTAGAAAAAGACTACAACAATAAAATCCTTATTGGTCAAAATGAATTCGGAGACGATTGCAGCTTCTTCAAGTTAGATGGTGCTAGCCCTCATGCTCTAATCGGTGGACAAACTAAATCTGGTAAATCTATATTAATGAATAATATGATTACAGATTTAATGATGAGTAATACGCCAGAAAACCTAAAACTGAGATTATTTGATCCCAAGCAAGTAGAATTCTCCTTATACTCTAATTCTCCTCATTTAGCTCACCCTGTTGTTCTTGACAAAGATACTGCTGTTGGGCGTTTGGAGGAACTAGAGACCTTAATGAACGAGAGATATATCACCCTCAAAGATTTAGGCATTAAAGACTTCGAAGCTCATAACCAGCGATTTCCTGACAATAGAATGTCACGAGAAGTCGTGTTCTTTGATGAATTAGCAGATTGGATCTTAGATGCAGAATTCAAAAAGAATGCAAAGGATATTATTGTTCGCCTGTCCTCCAAAGGAAGAGCAGCTGGCATCCACTTAATATTAGCAACTCAGCGACCAAGTAATGATGTTGTCTTTCCGCTATTAAGGGCTAACCTCGACACTAAAATTGCTCTGAAAGTGGATCGTGATCTTAACTCTGAAATTATACTTGGAGAATCTGGTGCTGAGAATTTACTTGGCTATGGTCATGGAATAGTGAAAAGTGAAGGTCAAACATTACACGTGCAAGTCGGCTTTACAGATCCTCAAATTTTTGATGAGCTTGCTTATATGATTATAAATTATTGGCAAAAGAACAAGTGAAAATTATTTAGTTTTGAATTAAATTTTGGAGATTTAAATGAGAGATATGAGAGACATTCGAGACCTATTTTATTCTGAAGGACTATCATTATACGATACACTATCAAGTAATGATGTCATAGGTATTTTTAATACCTCTATATCAACGTAAATATTCATGGGGTAAGGAGCATATAAAGAGAATACTAGACGACATTTTTGATGGAGTAATTTCTGTAAAACAAGATAAAGAATCTATAAATTTCATAGGTGCAGCAATCTTTGTCGAAATGAGCGTCGAAGCCTTTAGAACAAAAGCCAGTAGCATTGTAGACGGACAGCAAAGGTTGACAACTTTGATTCTACTATCATCTATCATCCATCAAATACTTGGTGAAATTAATAATAAAATACAGGACTTAAACACTGACTTTTCAAGCTGTCAATGGCCAATAAGATTGCCCCCCCCCTCTGTCAGGATAGTTGTCCACCCGGTAAGATGTGACTTCAATAATGAAAGAGGGTGGTGAGAGAGGAATAAATGGGTTATCCACGAGAGCGAAAAGAGGCTGTGCTGAAGAAGATGCTGCCACCGAACAACAAACCGATACCGGAGATATCCAAAGAGGAAGGTATCTGCGAAGGTACGCTGTACAATTGGAGAAAAGCGGCACGAGCAGAAGGTAGCCTGATGCCGGATGGTTATCGTACGCCGACTGGATGGTGTGCGGTAGACAAATTTGCAGCGGTTGTTGAGACGGTATCAATGAACGAGGCCGAGCTAGGGATCTACTGTCGTGAGCGCGGATTGTATGCTGAGCAGATTAATGAGTGGCGAGAAGCCTGTGAACAGGCGAATGACTGGGATCGTCACCAAAACCAACGGTTAAAGGCTATTCGGAGAACGGATGAGAAGCGAATCAAGGAGTTGGAGCGTGATCTTACGCGCAAAGAAAAAGCGCTGGCTGAAACTGCAGCATTGCTGGTTTTAAGAAAAAAAGCCCAGGCGATCTGGGGGGACACCGAGGAAGAATGATCAATGTCCCAGGTCGTCGTAGAGCCGTTGAATTGATCAAGGAAGCGGTAGAAGCAGGTGCCTCTGCACAGAAGGCCTGTGAGGAACTGGATATCAGTCTGCGCACCTATAAACGGTGGCTCGATGGTAATGGGGTCAAAGCCGATGGACGCCCAGAGGCCAAATGCCGGGAGCCTGCGAACAAACTGAAACCGGAGGAGAGACAGAAGATCCAGGAGACGTGTAACGAGGAAGCCTATCGGAGCCTGCCCCCCTCGCAGATCGTACCGGCTTTGGCGGACAAAGATACGTATATCGCGTCTGAATCCAGCTTTT
>VAPL010393056.1_pt1 | contig 16128 bp, 15 predicted proteins | sample 3395061 | NCBI WGS metagenome assembly VAPL01 (sample SAMN08290444, study PRJNA428436) | hydrothermal vent metagenome | isolation source: Deep-sea hydrothermal vent chimney 2 | place: Pacific Ocean: Juan De Fuca Ridge | depth 2182 m m | reverse complement strand
CTGTCATTGGGGGCTAATCCGGTGGTTGCGTTCGTGCGTGTGTATATGCCGCAGACCCTGTCGGGAATTGGGGCCGGCAGTATCCTCGTGTTTATCCTGTCGATCGGCTATTACATCACCCCGGCCCTGGTCGGGGGGACCGGCGGCACCCTGATTTCAAATCAGATCGCCTACCATATGCAGTCGTCCCTGAACTGGGGGCTGGCGGGGGCCTTGGGGGCGATATTGCTGGCCTCGGTGCTGTTGCTGTATCTGCTGTATAACAAACTCGTTGGTATTGATAATATGAGGCTGGGATAACGTCATGGCATTACCCCCCTACGCCGGACCGGTCGAGACGACCTGGTATTATACGTTCCGCCTGTTGTGCGCCATGATATTCATATTTCTTATTATCCCGATCCTTATCATCATCCCGCTTAGCTTCAATGTCGAGCCGTACTTTACCTTCACACCGGGCATGCTGGCCTTCGATCCGGAAGCCTATTCGCTGCGCTGGTACCAGGATTTTATCAACAATACCCAGTGGATTCATTCGGTAAAAAATAGCTTTATAATCGCCATTTCGGCGACAATTCTAGCGACCATACTGGGCACCCTGGCGGCGCTGGGATTAAGCAAACCGCACATGCCGTATCGCTCGCTGGTAATGGGGCTGCTGATATCGCCGATGATCGTGCCACTGATTATTTCGGCCGCCGGCATGTATTTTTTCTATTCGAGCATCGGCCTCGACCAGACTTATCTTGGCATCATTCTGGCCCACACGGCGCTGGGTACGCCGTTCGTGGTGATTACCGTAACGGCGACCATGGTCGGTTTCGATCAATCGCTGACCAGGGCGTCGGCTAATCTGGGAGCCAACCCGACGACGACGTTTTTCAAGGTTATCATGCCGTTGATTTTGCCCGGCGTGATTTCCGGGGCGTTGTTCGCTTTTATCACATCGTTCGACGAGGTGGTTGTCGTACTGTTTCTGGCCGGCTTCGAACAGCGTACCATTCCGCGCCAGATGTGGTCCGGGATTCGCGAACAGATCAGCCCCACCATTCTGGCCGTGGCGACCGTCCTGGTGTTCATTTCGATCGCCCTGCTGTCGGTCCTTGAACTGCTGCGGCGACGCAACGAACGGCTGCGGGGAATTGTCTGATGATCAGGCATATTGTGGTCGCCGTCGATGCCTCGCCGTCATCGGATAACGCCGTCGAGATGGCCGTCGATCTGGCCAGGTCCTATGGCGCTAAATTGAGCTTTCTCAACGTCATCCGCGACATGCAGTTACCCGAAAGCGTGCTGCGCATGGCCGAGGTCGAACATATTCAGGGGGCGCGCAGTGATGTCCTGCGTTTCGTCGGCGAAAAAACCCTGAAACAGGCCGAGCGAAAGGCCAGGGAGATCGACCCGAAGATGGAAATCGAGAAAAGGGTCGCGGTCGGCGATCCGGCCTCGGAAATTGCCGATTTTGCAAAAAAGACCAAGGCCGATCTGATAGTTATCGGCACCCGTGGCCATGGCGAACTGAAAGGCATGTTTCTGGGCAGCGTCTCGCGCAAGGTTTCCAATCTGGCCCAGGTGAATGTCATGATCGTGCGTTAACTCGACATCAATTTGCCGAATCCGCTTATCTTCCCGTCATATCCAGCCAGCCGCATGGCCCGCCACAGCATCGCCTGATTACTGGTCAGGACCGGCTTGCCGAGCCGGCGCTCCAGTTCCGTGATGCAGTCGGTCGCCTGTAGCGCCGTGCATGACAGGAATATCGCCTGGGCGTTCTTGTGGTCGGCGGCAAGCGCCGCTTCGATAATTGCCGGAACCGGAATACGCCCGACGTCGATGTCGCTATCCAGATCAAAGGTCGATATTTTTTCGATGCCGACACCACCGCTTTCAATGAATTCCGCAATGGGTCGGTTGACGGCATCACGGTAGGGAGTGAGCAGGGCGATGCGCTCCACGGCCAAATGCTTCATTCCGTCCATGGCGGCGGTGATCGGCGTGGTCACCGGCACCCCCGGTCGCCCGTCGGCGATACGCCGCATGACCCGGTCCGGGCCGATGGCGATACTGCCGGAAGTGCAGGCGAAGGCGATGGCGTCCAGTTTCACGCCGGGCAGGATGTCGCGGGCGGCCCGGGCCAGGCCGTCTTCCACGGCGGCCAGGTTTTCCACGGTCATGGGGTTGTGATAGCTCACCCGGTTGACATATACCGCAATGCGGTCGCCCGGTATCAGGCGCGGCAGCAGGCGTTCCAGCGTCAGGTCGGTGCTCAGTAAAATCAGGCCAAGCAGTTTGCGCCCGCCGTCGGTTGCGTCCAACCGGTATTCGATATTGACGGGCCGGCTTTTCGGGGTCATTCCAGCGCCCGCCCAAGTGTGGCTATGGTGCGCTGCAAGTCATCGTCCGGATAGTCCTGGTCGGGTAACGCCCCCCACACCGGACCCGGCCAGGCCGGATCGTTTTCGAAGCGGGCGATCACATGTACATGCAATTGCGGAACCATGTTGCCCAGGGCCGCTACGTTGATCCGGCTCGGCCTGTAAAGTTCTTCCAGCGCCCGCGAAGCGCGGGAAATTTCGGTCATCAAGGTCGCCGCTTCCGTCGTCGGCAGTTGGTGAATGCCGGTTATTCCATCCCGGGCCGGGACCAGGACAAGCCAGGGGTAATTGGCGTCTTTCATCAGCCGGACACGCGATAATTTCCAGCTTGTGATTTCGATGGTGTCGGCGGCAAGCCGGGGGTGCATGATAAACATGAATCAATCATGCCACTTGCAGTGTTTGGCCGATATCAAAATATGTTGTAAAGAACCTGCGGCATTGGCGAGTAGCGGACGGGAAACAAAATTGGCCTGGACATCATCTAAAATCAAGGCCGGTATCTGGGTGCAGGCGCAGGTCCGGCTGTGCGATATAAACTGCATCCCCATCTTCGTGCGCCATAAAGGCGATGCCGATGCCGGCAGCATCCTGCTTAAGCTGGACCGGGGGATGAAGGGCTGTTCGGTGTTGTCCCAGGTCCGGGATCAGGATGGCGAACAGGCCTGGATGTATGGCGGCGGCGGCGAGTCGATCGCCGATGCCGATGCCGAGGATTATATCAAACGCCAGATCGGGCGTGATCCGGACCTGTGGGTGATCGAAATTGAAGACCCGAACGACCGCTATGTTATTGATGGCGCTATAATTTAGCTATCGCCTGTTCCAGATGCGACATTTTCCCATAGACAGATATCGGTTTCCGGTTTAATTGGAATTCTCGCTATTTGTAACGTGGGAGAATGTCGTTGGTCATTCAAACGGTCGATCAGCCGCTTCACAGGATTGCTTTTTTTATAGCGCCGAGTTTTTCCTTTGTCGCCTTTTCCTCGGCAATAGAACCCCTGCGGCTGGCCAACCGGGTGGCCAGCAGCAATCTTTACGGATGGGCCTGTTTCTCAACCGATGGCGGCCCGGCAATGGCCAGTAACGGCGTCAGCATCAACGTCGATGGCTCGTTTGACGATTGTCAGGGGTATCCTATCATTATCGTCTGCGGCGGCGCCGATATCCACAAGCAGATGGATCCGAAAATGATATCCCGGTTGCGGCGGCTGTCCAGTCACGGCGCGACCCTGGGGGCGATCTGTACGGGCAGCCGGATTCTTGCCGAGGCCGGATTGCTGGACGGCTACAAATGCACCATACACTGGGAAAACCTGAGCGGTTTTGGCGAGGAATTTCCGGATATCGAAGCCACCGATGATCTGTTTGAAATTGACCGCAACCGGTTCACCAGCGCCGGCGGGACGGCGGCGATGGATATGATGCTGCACCTGATTGCCTTGCATTACGGCCACGACACGGCGGCGTTGACCGCCGATCAGTTGATTCACCATCGCATCCGCGACGGCCACGAACACCAGCGCATGGCCTTGCGGACCCGCCTGAATGTCAGTCACCCGAAGTTACTGGCGGTTATTTCCTATATGGAGGAAACCCTGGAAGAGCCGGTCAGTTGTTCGGAACTGGCGAGCAGCGTCAATCTTTCAACGCGCCAGCTGGAGCGCCTGTTTCGTAAATATCTGCGCCATGCGCCGACCCGTTATTATCTGGAACTCAGGCTCAGCCGGGCCAGATTCCTGCTGTTGCAAACCAGCCTGACGGTGCTTGATGTGGCCCTGGCCTGCGGTTTTGTCTCGGCCTCTCATTTTTCCAAATGCTACCGGGAATTCTTCGAGCGCACGCCTAGCGAAGAACGCCGTATTGTCACCTGACTTATACCAAGGATCTCAATGGGTCCTTATCAGTGATCCTTGGTATTATTGGCCTATGCTTCGTTCAAGGGCCGGATAGCGCAACCCCAGAGTCACGCCACGGGCCATCATCAGCACTATCAGCGACGCCCATAGTCCGTGATTGCCGAACACCGGAACCAGTATCGCCAGGGCGACGATATAGATGGCTACGGCCTGTAGCATGGCGTTGCGCATGGCGGCGGCGCGGGTGGCGCCGATGAAAATACCGTCCAGTTGAAAACTCCAGACCGATATCAGTGGGCTCGCCACCGTCCACGGAAGGTAGTCCCGCGCCAGCAGGCGGATATTCGGGATATCGGTGATGATATCGATCATCAGGCCGCCGAACACCGCATAGAACAGGGCAAAAAAAGTTGCGAACCCAAGCGCCCACAGGCTTGATATCCTGACTGCCTGGCGAAATTCGGTCCGTTCACCGGCGCCGACGAAGCTTCCGGCCAGGGCCTCGGCGGCATGGGCGAAACCATCCAGGGCGTATGCCATGATGCTCTGGAAAATCAGCAATACCGCATTGGCGGCAAGCACCGTGTCGCCAATGCGCGCGCCGATGGAGGTGAAGGCGGCGAATGATAATTGCAGGCCCAGGGTGCGGATGAAAATATCCCGGTTGACCGCCAGCAGGTGGGCCATGCGGGCGCCGTTCAGGATAGCTTTCATGTGCCACACCCCGCCGATTCTGGTCAAATTGCGCCGCACCAGATGGCCGCCGATGGCAATCGCCCCGACTTCCGATATCAGGGTCGCCCATGCGACCCCCTCGACCCCCAGTTCCAGCCCGATCACGAACCATAAATCCAGGATGATATTTACGCCGTTCATGGCGACCTGCATGATCAGGGCCGATTTGGCGTCGCGAATGCCGATAAACCAGCCGACCATGGCGTAATTCAGCAACGCCGCCGGGGCGCCCCAGACACGGATGTAATAGTAGTCGCGGGCCAGTCTTTCGACATCGTCGCTGGCGTCAAGCAGAACGAACGCCAACTCGCCCAGCGGCCATTGCAGGACCGTCACCGCCATCCCCAGGGCCGCCGCCAGCACCGCCGCCCGCGCCAGCACCGCGCGCACTTCATCGGCATTGCCGGCGCCGAAGGCCTGGGCCGTAAAGCCGCCGGTGCCCATGCGCAGGAACCCGAAACCCCAGTAGATAAAGCTGATAATCAGCGAGCCGACGGCGATTCCGCCGATGTATTGTGCGCCGGGAAGATGCCCGACCACGGCGGTATCGACGGCGCCCAGCAACGGCGTCGAAACATTGGACAGGATAATGGGGCCGGCCAGACGCCAGACGTTGCGGTTCATATGAGCTCAGTGATTGCGCCGCCGCCGCCGCCCGGGTCGCGGCACGGCGGCCTCGCCGGCCGGCAAGGCAACCACTTTTGCAAGGTTGGGATAGGGGTGGGTCTTGTGGGGAAAGGCCATGGCCGCTACGAAGTGGTTCTGGAATTCCGGTTCGACCGCCGTTTCGATTTTCTCAATCCGCCGCACCAGGCTTTCGATCTCGGCCCGCGCCGCATTGTTCAACAGGGCAATCCGGGCGCCGGTGCCCGCCGCGTTGCCGGCCGATTGCACCCGGTCCAGGGGGCAATCGGGGATCATGCCCAAAATCATCGCGTATTTGACATCGATGTGGCTGCCGAAGGCGCCGGCCAGGATAATCCTGTCCAGGGTATCGACCCGCAGCCGCTCCATCAGCAGCCGCGCCCCGGCGTGCAGCGCCCCCTTGGCCAGCTGAATGGCCCTGACGTCGGTCTGATAGATGCGGATATCAGGATCACCCGCATGCAGGAGATAGGAAAAGGTGCGACCGCCCGAATGTTCATCGGGGGCGATACGGTCATTTTTGGCGGCGGTGATGACGCCGTCGGCGGTGATAATCCCGCTCAGGAACATCTCGGCGATGACCTCTATAATGCCGGAGCCGCAAATGCCGGTGATGCCGGTCGCCTCGACGGCCGCCTCGAAGCCCGGTTCATCCGACCACGAGTCACAGCCTATTATTTTAAAGCGCGGCTGCAATGTTTGCCGGTCGATGCGGACCCGTTCGATGGCGCCGGGGGCGGCCCGCTGGCCCGCTGAAATCTGCGCCCCTTCGAACGCCGGGCCGGTCGGGCTGGAACATGCCAACAACCGGTCCCTGTTGCCAAGAACAATTTCGGCGTTGGTTCCGACATCGATTATCAGCGTCATTTCAGGCCGCAAATGCGGCGCTTCGGACAATACCACGGCGGCGGTATCGGCGCCCACGTGACCGGCGATACAAGGCAGGATATAGGCCCGGGCGCCATCGCGCAGGACCAGGTCAAGGTCGGACGCCGGTAGTTCCAGGGCCCGGTCGACGGCCAGCGCAAACGGCGCCGATCCCAGCGGCACCGGATCCAGGCCAAGCAGCAGATGATGCATCACCGGATTACCGACCAGAGTAACGCTGATAATATCATCGGTGCCGACACCGGCATCAAGCGCCACCTGGGTGGCCAGGGTATTCAGGGCCTGGCGCACGACTCGAGTCAGTTCCCTGTCGCCGCCGGGGTTTATCATGGCATAGGAAACCCGGCTCATCAGGTCCTCGCCGAAGCGTATTTGCGGGTTCATCATGCCGTCCGAGGCCAACACTTCACCACTGGTCAGGTCGCACAGATGGGCGGCGATTGTGGTCGATCCCAGGTCATAGGCGATGCCCAGGAGCGTCCGGTGATAGCCGGGCCAGACGGCGACGATGCGGTCTGGCCCGCTTAAGCCTACGGTCACCTTCCAGCCGTCGTCGCGCAGGGCACCCTGCATTTCCCGAATGACCCGGCGGTCGGCAATCAGGCCGTCCGGACCGCATTGCCCGGCCATTGCCTCCTCCAGCCGCCGCAGGTCGCCCGAGGGCTGCTCCATGTCGGCCTCCGCCACTTCGACGTAGTGCAGGGTGATGGTTGGATCGATGACGATCTCGCGGGCCTCGGCGCGTTTGCGCACGACCTGGCGGTGAACCTGGCTTTCCTCGGGAACGTCCACTACCACGTCACCCAAAATCCGGGATTGACAGCCCAGCCTGCGGCCTTCGCCCATATTCTTTTTCAGGGCGTAGCCGGTTTCTTCATCCGAGGCCGGGGATAGATGGCTTCGGGCCGAGGTTATACCGTATTTGGCGAAATCGCCCTCGGCGACGGTGATCTGGCAGCGTCCGCAAATGCCCCGGCCGCCGCAGACACTGTCCAGATCGACGGCAAGCCGGCGGGCGGCTTCCAGCACCGTCGTTCCGGGTGGAAAACTACCGCGTTTTCCGGAAGGCGAGAAGACAACCAGTACTTGCCGGGCCTCAGCCACCCCGCCGCCGCCGCCGGCGCCCCCGGGCGCCGGCTTCGTCATTGCCGGTCGGTTCGCGGTGTTTCCTGATCCAGCGGGCACAGTTGGGGTCGTGGCCCATCATCACGTCGGCCCCCATGATGGCGTCGGTGACTTCCCGATGCAGCGGGTTGGTAATCGCCGAAGTCAGCCCGGCGCTGATGGCCATGCAAATGAAGGCGGCATTCAGGCCGTGCCGGTTGGGCAGGCCAAAACTGACATTGGACGCGCCGCCGGTAGTGTTGACTTTCAGTTCCGTATGCAAACGGTGCAGCAGCCTGAACGATGTCGCCCCGGCGTCATTCAACGCCCCGACCGGCATGATTAGCGGATCGACAACCACATCGCAGGCCGGAATGCCGTAGTCGGCGGCGTGGTTGACGATTTTTCTGGCGACTTCAAAGCGCACGTCCGGGTCTTCCGAAATGCCGGTTTCATCATTGGAAATGGCGACCACCGCGGCGCCGTATTTTTTGACCAGCGGCAATACCTCTTCCAGGCGTTCTTCCTCGCCGGTTACCGAATTGACCAGGGCCTTGCCCTTATACACGGCCAGGCCGGCTTCCAACGCCGCGACGACCGAGGAATCAATGGACAGCGGCGCATCGGTCAGCGACTGCACCAGTTCAATGGTTTCGGCGAGAATTTTCGGTTCGTCGGCCATCGGGATACCGGCGTTGACATCCAGCATATGGGCGCCGGCCGCAACCTGGGCCAGGGCGTCGGAGCGGACGCGGGAATAGTCGCCGGCGGCCATTTCGGCGGCCAGCAACTTGCGACCGGTCGGGTTGATCCGTTCGCCGATAATCACGAACGGGCGATCGAAGCCGATAACGACCTCCCGGCTGGCGGAACTGACTACTGTTTCGGTCATGACTGCGGGGACTCCTGTTGATACATTTTTGTCATTCACTTATCGCATCGGCCGCCAGATCGACCGGATTGGGTTCCTTGCGCCACGGTTTGCGTCCCCGCAGCACACCGGACTGATGGACAATTTCGGCTACGTGTTCCTCTTGTTTGTAGGCCATCACATGAATACCGGAAATGCCAGCCATTTCTCGCAACTGCTGAACGATTTCGATGCAGATATTGCGGCCTTCGCGTTTCTGGTCGGCGGCCCCCTGCAGGCGCGATATGATCGGCTCGGGGATGTGGATGCCGGGCACGTTGGTCCTGATCCAGCGCGCCGACCTGGCTGACGCCAGGGGGCCGACGCCGGCCAGGATGAAACATTTTTTATCCAGTCCCCGATCACGAACCCGGGCCATGTAGTCGGCCAGCATGGGCACGTCGAAACAATACTGGGTCTGTACGAACTGTGCTCCGGCGGCAATTTTCTTGGCCAGCCGGTGGACCCTGAAATCATGGGGCGGGGCGAACGGGTTGGCCGCCGCGCCCAGAAACACCTGTGGCGCGGTGGTGATTTTGCGACCCGACAGGAATTTGCTTTCGTCGCGCATCATCCGAATGGTGGTCAGCAGCGACATACAATCCAGATCGAATACCGGCTTGGCGCCGGGCTGATCGCCGGCCTGGACGCCGTCGCCGGTCAGGCACAGGATATTGTTGACGCCCATCGCCGCGGCGCCCAGCACATGGCCCTGAATGGCGATGCGGTTCTGGTCGCGACAGGATATCTGCATCACCGGGGCATGGCCGATACGGGTTAGCAGGGCGCAGATACTGACCGACGACATGTGGCAGTTGGCGCCCGATCCGTCGGTGGCGTTGATGCCATCGACCCAGCCCTCGAATACTTGGGCCCGCTCGAATACTTCGTTTGGATCGGCTGAATCCGGCGGGTTGAGTTCGGCGGTGACGGCAAAATCGCCGCGCCTGAGGATTCGTTCCAGGCGACCGCGCGAGGAATGGCCGGGTTTCGGCGGCAATGGCGCGGTCGGGTCCAGCGTTTCGTAATCGTCGTCAGTCACTGGACAATTCCAATTTCTTTGCTGCCGCCCGTTCGGCGGTGGCCCGCAACCACGACGAAGTCCCCCGCAGGCTTTGATCCGGGGGCATCTGGACGATGTTTATCAAGTCGCCGTCTTTCATTTTCAGGCTACCCTTCCAGGCTTCCGTCCAGACACACGGCATATCCGGTTCGACCTCGCAGTTGCCGTCGGCCCGGACCCCGCCGCAAGGGCCGTTACGCAGCGACTTGGGGCAGTTCATGGGGCATGACATGCCGGTCGATGAAAGTACGCAGTCGCCGCACATGCGGCAGTCGAACAGGAACCCCTTGACCCGCCTTTCGACGGCAACCACCGGCCCCTCGACCCGGTCATAGCCGATGGCGTTCCAAAGCGGATGCAGGCCAAGCAGGATATCGGCCAGAAAGTTGTAGACGGTTTCCAGCAAACGGGCATGCCGGACCGACCAGCGACGGATCGTATAGGTGCGGGCGCCGCGACCTATTACGCTGGTTCCGCCGGGTTCGTAGCCGGGTCCGGGGGTCATCTCAAACGGTCTCCCGCCCCTTGCCGGCAATAAAATCGGCCAGGCCGCCCATGCCGGTGAATTGGTAATCATAGGATAATCCCAACCGTTCCGCCGCCGCCCTGGCGCGGTCGACCAGTTCCGGGTCCGTGGTCTGGGCCAGATAGAGCAGCCGGTTGTAGTTGCCGAAATAAATTTCCAGGAGTTCCGGATGGCGGTCCAGTCCCAGGCCTTCGAACACCAGTTTGTCGAACTGACGGACCAGATAATCGGTCAGATAAAAGGTCGCGGGATCGGCCTCGTTCAGTATTTTGAAATCGTCCGCACCGGCGTAAAATTCATAACAATGGGGGCCGGCGATGCGTTCCACGCCTTCTTCGGCAAGCACCGCGTCGAGCAGGCCGCCGGTTCCGCAATCGCCGTATAGCACCAAAATTTTACCGTAGGCCGTCTTGTTTTCGCGAATTTTCCGGCGCACCCGTTCGGGGATATCGGCGGGCCGGTTGTGCAGAATCGCCGGCAGACACTGAACCGTTAGGTGGTTCCAGCCGTTGCCTTCGATCAGGCCGGTGATTTCACGGGCCAGCGCACCGCAGGCAATCAACAGGGTGTCGGCCGACCGCGCCATGTCATGAAGTTTCAGGCCGACCCGGCCATTGCCGCCATCGCCGAACCCTGGCGGCGGGCCATTACTTCCTTCGCGGTTTCCACCGCCATCGCCGCGTCGCGGCAATAGGCGTCGGCGCCGATGCTTTCGGCAAACGCCTCGTTCAGCGGCGCGCCGCCGACCAGCACTTCGAGATCATTGCGGATGCCCTTTTCGATCAGCGCGTCGATCACCACTTTCATGTAGGGCATGGTTGTCGTCAGCAGGGCCGACAAGCCGAGAATATCGGGCTGATGTTCTTCGATCGCCGCCAGATAATTTTCCACCGGATTGTTGATGCCGATGTCGATCACCTCGAAACCGGCGCCTTCCATCATCATGGTGACCAGGTTCTTGCCGATGTCGTGGATGTCGCCCTTGACCGTGCCGATCAGCATTTTGCCCATTTTCGGGGCGCCGGTTTCGGCCAGCAGCGGCTTCAGGATGAACATCCCCGCCTTCATGGAATTGGCCGACAGCAGGACTTCCGGCACAAACAGGATGCCGTCGCGAAAATCGCCGCCGACAATGCGCATGCCTTCGACCAGGGCCTTGGTCAAGATATCGTAGGGTTGCCAGCCGCGCCCCAGCAGGATGTTGACGGCCTCGGTGATTTCCTCGCCCAGGCCGTCATACAGATCGTCGTGCATCTGGCTGACCAGTTCATCATCATTCAGGGTATCGAGGTCCAGATCGTCTTCGCTCTCGTCCATCACACACACTCCCAAAGGGCCAGGGCAAGCGGGATGCCCGCGTCACCGATTATAGGAAAAAGCTAATTGAAATTACGCCGTCAACTGTCTTGGCGGGGACATCTTATAATCGAAAACCGACATTTTCAGGTCCGTAATTTCTCATTTCCGGGATCATACGGGCTTTCTTCCAGCACCACCGCCGGATAGCGCTTGCCGAGAATTTCGATCTCCAGTTCCGTGCCCGGTTCGGCCAGGTCGGGGCGGAGCATGCCGAGCGCCAGGGATTTCCCCAGCCGCCAACCGTAACCGCCGCCGGTGGCCCGACCGATAACCTGGCCGTCCTTGAGGATCGGGTTGTTGCCAAGGGCGTCGGCGTCTTCGGTTTTCAGGACCTCCAGGGTCGCGAAAGCGTTGCCGAAACCCTTGTCCCGCCACACCGCCAGCGCTTCCCTGCCGGTAAAATAGCCCTTGTCCATCTTGATGAAACGATGCAGGCCCGATTCGAACGGCGCATATTCGATAGACAGTTCGGTGCCGACCAGCCGGTAGGATTTTTCCAGCCGCAGGCTATCCATGGCGCGAATACCGAACGGCTTGATGCCAAGGTCTTCGCCGGCTTTCATCAAGGCGTCAAAAATATGGTTTTGATATTCTATGGGATGGTGCAGTTCCCAGCCCAGTTCGCCGACGAAATTTACCCTGACGGCTAATGCCGGGGCCAGGCCGACGGTGATCTGACGGCCCGACAGCCACGGGAAGGAGGCGTTGGAAAAATCGGCCTCCGATACCCGCTGCATCAGTGTCCGCGCCTTCGGGCCGGCCAGCACCAGTACGCCGGTTTGGCCGGTCAATTGTTCGAAGCGTACCGAGCCGTCGCCCGGCATGGCTTTTTGCAGATAATCATGATCCAGCCGTTGCATGGCCCCGGCGGAAACCAGATAGAAGCGGTCCGGCGCTTCGCGCATGATGGTGAATTCGGAATGGACGCCGCCGTTTGTGTTGAGCGCGTGGCAAAGGCCGATACGGCCGATTTTTTTCGGCAGAGTGTTGGCGATGAAGGTATCCAGAAAGGCCTCGGCGCCGGGGCCGAAAATACGGCATTTGGCGAACGCCGTCATGTCCAGCAGGCCGACGTTCTCGGCGACATTCCTGCATTCGTTACCGACATGTTGATGATAGGCCGAGCGGCGAAACGACCAGTCGTCGGTTTGCGGGACGCCATCGGGGGCGAACCAGTTGGCTCGTTCCCAGCCGAATTTCTGACCGAACACGGCGCCCAACCCCTTCAGGCGGTCATAACATGGCGCCGTCCGCAGGGGGCGCCCGTCGTCGCGTTCTTCGTCCGGATAGTGAATCACGAAGACGCTGCGGTAGGCTTCTTCGTTCTTGACCCGCAAGTAGGATTTGGTGGCGTAATCGCCGAACCGCCGGGGCTCGACGCCCAGCATATCGATCGTCGGTTCGCCTTCGACGATCCACTCGGCCAGTTGCCAACCGGCCCCGCCGGCCGCCGTAATGCCGAAGCTGTGGCCTTCGTTAAGCCAGAAATTTCGCAGGCCCCAGGCCGGGCCGACCATGGGGTTGCCGTCGGGCGTGTAACAGATAGCCCCGTTGTATACTTCCTTGACCCCGACCTCGCCGAACGCCGGCACCCGTTTGATGGCCGCCTCGATATGCGGCTCCAGGCGTTCCAGGTCTTCCTGGAACAGCTCGTATTCGCTGTCCTCGCCGGGGCCGTCCACATAACAGCAGGGCGCGCCGACCTCGTAAGGGCCCAGGATAAGGCCGCCGGCTTCCTCGCGCAGGTACCAGCTGTTGTCGGATTCCCTGAGCACGCCCATTTCCGGCAAGCCGCGCTCGTGACGGGCGAGAATTTCCGGGTGCGGCTCGGTAACGATAAACTGGTGCTGCACCGGGATTACCGGAATATCCAGGCCGACCATGGCCCCGGTCTTGCGCGCGAAGTTGCCCGAAGCGGAAATAACGTGTTCGCAGGTGATCTCGCCCTTATCGGTGCTTACCACCCACTCGCCGCCCGGTTTTTGGGCGATGCCGGTAACGGCGGTGTGGCGATAGATTTCCGCCCCCATGTCGCGCGCCCCCTTGGCCATGGCCTGGGTCAGGTCGGCGGGCTGGATATAGCCGTCATCGGGATGCACCAGGGCGCCCACCAGGCCGTCCGTATTGCATAGCGGCCACAATTCTCCGATCTCGTCGGGGGTGATAAATTTGTAGTTGACGCCGATAGTCTGGGCGACGCCGGAATATTGATAATATTCATCCATGCGATCCTGGTTCATTGCCAGGCGAATATTGCCGACCGTGCGAAGGCCGACGTTCTGGCCGGTCTCGGCTTCCAGTTGGCCATACAGCTTGACCGAATACTGATGCAACTGGCCGACCGAGTAGCTCATGTTGAACAGCGGCAGCAACCCGGCGGCGTGCCAGGTCGAACCCGATGTCAGTTCCCTGCGTTCGCAAAGAACGATATCGGTCCAGCCCTTTTTGGCCAGATGGTAGAGCGTCGAGACGCCGACTACGCCGCCTCCGATAACAACCGCGCGGGCATGGGTTTTCATAAGCTTTATCCCCCGGAAAATAAACCAGATCAGCCAAGGTTTTTCGTAGCAAGCGAGGGCCTTTACCGGCTAACCGCGCGGCGACCCCCGCTGTCTGTTTTTCGTCATGCCCGGACGAGTGTCATGGCGTAGATGAAACAAAGGGGGGCGAAAGTGGAAAAACGATGAATTAGAGCCGGGGCTTAGATGCCAGGGATAACCATCCACCGGGGAAACATGCCATGAGTAGACCGAACGCAGCGAGTGACAAAACGGTCCGCCGGCGCGGTCGCGACGCCCGGCGCCTTGCCCGCAGCGAACGCAATACCGTTTCCCAACCCTATATAGTGCGCAATATCCCGCCCTCTGAAATACTGGATGAAGAAGGCCTGGCGCTGATCGAAGGTAATGCCGAAACGGTGTTGCAGGAAACCGGCATCGAATTCCGTGACGACGACGAAGCCCTGGCGTTGTGGCGGGATGCCGGCGCCGATGTCCGGGGCGAACGGGTGCATATCCCGAAAGGGCTGGCGCGGCAACTGCTTTCGTCGGCGCCTTCGCAGTTTATCCAGTACGCCCGCAATCCGCGCCGCAGCGTCCGGATCGGCGGCAATGCGACGGTGTTTGCGCCGGTTTACGGGCCGCCCTTTGTGCACGACCTGGATCGGGGCCGCCGCTATGGCACGATCGAGGATTTTCGCAATTTCGTGAAACTGGCCTATCTGTCTCCGGCCATTCACCATTCCGGCGGCACCGTGACCGAGCCGGTCGATCTGCCGGTCAACAAACGCCATCTGGACATGATTTATTCCCATATCAAATATTCCGACAAGCCATTCATGGGTTCGGTCACCCATCCGGACCGGGCCGCCGATACGGTGGCCATGGCGGAAATCGTCTTCGGCAAGGAATTCGTCGCCGGCAACGCCGTGACGCTGAACCTGATTAACGCCAATTCGCCGCTGACATTTGACGACACCATGCTGGGTGCGCTGAAGACCTATGCCCGGGCCGGGCAGGCGACTATCATCACGCCGTTTATCATCGCCGGGGCCATGGCCCCGGCTTCGGTCGCCGGGGTGTTGGCCCAGGCGCTGGCCGAAGGCATGGCCGGCATGGCCTTCAGCCAATTGGTCAGGCCCGGCGCCCCGGTGGTATTCGGCCTGTTTTCCAGCACCATGTCGATGCAGTCCGGCGCCCCGGCATTTGGCACCCCGGAACCGACCAAGGTGATCCTTGCCGCCGCCCAGCTGGCGCGTCGGCTGGGTGTGCCGTTCCGTTCCGGCGGTTCGCTCTGTTCATCGAAACTGCCCGACGCCCAGGCGGCCTATGAAAGCGCCCAGTCGATCTGGCCGGCGGTTATGGGCGGGGTCAATTTCGTGTTGCACGGGGCCGGATGGATGGAAGGGGGGCTTAGCAGTTCATATGAAAAATTCATTATGGACGCCGATCAACTGGCGATGATGGAAGTCCTGGCGGCGGGCATCGATCTATCCGAAAATGGTCAGGCCATGGACGCCATCGCCGAGGTCGGCCCCGGCGGTCATTATCTGGGCTGCGCCCACACCCAGGCCAATTTCGAAACCGCTTTTTATCGCTCGACCGTGGCCAACTATGAATCCTTCGAACAGTGGCAGTCGGAAGGTTCGCTCGACGCCGCCACGCGGGCCAACGGAATCTGGAAGGAAATGTTGTCCGGTTATCAGCCACCGGTAATGGACCCGGCCATCGACGAAGCCCTGAGAGCCTTTGTCGAAAATAAAAAGGCATCGTTTCCAGATTCCAATATCTGATTTGGCGCAGCCTGCTAGAATGCCGGAATGTCGTTCAGCAAGGAATTCGGCGAGCATGTTCTCGATATGCTGGAGCCGCTCGGGCCGCTCACGCTGAAGCGGTTGTTCGGCGGCGCGTGCATTAACTATGGCGATGCCACCTTCGCCCTGATGTTCGACGACACCATCTATTTCCGGGTCGATGAAAACAACATCGACCGTTTCAAAGAGGCCGGTTCCGGACCCTTCACCTACACGGCGAAGGGCAGGGAAGTGGTCGTCGGATCCTATTACCTGTTGCCCGACGAGGCGTTTGATGACCCCGATGAAATACTCGACTGGGCGCGGGGATCGCTCGATGCCGGGCTCAAGGCCGCCCGCGCGAAAAAGG